>Ga0307517_10006125_pt1 | contig 17915 bp, 8 predicted proteins | sample 23_EM_MG_FD_194515 | JGI IMG/M metagenome (GOLD analysis project Ga0307517, IMG submission 194515) | Populus trichocarpa ectomycorrhiza microbial communities from riparian zone in the Pacific Northwest, United States - 23_EM | ecosystem: Host-associated > Plants > Roots > Unclassified | place... | reverse complement strand
ATATGAAGACCCCCCCCCCCCTCCTTCAGAAATTCATACCAAAGCTGGTATCTAAGATTCCTTCTTCTTTTTCCTTCTAATGAACTTGTATCCAAGATTTCAACTTCTTTTTTGGGAGCGGGAGCATTAAAGAGAGAAGAAACAAGAATTCCTAGAAGATATGAAATTTTTAATCACATGTTATGCTTATCAATCAATTTTAAAAGATTTTTTCCGCAACCTCGCAATGTGAATGAAGCTCCATGACATTGTACACCAAAACAGATCCTTTGGTCGTGCTGGAAGGAAGAGCCAAGAAGCAGCCATCCAAACTAGGAGAGAATGCACAAAGTCCTGTGGAAAAGATAAACAAATGACAAGGCAATTAATGGCAAATACGATTTGATTAATTAGTCTTTCTCTCATCCTCGTAGAACTATATAAACTCAGCACTCATCACTTGTGTTTTCTTTTACAAGCACAGATTGGCATGACAAGAAATACAATAACCCATCTCTAGAATGTGCAAGATCATGCAATTAGTCACAACAAACCTTTGACTCACAACTGTTTGAATTCATTCTGCAAGAACTTCTGTTTAAACATCAATTTAGTAATAAAACATAGATAGCTATAAAAGCAGTCGTGAAAGCTACCTCGAAAACCCACATAACGAGGATCTTCTGTCTCACCTTTTACATTAGGAACTGTATCGATGGCATCCAATATTGCCAGCGTATTTAAATCATAGATATAAGTCTTTTCTTGCAAAACAACAACAAGCCTGCAATGATCAACAACAACAGAATAATTCTTCCATCAAATCCAATTAAGGACAAATTTGAAAAAGATAAAAGAGTGAGTGTTCTGCCTCTTTTTATTCAATCGGACGGCGAGGACTGAAGTTAAGAAATTCAATTCGCGAAGAGCAGTTCCTTTTGTAGTATTGAACAAACAGAGTCGCCGGGGAGATAGAGATGGCTGTTTCAGGGGGGGAAAAAACAAAATTAATGCTTTAGAGAGTAGTAAACTAACAAAAAGAAAAAGAAATAAGGAAGCACCTGTTCACCGCCGCCAACAATGGCGAGGAGGCTTGAACTATATAGCATTTCCACAACAACAAAAGCTCCAGAAGCTAACAAAAAATAATAAATACAGTATTATTCAAGAAATATTCGCTTTCATTTATAAAAAAACGAAAAGAAAAAGAAAAAGAAAAATGGGTAGCTTGCCTCGTTCATAACAGAGACGTCCCGTATTAGAATCGAAGATCTTGAAACCATCTCTGGTGCTTATCGCAAAGCCACTGCGAAGACTCAATAGAAAAGAAAAGGAAGTATTATATAAAAAGAAAAGAAAAGGGAAGGTGTATGAAGAATAAAAAATGTTGATTACCTGTTGTCTTGATTAAAAGAAGCGCAGAGGATTTGTGAGGAGGAGGAGGAGGAGGAGGACTGACTACCGCTACTCATTACTGAATTTTATTGATTACAGTTGGCTTGGCTGTGCTTCAAAGATGTTTTAACGGGTGCTGGGTTCTTTAATTCTTTATATTTTTTATTTCGTGAGAAAGAACTCTCTCTTCTCTTGCTCATACATACATGTATGTACATGTGTTCTTGGATTATAATGATACAGAAGACAGAAGGAATTGTGAAGAGAGATGATGACAACTTTGGAGTTGGAGTTGGAATAGAGGAGTACAATACAAGGCAAGTCAAGTTGAAGTTGGTGCTGCTGCGGCTGCCGCTGCGGCTTCTTGGTTGGGTCCAATCATCCATTCCTACGGTGCTTCATCTCCACCGTCCATGCTGTTGGGATTACTTCAAGTCTTTGTTAATTTATTTCCTAGTATTTTAAGATCAACAACCGTTTATTCCTTCTAAAGATTACAAGTGCTAATTATTGTTTTAAGTTGTAGTAGTTATTTTTTAAAATATTTTTTATTTTTTAATATATTAAAATAATATTTATTTTATTTTTTAAAATATGTTTTGATTTTAGTATATTAAAATTATCTAAAAATATTAAAAAAATTAATTTTAAATAAAAAAATAAAACATGGAACTACGGGCCTTTTGGTCTTTTAGTATGGTTTTATCATTAATTTCATGATCATAAGGAGTAGTTTGGTCCTTTTAAGTTAGTTAATTAATATTAAAATTTTAAAAAAATTATTGGCGTGGGTTGTACATGCATCGATGCATAGGAGGCATCCATGCTCCTTGAGCAGCACTTGTGATACCTCTCAGTGACCAAACCCGTGCTTTCACTGTGTCGTTGTGTCTTTTTTCTCCCGGTGAGCTGAGGTGTGACGGTTTGTCACCAACAAGTTTTTTTTATTTTCTCTCTCCTCCCTTAAAAAACACATCTTAGTCCTTTTTATTTTTGGTATTTCTATATCAATCCTTATTCTTTTGATTTTTAAATTTTATTTCTTAACCTTTTTATACAAATTTTATTTATTTTCGATTTAATCTTTCAAATTTTATGTGGAGGATACAAAAGAGTAATAAAAAGGGAACAAACAAAGCTTCTATTTTCGTTCCTATAGACGATGCCTTTGATGAAGCCAGAACAAATTCACTGGATCTAGGCTTTCTTCATGGATAATAACAAGTTGGACGGTGGGTGTTACTTGCAGAAGAATCCTTTGATGTTGAAGTCAATATAAGTTTTTTTCAAGTAGATATCATGTAAGAAAAGGGGAAAAGGAGATTTATATATTTTTCTTCTATGTTGAAAAATGAGAAAAAAAATCCTTCTATTCACCTCTAAACTTAGGAATAAATAGCTTATTTTTACGAAAAAGAATCTAGAGATACTTACTTGATAAGGTGTTAATTCTACTGCATAGCTTACCTCCTCAGAGGATAGCTTGCCCATGTCACTTATAATAAGTGACAATTCTAGTTGAAATGTAGATAGAGTTATAAGGTGTGTAACTTGACATTATAGCCTAGACAAATAAAAGATATGTGATAAAAATAAAAGAAAAAAGAGAAAAAGGAGAGAAAAGGTGGTGGGTCAGGTAAAGGCTGAGCCATATGAGATTTGGTTAGGCCTCGACCCAATCAAGCTTATGAGCCTCGATTAGGCCTTAATGTTTCCTCCATGAACTAGTGACGTGTGCACTAAAAAAAGCTCTGGTTTAGCACTGATGACCACTTCTTTTTTCTCTCTTTATTACTTGGTGTTTGCGCCATGCGTTGTAATTTCTCAAATTAACCCCTCAACTTTTCTTTCCTTTCAACTAGGCCTAGTTCTTTCTATTTTTATTTTTATTATTATTTTAAGTGATTTATGAGGTTTGGATTTTGTTTTGATTTCATCCTCATTTATTTTTTTTCTTTGTCAAATGTGGTCTTTATTTTTTTAATTGTTAATTATGTAATCTGAAATCATTTCTAAAATTGATTTTTTTTGCGATTTCACCATTCATTATTTTTTTTCCTATTAGATTTTATTTTCATTCTTTTGATTGTTGTTTTTTTTTTCTTTCACTAATTTTTTAGATTAGTTTTTTTATCCAATTTCTTCTTTCAACATTAAATTGGTTTAGATATGAGCTTCTTGGTTAGCTTGTGTCTAAGATTTTACGGGTTATAAGTTTGGAAAATTAACCCAACTTTAGGAAGTTTGTCTGTGATTGCTTTGGTTTTATTTTATCATTTTTTTAAACTAATGTTTTTTTTCTTCTAATTTCATCCTTCAACATTTAATTAATTAAAGATTGAGCTCTATTTTTTTATCAGCTTTCTACATCCTTTGTTTTATCTTTTGTTTTTTTTATTGGGTTATCTCAGGGTTTTTTATTTGTTGTTCTTTGTTAAATTTATTTTTGTAAAAATAAAATTTATTCTTTAATTAAATAGAATGAATTTATTGAATATAAGTGGATGCTCACTTCATTATGTTTTGTCTGATTTGCTTTTTCAAGACATTGCTCTAACGGCCCATGTTGCTTTTTTTGATGGTGTTGTGCAACCCTTTGCAACGAGGTTTGAATTGTCTCAGCAAACTCTTTTGATGATGGCCGATATTCATAGTAGAGTGACGATGAGTCTCCAATATTTTTCCTTTATTCTCATTATAAATATAATATCGATGACTTTTTTTTTATTAATTGTTGTTAAATGTTGTTTTTACGATGCATTTTTTATCATTGCCTATATTTTAAATAAGATTACCTGATCTTATTGGATCTAATCATGTTAATGATCCGAATATCAAGTTTCAAGTTTTTCTTGTTTCTTTAGAAACACTAACAAAACCTAGGTATATTTTTTTTACGTTAAAAACAATTGACAAGCACACGATGCAGGACGGGAGACCGATCTATTTCATTCTGTTCATCATCCAAATGCATTCTGTTGTTAACAAAATTTCACAAACCACCAATTCACCGCATGTTCCTTTTTTCCCCAAGCAACATGAAGGGGCAAGGAAAAACAAACCCCAACTGAGTTCTTCTTTGGATCATGAATTGGGATGGGCCTTATTGCTTGGGGTCGGAAATTTCATCTCAAATCAAAGCCGAAAGTCTTGAAAACCCAAATGGTATATGATTTAATGTCAAACATCCAGCAATGCTATATTATTTTCTAGGCCTAAATGAATCAACTGTTGGTCCAAATCCAAACACTTGGAAGTCAATATCTTCGTTACCTCGGCCTCACCAAACTTTTCGTCGCTTGCAATTGCACAAATTACAAGACCAATCTTGTCGAAACATTTCTTATGAGAGGAAGCATGTTCTTGACCATACGTAAGAAAGCAAGGGTGAAAAGGAAAAGATAGGTGGTAATTGCCTGGCTGGAGAGCAAGATAAAAGGAGCTGAGAGGACTGAAAGACCCAAAAAAGATAGAACAATGAGCACCAAAGAGCCGCGTGACCCTGCAAAAGCTACCAAAGAAAACGACCGTTAACAGCTCATACTTTGACATTTGACAATACCTCACTTGCACAGTTTCACCAGCTCAAAGACACTGTATAAGGAAATAATCTCCTAGTCAAAACCATCAAGATCATCCATGTTTGCACTGTCTCGCCCTTGGACGCGGCAGGGTATGTGACGATGCTTTCACTTATCAACACTATAAATAAACCCCATTGTGCACATTCGCAAGCCAACCTTTCTTTCTTTCGTAAATACTATTGGACCGCGACCCATATAAAGAGATTCTTTCAGTTCGGTTAGAAATGAAAAGGGATATGTACATTACATTTCCATGAAGCTAAAAAAACTCAAAAAAGACAGTTAACAGAGAGAAAGTAAACCTATATATTTCTTGAACAAAAGACAGCTTCTAGTTGTAAAGAATTACTTGAAAAAAAAATCATTTTCCTGTTTGTTCAAATTTCGCTTTCTTAATTCTTTCCTGTTTATCTTGGACCAGAGAGTTCCATTGCATAGGAATCCAAAGAGTGCTCATCATCATCCTCATCCATTGTAGTTCCAAACATGCTGCTGGAACGATTAGGACCACTTTCATCATGTTTTGAAGCAGAGGTAGTGCTTTTGTTATTGTTGTTAGGATGGGAGAGGCTCATTGTAGGATTAAAATGACTGTGTGCTGCAGCCCATTTCTCGGCGAGACCATCACCTTCAAGCATCCGGACCACTTCAGACATTTTGGGACGGTGAGCTGGGAGGAATTGAGTGCATAGAAGCGCCACTTGCAACATCTCCCCCACCTCAATGCGACAGAAGTTGCTCCCCAGCTCTTTGTCCACCAACTCTTCCATTTTCTTTTCTTGTTGTACCTTCTTCACCTGTCACCATCGTCATACACGTTTTTTTACCAACTGTTGTTATTTGTGAATATGAATTTGAAATCTCCTAACTCAGTTGCAACAATGTAAAGCATAAAGAGCCTGAAAACAAACAAAACAAATCATGTTGACAGATATTGGCATGCAGGGCCCAACAGCATGAAATGTCCCACACGGATAGGGACTAATCCTATGCAATTATCCACACAAACACATCAACGATATGTCCTTTCCAAATGCTTTACGGCAATTGGGAGTGCTATATGCGGTCTAGAATCCCATTGAAGCTATTTGGATTTAAGCAAAATCTAGAACCTAACTATAATCGGCATGATCATGGCTGATGGTACACACAATGAAAGTAATGAGCCATCTGTTGAAGCAGTTCAAGATTATAGTAGCAGCAGATAAGACTTACCCATTCAAGCATAGCTCCTTTTTGATTGACAGTTTTTCCAAATTCAAGAGCTCTCATTCCAGTAATAAGCTCTATCAAGAGAATGCCAAATCCAAAAACATCGGTTTTCTCAGATGACTGGCCAGTGGATAGGTACTCTGGTGCAATGTGCCCAACAGTGCCACGGACAGCAGTAGTGACATGGGAATCAGCATGGTCTAAAAGTTTGGCAAGGCCAAAATCACCAACCACAGCCTCACAGAATTCGTCAAGGAGCACATTAGCAGCTTTTACATCCCTATGAATTATCTTAGGGTTGCATTGCTCGTGTAGATACAGAAGACCCCTGGCAGTTCCTATTGCTATCCTCTTCCTAGTGTTCCAGTCCAGTGCAGGTTTCACTGTTTGATGAATTGATTATCTCAGGAACATTCCAAGTGGCCCAACATAAATCACAGCAGTTCTAGTAATAGATTGTGAAAGAAAAACAAATTCTAATTAGGTAACCATGCATTCAAAACTCACACCCTGCCACCTTTAGTCCCTTGGATGACAGTGGGGCCAGGGAGAGTTCCCCTCAGGATCTCCTAAAGATCGACCGAATTCAGATTTGAAAGTAAAGAAAGACATGGACAATTTGTGCTTTAGAGAAATAAACATCAGACAATTTAGAAAAAAATGGGAGCATGAAAACTTAAGTTCTCTAGTATTGCCATTGTTGAATTAAATGTTTTGAGGAATTCAGTTCACTTTCTCACGTTCAACCAAAAAAAATAGCAAAACTTCATTTCAGTCTCAAACTGAACACAAATACAACATGGATAAAAAAACATAACAATAATAAACTATACATTCACCATGATATTGGCGAAGAGGAAAAAGGTCAAGACCAAACAGAGAAAAAGAAAATAAATTGACCAGAACTAAGAACAAATCTAACATGTTCTAAAGCTGTGCCATGATGAAGTTAGAAACAAGGGCACCAATTAAGACCTCTGAAAAGACCAGAAATAGTTAGAAACCATAATATGGGAAACAGGCAGTACCTTAATAATCACAAAGCAAAAGGATTTATATTGCCAGAAATATTGTTGTCCACAGAGCATTATTATGCATAAAAGTTGCATAAGGTAACCAAGAGCTAACCTCTAAGCCTTGAAGCCACGCTGCCATTTGACATGTAAGGATAAACCAAAAGCCTCTCATTATGAGAGGCACAATATCCAATCAACCGCAGCAAATTGCGGTGAACTGCAAGGCTGATCATCTCTAGTTCCGTTCGAAACTGTGATTCCCCAGCAGTTCCAGTCAAATCCTTTAGCCGTTTCACAGCCATCATGGTCCCATCTCCTAGCTTTCCCTTGTACACATTGCCAAAACCTCCAGCACCAAGAATGTTCTTTGAGCAGAAGTTGTCAGTAGCAATTTGAAGCTCTCTGAAAGTGAAGTTCCGGAGATTTCCTAGGCTAATTCGCTCCTCTTCTTGATTGTCTGCAACAAAATTCCATGACCCATCTGAGCGTTTTTCAGGCTCATGCTGTCATTGATTAAAATTTAGATAAAATAGGATGTTACTTATACTAACCACTAATGTTAAGTATCATTTGGCCTTTTTGTTTCCCACGGAGCCAAAGGATTCCAAGTGCTAGGAGGAAGAGAGATACAAGACTGAGACTAACCCCAAGTGCAATTGCTAATTTTTTGGGCTTATGCTTACCTACACAAAGAGAACAGACATATTACAATTTGACTGAAAGAGATTAGCCAAAAGGTAGACATGAGAGGGACATAGAGATTTCACCAGGTGATGAACTAAGAGAGAAGGAAAGAGGACCAGCATTGGCTGATCCAGAGCACCCTTCAGTAGAGCCGCTTCCACAAATCAACGGATTACCTGCAACACTGCATTAACCAACAATGGAACACAAAAATAAAATAATATTTGATAAAGCATTGACCAAGTACACAATAATTGAAAAACAGGGCGTTGTAGATAAACCATACTTGAATGTTCTTGCAGGGGACTTGGGCACATGTCCACTGAGATTGTTATAAGACAGGTCCCTGAAATACCAGTGTAATGATCAAAAATAAGAAAACCCAACGCGAGTTGCTGAGCAAAAACATTATGACATCAAAAGGTTACCAGCATGCTACATGCTGTGTTCGTTTTCCAAGGCACTTAAACATAAAATACAAACAAGAACTGAGAAAAAGAAAACTATACTCACAAGAAAGCAAGCTGTGGGATTTTGGCCAAAGACACAGGAAAAGGCCCAAACAAGCTGTTGTTGTTTAGCCTCCTACTCTCGTATTACATAACAAAAAATATCACAATAGTTAATCACAACGATATCAAAATAAAGCAAATAAAACCTTTTGGTTTGGTTGCTAATTGTGAATATTTAATGAAGATCAAAATAACAAACCCCACTACCCAACCAATTCCATCACAAGAATAATCTGCCAATTTGCGTACACCTTTTATAAAACAAGAAGAAAAAAAGAATAGAAACCATGAAACAAGGCATGCAATTCTGTTGGCGTTTTGTTTTCTTTTCCTTTACTCCACCTTCTTGGAAACCAAACAGATTATGAAGAATAAAATTAGCAAACAACTTACAGGTATTGGAGACTATTTAATTGGCCAAGAGACTCTGGTACCACACCAGAGAACCTGTTGTTAGAGAGATCCAAAGTCTGAAGTTTTGAGAGAGTGCCAAGCTCTGGCGGAATTTGACCAGAGATGTTATTGTTTTGCAACAACCTTCACATCCACACCAACAAGTTGAAACACAAAAAATAAAGTATCAATCATAAGGAGACAAATGGGATTGTAATGTCCTATTCACGAATTTTCTTTTCACACTTGAACAGATAAACTAAGATACTCCGCTCTGTTTTGTTGCAGATACAGAGTTTTGAATCATGAAATCCCACTTTAATATTAGAGTTTTGCCAAAAGACATCTGCTTAGACGTAGAAAATCAAACTGGAAAGAAAATTCAGAACCCAGAAATTCTTTTTACTCTTTCACCTTCCTTTTCTTAATTACAGCAAGAAACAAGTAAAATCGAAAACTCAAAAGAGAAACTAGAAGTGGGTTTATCAAAATGTGAACTATAAAAAAAGTTGAAAGAAAGAAAAACTAATGAAAAGAAGCTTAAAGTTCTTACACTTGGCGAAGATTAGTGAGATTTCCTATGGTTCCGGACAGAGAACCGGAGAGAGATTGGCTTGGAGCCCCACTACAAAGCAAAACCAAGAAATGAACTTTATTTCAAGTTCCATGAAACAAAGTCTCTTAACATTAAATAAAGCCAGCAACAACTAAAAAAGAAGGAGAAAAACTTGGAAACTCACAAGCCAATAACAAGATTTTCAGGAGAGCAAGTGATCATAGCCCAGCTACAAGGATCAACAGAATCCTCATCCCAGTTGCTTAACACTCCATGTGGATCATGTAAAGCTTCCCTTATACTTATCAAAGCTTCCACTGTAAAAAACAATAAAAAAAGCCAACAACTTTAAAATATTAAAATCCACAAAAACGTATGTACATGTAGAAAATAGACGTTTAATGGGGTTGTAGCTCTTGTTACCTTCATGGTTTCTAGGTTCATATGAAAGAGACAGTTTAGCTAAAAAGAGAGAGAAGAAAGAGAGATGCAACAGCTTGAAAGCCATAACTAGTTAGCCAATAATTCTAGTCATGAACATGTCTAACAAAGAGAACCTAAAATTGTGAGTGAGGCAAATGTAAGTTATGAAACAATATACTACTGCTGCTACTATATTTTTGTCTCTTCTTTTTTTTACTTTCCTCTCTTTTTTGTCACCATCTTTTAACAAACAACACCATCCTTTACTTTTTCTCTCTTCATGAGTAGTATCTTTTCTTGTTGCTTTTGGTCTTGTAGGAGGGAGAGAGAGAGAAAGTTACAAGTAGAGGGAAGGAACCAGATGTGAGGTGGGGTGATACAGGTTGTCAGGCTGGAGAGTGCAGAAACTGAGAGGGAGGGGATGGTATGGTACTGTAAAAAAGATTGGCTTATCTCTGTCTTTTCATTTTTTACTTGTTACACCCAAGACATGGAGGAGGTATAGTCCCAGAGAATCAAAAACCAATTGCGATGCCACTCATGAACCCTTAAAAGTGAAACAATAATTTTGAAGAACATTTGTTTTCTTTTAATGAGTAGAAGTCATTTGCTACTTTTGATGGTCTGCTAGACTGCTACGCTGTTAGATGTGTACCTATTGATATTTGCATCGCCATCATTATGGCTCTTTGTAAAGGAAATGTTCTTAAATCTTAATTATTATTTCTTTACAATTCCATTGAAATTATTGTGCATTGGGATGATACAGGGAAGTGAAGATAAAGCATTAAAGCTGAGCATTTTAATGTGAGTGGAATGGATACCTAAAGTGTATTTGGTTTAAGAAAATAATAAATTTATAACTTTTTTAAATAAATAAAAATATTTAAATATATTTTTAAATAAAAATCAGTTTCCCTTTCCCTGCAAAACCTAAAACCTAACACGCACTCAACTCAATGTTATTTACATCAATTTAAGTGGGCGTTTTAATTTGAGTAGACAGTTTGTTTTTTCTTTCAAATCATGCAATTAAGCCTAACAATGGCGAAAACGTCATTTGCTGTAGAATTAATAGTAACTTGGAAAATGGTGTCAGGCACTAGAACTGTCCTAGGATGGTCATTTTAGGTCAGCCTGGGGCAAGTGGTGCTGGTAGTGGTGGATATTTTCTGCATATTTTCACGCATATTTTCTGCATGAGCTGCAATTATCAATAACAAGACATGAGACTGAGGCATTGAGGGATTACGTGTGATAAAATTCAACCACTTTGTATTTGTTTTCTTTCACTCACAGCCATGGATGGAATGGACCCTTAGCAAGACGCGCATACATTTTTCGATCAGTATTGGAACAAAATCCACCCATCCCCAGAAAGAAGCAAAAGAACAACACTGAAAAAGAAAAGACGAAAAGGAAAACAAAAAAACACGAGTGAAGAAGCTTTTATTCCAAAATCCAAACCAAACCCATTAAACTATACACTAATTTGTATAGAAATGTGTGTAATAAGAACATCTTGGATATGAATATATAAAGGTGATCATACTATATATATATATAATAAGAAGTAAAATAATAATACAGGGAGAAGGAGAAAGCTCAGGATCAAATCTTCGTTGGAGGGCGCTTATTCTTCCATGCGAGCTGAGGGGGGATTGATTCCTCCCGCGATGGGCTGGTGTTGTTTTTCAGTGCAATTCGCCCAAAAAGTGCTAAAGCTTGAGAGTGGGAAAAGGGAAAAGGTGACGCCCGTGCCTTACCTTGGCCCCACAATTGGTAGCCTTCTTACCAACCATGCGTAGCTTGCGTTGTGTGTAATTTTGGATATGTCCGAGGCTAAATTTGTAAGTTTCAGTTATAAGTTTCAGTTATAACCACTTTTTAAAATCAATTGGTCACAATGCTTCTTTTTTTGGGGCGTGTTTATATGAAATATATGCTAAATGATGCATATTATAAGAAAAATAATGTTCGGAGTGTGTTCTTTCGGTTCTCATGATAATAATAATAATAATAATAATAATAATAATGCTTTTACAAAAAGTAATTGATAATTGTCTACTATTAATTCAAAACCGTGGCTATCAAATCTTATTGTTACATGTCCATGTCCACAAAAAAAATTAAAATTCATTGAGTATTCACCTTGTTTTTAGATACAGATCATTGTTCTGAGATTTATTAGGGAAAAATCAGTTTTTTAACCTTTCAGCTGCACGGTACACTATCTAAAAAAAAATTATGGGTGTCCAGTCAGCTTGCATGCATCTCGACTAATTCTACGGGTCCTGAAGTTAACGACCATGTAATCTTCCAGTAATTCTGAAGTTTGTGAAACTCGAACTAGTGAACTCTAGAAAACAAATCTAAAACCTAATTAATTGAACTACACCCCTCAAATAAATATATTTTGATTTGAAAATACGTTGTAGATTATACGAAATCTGAATTACTATGGGTGTCAAATTTATTTCTGCTCGTTTCTCCTTCTTCTTTTTTTCTTTTTTTCTTTTTTTCTTATGCTTGCTTGCTTGCTTGCTTGCAGATGAAGATGGTGCTGGGATGTATGATATTTTCTGGGGGGAATAAATAAAACAGAGAGAGTACTTTTTATGCCATAGATTTCTGATCTTCAATCACAAGTGGTAGTTTCTCTACTTGTGTGATATTATTAATGTGCTGCTGCAATCCTCAATAAATTCATGCGTCCGGCTTGAGTTTTCTACATCAACATTGACTGTTGTTCTTCAGTTGTCAACATCCAAAGGTTTTTTCCCCTGTCTGTACTTTCACGTAATACGGGAAACATAAAGGAACGAGCCAGGAGTACTTTAGCCCAAGATTCATAAAGATTTTAAAGTTGCATGCAAATCATACCAAATGCATCTTTTAATCCCATCTTGCTGTAGAATTACCCTGGAACTGTATAATCCAATAACAAGAATTCAAGATCCCTCAATCATATTCAAATCATGTTAAGTCGCTCTGGTTTTTTTTTGGCGTTTAGTTCTTCAAAATTCCAGCCAAATTTTGACAATAATCAATAATTTAGCTCTCTTGACCGATAGATCACACTGAAATCATAACATATTTTGTCCTCCGAATATGGTTATCATAGTCTACCACAAAAAGGGTCCATCAATAATTAAGTCTGCACCTAAAGTTCTTTCCTTTTCTTTTTCCGTCAATGTCCCAGAAAAAGATCATATTCACGCCATGCCAAATTGCCATTGCATTGTACTCTTCTTGCTTTTCCTTTTCTGTTTAGCAGATTTGAATCTGTAATTAAAAATGTTTGTCGACCAGGGAAGAAATTCTCAGTGAGAGGCTTGCAAAGTTGCAAGCATCTAGCATGAAATTCCACAACGTTGTTGTGAAGATACCAGGCAAAAGGGACGTTATTTTTCCAACAAGATGAGCTTTAGTGCCAAAAGATATACCTAATCATTTAGGTCCAAGGCCTAACAGTAGTGGGACTCCCCTGCAGATGGGCCTTGTTCATAGTTCATATGATATTGAAGATAATTGAAGTCCTTGAGGTGATCAAGGTGTGTTGAGTAATAAAAAAATGTTTTCCTTTCTCTATCTTCAATTTTCTATTCCATTTCCATTTTTCATTATCCATTAAAAAATCAAAAAACATTTTCATTTTGTGTGGTTTCAGAATATGTTTTCAAATTAGAAAATTAATATATTCAAAATTAATTATTCCATGTATATTCAACTATAAGTATTAAATTAAATTTTAAACAGCTGAAACTACGTCGTAAGTATACCATCTTCAACCTCCACCAGTCAATTGCTGGGAAAATTTCGATAGTCTTCACCTTATTTACAGCACAAATTCAAGAGCTTCTTTTTTCCATATATTTAAAACCCAATAAATTTCATGCCACTAATAAAAAAAACAAAATCAAATTTAAACTTAAATCAAATTAGAACAGGTCAAATGGGTTTTTGAACCATGATCTACAAGGTGGGTACAAAATATTTCATTGAAATTTAAAAAATTAACAAAATAAAAGTTTTTTTTTTTTGAAATATTGTGTTTTCCAATTGCCAAAACTTTAAAAAGGGTACTTTGATAGCTATTATTGCCCAGAAGAATACATCATTTAAACAAATACATCAAAGAACATCAAAGCTTGAAGCAGTGGACTCAGTCGTGCAGGCTGGACCAGAAAATTTGTACTATATGAGCTTTGTTCTTGATGGGTCAATTCAATCCGATTCTGCAAATAGCAATTTCGAGAAGTTATACAACTTGGAGGTCCCCTGTCAATCAGCATCACCAGCGAACAGAACAAAGCTTGAGAAGACCAAGCCGGGGATAAATTGGCAAATTGTTTCAGCTATTTTATGGCGTCTATGGGAATCGTTTCTAAATTCAGAAACGTTGAGAGCTTAGTTTTTGTGTGGGCTCATGGTTTGCAGCTGGATGAAAAGACATTAGGGTAAGATTTTAGCCCGCGACATAACTCTTGTACCAAACATTCATGCAGGATCTATAAATGGCAAGAGTTCCAATCTAAATTAATTTAATTTGAGCACGCAAAGGAAGAACTTCTCCTTAGGATCTGGACGGCAGGTGCTTAAATCAAGGAGCCTGGTCTGTCTGAAGACTGGTTCCATGTTGAAAACATGTAATAACATGAATTTGGTGCTTGTAATATTAAATAAACAAAGAAATGCATCCGAGTGGACCAGGTGAGGAAGGGAAGCCAAGTCATTGTCCTTCGTCGAGAATAGGACCAGAAGCTTGCATGGAAATGGTTACAAAACAAAACTCAATCTTTCGTCGAGATGTTACTGGGAATCATCGGTGAGGTTCCTTCGGCCAGAAGAACCCATCAGGTCCTCGAAAAGGAAAACTTTCTTTCTGATGAAATACGATCGATCGAATCAATGAGATTCCTGTAGACAGTCCCTATCGGCTATCAGCACTCGACACTATTCTCTTAAGCGATTGGCCTACTCCGATGAAATATGATAGAGTGATACTGTTCTCTCTTCGTTGTAGATGAAGAATGGGCATTCCCGGCAATGATTCAGAGAACGGATTAATTAATCCTTTTATCCATCCAACTGGCATTAATTTTCTTCAATGATTAGATAATGAGAATCGAGCCAAGCCTGATTTTTTAGTAATTAATTAAGAATATAGAAATTTAATTTGAAATTTTATTTAGCATGCGGAGCTCCAACTAAATAATTGAGCATTTATTGAATATCTTTATCATTTAAAATTGTAATCTGCACCCACTCCATTTTCTTGCTAGTAGCCTCACCACTACTCGTAGAGGAAGGCACTAGCCATTGGCCTTTTAACCTATGCATGCGCCACTAACCTGTTTCTCCGAATCCAAATCCTTTCTTTTCGTTAATCGGCAACAAGCCCAAAAAGGCACTTCTTTTTTTATTCAATTATTAACAAGCCCTTTACAGCTTTAAACCATAATTATTAAATTCAATTAGAGTAACGGCTTGAGTTACGGGTTACATGAACTAACCCGGATAAAAATATAATCAAAACAATATTTTTTAATTTTTTTTAAAACTAACTATTTTGACCTAATTACATAGTTTTAAGACCCGGTCAACGGGTTTGCAACCGGGTCTTGCTTACATTTCCAAATGACTAGAATCAATAATCACACCGGGTTTTTTCTTTCCCTGTTTTTTCTTCAACCCGACCCAGTTCCAGCCCCGGAGTCAACCGGGTCCCGGATCGACCCGCTGGACCGGGCCGGGTTTCAAAACTATGTCTAATTAACATGTTACAAATTGATCAAGTCAGTCGAATCTTAAGGTTTAATAATGAAACTTGAAACAAAGTCGCAGGGGAAGTAAAACAAGCTCCTGGGTATTTTGAAGATGTATAAGAGCCAATGAATTAGGATGATTTGCATGGCTATGTTCACCAGCCACATAGTGGCAAACATATATTATCCATTTCTCAGGTATTTGTACTCATGTTTGTGATTAGTGGGTGCTGCGTCTGTGCCTAAGAGGATAGAGCAAACAAAACAGGGTAGATACAGGTTTTGGAGTTCTTAATTTGAATAATTAAGCTGTGATTTAATATTGTTTTAATTTCTTATGCTTGGATTTGCATGAGCCATTTGACTCATTAGGAAGAGGAGGGATTTAATAATGATGAGAAGATATAGTACAGCTATGGCACCGATTGTTTTATTCATGCGAGTCCAAAATCTCTTACTGTATTTGTATGTGTGGGGGCACAATGCTTTCTGCCCTTGTATTGCATATGATGCTTGACAAGGCGAACAGTTTCTGGCGGTTTCTTTTTTATTTCCTCCTCTGAGCACTGAGCAGGAGGTTTGAGGATCAAAAGGTGCTTCCTTCCCCTAAATTGTTGCAGATTTCGTGAGAGGTGATTGAAAAATACAAGAAAAGTCATTGTGTTAGAGTATTAATCAAATCTACATTTAATACCGAAAACCCCGCCGCCGGCGGCCTTCATTCTACTTTTGATAAGTGTGTTAAAATATAGTAATAATTATTTTTGAAATGAATTTTTTATTAAAAATATATTATAATAATTTTATTTTAATTTTTTAAATTTTATTTTTTATATTAATACATCAAACCGATCAAAAAAATATTAAAAAAAATAAATTTTAACTAATCTCTTTTAAACCGCAATTTCGAACAAGAACTAAAACTGGATTTTTGCTTATTAGTGTAGTGCTAAATATTAATAAAAAAAACATGTAAATTATAAAATTAATAGAATCCGGAATCACATTATCAAATGGTTTACAGTTTTTTTTCTTGATTTTTTTTTGTACATGTTTATTACTTTATCAAATAAAGATATCGAGTTTAGCTACAAATATGCTTAATTGATACATTTATTAATTATTTTATAAAAAAATATAAATTACTTTCCAAAGATTTCTAGAATAGCATTTCTCAAAAGTCTATATTGCCCCTAATTAAACTGTACTATAATAGTTAAATAAAAAATGCCCTAACTAAAACCTATTCTACTCTGTACTAGACGGAGTACCCCATGACACTTTCTTTATTATTATTATTTTTATTATTAATATAGATATTTGAGTTAGTTTAATTATATCTTGATTAATTTAACAGATCTAAAATTAACGACCATGTAAATCTCTAGTGATTTTTAGGGAACTCGAACTCGTGATCATTATAAAACAAACCCAAAATCTGACCAATTAAGCTACCCCTCAGAGTTCTTTCTTCATCATTCTTGTTAGAGGTGGAGGAGGTTTTTTTCTATTTTATTATTTAATATTAAGTTTGTATTTTTTTAATTCATCTTTTAATATTTAGTTAATTTTGAATTGAATTTTATAATTTATTTTTATTTGATTTCTATAATATTATCATTAGTTTCAAACAAATATTACAGTATTTGATTTGAACTTGATTTTGTGAATATTTATTTTTACTATCATATAATTAAGTAAAAATAATTTTGAAAAAATTATTAAACTCAGTGGAGTTCATGACCCAGATTGCAGGTTTGACAGAATAAGGTATGAAACCCGAGTCAATAAAATATTTCACCATTTCAATACTAAAAAAAAATATCATTTTGGATTTTTTTAAGTTAAACCATATTTTTTACCGATTGTGTAGGTTATTTTTAGATTTGTCGAGTAAACTGAGTCACATCAAAATAACTCTTAAATATTTTAATTTGAAATCTAGGCATGATAAAAAGACAAATTAATAATTTAATTTAATAATAACATCACATAATTTTTATCGAACCCTAGCATGACGTAGTCCAATTAACTAGCAAGTAAATAATAAGGCCAAGGCATCACTCATCACTCAGCAGTGCTCCATGTGCTGCTCGGCTAAAAATCATAAATTAACCAAAGGCCTTTGTGGTGGCGAATCATAGATTAACTGTACCTTCCGTTTTCTATATATCGTGCGACGAGCATCTCCATGAATCATATATATATATATATATGGTAGCCTAAATGTGAGGAACACGAGAGCAATTTGGCCTTCATGGACCTAGCTAGGCAGGAAGGGCGGTCGAAATTTCTTTCCTAGCACTTTTAAAACAATGCATCCGCCAATGGTTGGTTGCCCTGTGTTTTCTCTTCAAAAGATTGGATCTCTCTCTCTCTCCCTCTCTCTCTCT
>Ga0307517_10006124_pt1 | contig 17916 bp, 16 predicted proteins | sample 23_EM_MG_FD_194515 | JGI IMG/M metagenome (GOLD analysis project Ga0307517, IMG submission 194515) | Populus trichocarpa ectomycorrhiza microbial communities from riparian zone in the Pacific Northwest, United States - 23_EM | ecosystem: Host-associated > Plants > Roots > Unclassified | place... | reverse complement strand
AGAGTGTATAAAATTGGATTGGCGTACATCTGCGAAATATCGTGGCAGTGGTGGTTATAGGGAAGTTTACAACGATTTGCTAGATATTTTTCTTCATTCAAATAATTCTGAGATAAAGAAATACGCCGACAGCCTTAACAACATTAGTTAGTATGAGGTTAGCAGAGTATGTAAAGAAAGCATCAAAAGATGCAGTTGTTGATGGTGTAAAATTGTTACTGCGCTACAATATTCATTCAAATCGGCTCATTTCTAAGTCTAATCCACTAGTAAAAAACGGTCTGAAGGCTATTGATAGCCATGGAGATCTCCGAATACCCTATGCTATACCACAAGCCAAAATTAATCAGTTTCTAGCAGCATCATCTCTCTCACATATGCTGGATGGGTGGATGTATTTGTCCAATGCATTCAGCGCCCTTTTGAATGGGGACGAGGGTACAGCAATTCATTTGGGATACTATGCTGAATTAAGAAGCGCAATGTCAATTCTCTCTACTGAAGGTATTGCAGCGTTTAGTGATAAACACATTGGGGCATTTTCACCGACAACGAATAGCGTATATCCTTTAAACTATTTCAAGACTGGTACCGGCGGGTATGTTCGAACCAAATCGCCAACTCATATTTTTGTATGGGACGCCATGGAGAAATGGTCAAAGTCCTCAACTAAACCAAGTGATGATATATTAAAGATTTTTAAAGTACAAGGCCTTAATTTTTATGATATTACAGAATATTTTCACCCAGCTACTGTAGGATCAACTTTAATGACTGTAGTGACTATAAAAGAATGGCTAAAGGAATGGTGTTTTGACATAAAACATTACAAAACTGATAGACAAAATAGGAATGATGTTAGTTATCGACCTCAGCGTATCTTAAATTTTAGCGAAAATTTAAATTTTCAGGATATTATTAATGATTTAAGCAGGTTTTGGAATGTAATTAGTCCAACAAAAACTGATCAATTTGATTTGTTGGACAAGTATCTCTTACGTAAACTTTTCGAGAAGCTATACAGTCAAATAAATACAGTAGAAACAATTGATGATTTAATTACAAACGCTTTTGGCCAGCACGGTATTTATGATAAGACTTTGTTTGATTTTATGACCTTCAAACAACCATTTGCCGATGATCACATCATATTCACACATGCCAATTTAAGAAGAACAACAGCACTATCGATTATTGCAAGAGCAACGCTATTATTAAGAATTTCAGTTGGAATGGTTTCACAATTGTATAAAGCAGGCGGTGTAAAAAAATCGGACCTTAATTTTATATGGAACAATTATTCGGTAGATAATGGCTTTTGGACTCCAGCGACACCTCTTGCGGACTTTGACATTCTTTGGTCTAATGTAGAGCCAATGTTAGAAGAACTTAAAATCGATTTAAATACGCAAGGTTCGGATAATAGTATTTATTCAATAAGGGAGCGAAAACCTGTTGAAATAATTCATTTGACCCAAATTAATCGTGCCTGCTTATGGGGATTGGACTTTTAATAAATGTTAGTCCCACTTTCCGAAGTTTCAGACTTCGGATACAATATGCTCCTATGTTTACGAGCATTCCGCGTTAAGGATGGCAACGGATACATGCCCCTAGCTGCCGCAAGCGTCCTCGGCTTGTGGCCCGCATGTTAAGTTCTACGCCAACGGTTGCCTTTCCTGAAGTTTGGTATTATCTGCGACTATCTACTTACTTCATAAGATCGTAAAATTGAATAGTTACGTGTCACCAAAGGACTTTTATACCAAGCACCATTGCTAAAAAACACAAGACCCAAAGAACAACCTGACCGGATGCTCCTTCAAATTGAAATCCTAATCCCGAAAACTTAACATTTCCGTAGGATTGCTCTAATATTAAAACTAGCATTAATGCAGCAAAAGCAGCGGATGGCAAGCTGACAACCGCGCAGATATGGGTTTCAAAAGAACTCATAATTTCGGGGCTCACACCTGCGTAAGTGAGCCAATAAAAAAGGAAACCTACATATAGTAAAAAGCCTATACCAGAAATCCAAATGAATATTTTCTTAAATCTATTATTGTCCACAATTAATTAATAAAAAATTATGATTTATTTCATCTTTTAAGTTTAATAAAGATTGTTTATAAAAGTCAATTAATCAACCCGTGAAAACACCCTATTTTTCAATGCGTTAAGGATTGAAGTGGATACCGGCCCCGCGCCTAACGCCTGCGCAGTATGATCCGCCCTGCTGTCGGACAAGCCTCCAAGCCTGCCCCGCTTCTACCAGCGGGGAACGCCCTTATTTTTAAGTAGCAGTGGCAGTTTATAGTTGCAGTCAGGGTAGCTATTGAGAGTAGTTATTGGTTATTATTTTGTATAACCGTATATCTGCATTCAACCACCTGCTGCCAACTGCTACTGCATCCCCCACACTGCTACTGCTACCGCCACTGCAACTCACTAAACCCCTTGCATTTATACTTAAATAAAAAGTATATTTAATTCCTTATTCATTGACCCACACCATGTTCGACATTAAAGCTGCCGTTGCCAAATTCCAGTCCCAATTTGAACCTGCGCTGCTGGCCGAGCTCGAAGCAAATTCGATGCTGATGAGCATAGCGGCGGGTCAAACCATGCTCAACCCCGGCCAAACCATCCGCGCCGTACCTATTCTGCTGAGCGGATCATTTAAAGTAAGCCGTGTGAACGAGGAGGGCCAGGAACTGCTGCTATACTACGTAAAAGATGGCGAAAGCTGCGCCATGACGTTCACCTGTTGCATGATGTCGCATTCCAGCGTAATAAAGGGCACCGCCGAAGAGGATAGCGAACTGCTTTGCGTCCCCATGGATGTGATGGATGGCTGGATGATAAAATACCCCACCTGGAAGCGTTTTGTGATGAGCACTATACTGAGCCGCTTTACCGAAATACTGAAAAGCATAGACGATATAGCCTTCAAAAAACTGGACGACCGCCTGGTGAACTACCTGAAAGAGAAATCGAAAACAACGGGTTCGGCCCTCATCAACCTCACCCACCAGCAGATAGGCGACGACCTGGGCACCAACCGCGTAGTGGTGTCGCGCCTGCTCAAAAAGCTGGAGATTGACAACAAATTGCTGCTTTACCGCAACCAAATAAAATTACTGAGCGATATGTAACTTTTGTTACAGCGTTGTGTAACTTTAGTTACAAATTATAGCCCTTATCGCATTGCATCTTTGTTATATCAAAAACAAAAAGCAATGAAAACTCAGGATCGTAAAATCACCGCAAACCCGCAGCCGCAAGTATCAGCCGGCAAGTCTGTTCGTGCTGTAAACAATAAAAGTTTACTGGCAAGGGTGTACAGTTTTTTTACCGACACCAGTTTTAATCCTTGTAACGTAAATCAATTCATTTTTTAATCAATAAAAACTTAAAGCAATGAGCATTAGATTAGGAGACACCGCCCCCGATTTTCAGGCAGAAACTACGCAGGGCACCATTAACTTTCACGACTGGATAGGCAACGGCTGGGCAATCCTTTTTTCGCACCCTAAGGACTTTACCCCCGTTTGCACCACCGAGCTGGGTTACATGGCCAAACTGGCCCCCGAATTTGCAAAACGCAATACCAAAGTGATCGGCCTCAGTGTAGACCCGATTGGCCGCCACGCCGAATGGGCAAAAGACATTGAAGAAACACAGGGCTACGCCGTAAACTACCCCATGATAGGCGACCCGGACTTAACCATAGCCAAACTATACGACATGCTGCCCGCCGACGAGGCAGGCACCTCTGAAGGCCGCACAGCCGCTACTAACCACACGGTGCGTTCGGTATTTATTATAGGCCCGGATAAAAAGGTTAAACTGGTACTCACCTACCCCATGACCACCGGCCGCAACTTTGACGAGGTACTGCGCATACTGGATTCGATGCAGTTAACCGCCGAGCACAAAGTAGCCACCCCCGTTAACTGGAAACAAGGCGAGGACGTGATCATCCTGGCATCCGTATCCAACGAGGAAGCGACAGAAAAATATCCCGACGGCTTTAAAACCATCAAACCCTACCTGCGCGTGGTAAAGCAGCCGGGGCTGGATAAGGTATCGATGAATTGAGGGGGATGTGCAGATGGGGGATGTGCGGATATGCAGATGTGCAGATATCCTCAAATGTCATCTCGAACGATAGTGAGAGATCTTATACAACATGCCGGCAAACTATGCAGGTCGAAAATGCAGAGCGAACAATGCATGGCGTATAAGATTTCTCCTCTCGCCCCCGCTCAACCCCCTGCAGGCTCGTTCGAAATGACATTGGGGATTAAGTTAAGGTCCCGGCACCTGATAAAAAAACAATCAACCTAACAACCTCAAAACCAACCAAACCATGAAATCATCAAAATCACTACGTATATGGTTCGTCTTTGTAGCTATTCTGCTGTGGACGGGCATTTACCTTACCGGTTTCTCAAATGTGAGTTGGATACTTTATATTCCTGCAGCAGGTTTTATATTAGCCGCAATCATAGGTATTTGTCCAAGCTTTTTGATAGCCTCAAAACTATTTGGGGCGAAAGATTAGCCTCACCCTGCCCTCTCCAGGGGAGAGGGTTCTAATGAAGGAACTTTAAATGAAGTAAAAAAAGTCCTCTCCTTTGGAGAGGATTTAGGTGAGGCTAAACAACCATTAATCAACCAAAAAATGAAACTCCGCGTACTCGTACTTGGCGCAGGCTTTGGCGGCCTCGAGCTCACCACCATACTTTCTGAAAGAATTGGCGACCGTTTGGATCTGACGCTGATTGATAAAAGCGATCACTTTTATTTCGGATTTTCCAAATTCGATGTCATATTCGGCCATAAAACCGCCGATGCGGTGAAGCACCAATACAGCCAGATGGTAAAGCCGGGCGTAAAATTCAGGCAGGAAACCATTACGGCCATCGACCCGGAAACAAAAACAGTTACCACCAGCAACGGCACCTACGAAGCCGACATACTGGTAATAGCCCTCGGCGCCGACTATAACCTGGCCGCCACTCCCGGCCTTACTGAAGGCGGCAACGAGTTCTACACCTTCGCCGGTGCAGAGCGCCTGCGGGATGTGCTGCCAACGTTCACCAAAGGCAATGTAATAATAGGCGTGGCTGGCGCCCCGTTCAAATGTCCGCCCGCACCAAGCGAAGCTGCATTACTGATGCACGATTACCTTACCCGCCGCGGTATACGCGATGACTGCCACATCAGCCTGGTGATGCCCTTTGGTACGCCTATACCACCGTCGCCCGATTCGTCCGCTGCATTGCTGGGTGCCTTTGCCGAGCGCGGTATCAGCTTCATACCCAAAAAGACCATACGGTCCATCGACCCATCCCGTAAAGTAGCTATCCTTGACGATGAAAGCGAAATGCCTTTCGATCTTTTCCTCGGCATCCCGAAACATGTGGCCCCGCAGGTAGTACTGCAAAGCAGCCTGTCCGAAAACGGATGGATACCCGTTGATAAAACCAACCTGAAAACTAAGTTCCCCGGCGTGTATGCTATTGGCGACGTTACCAGCGTAGGTACACCCAAAGCAGGTGTATTTGCCGAAGGCGCTGCCAAAATCGCCGCCGAATCCATCATTGCCAAACTGGAGCATGGCGAAAGCAGCCAGTCCTTTAAAGGCGACGGCATCTGCTACATCGAGTTCGGAAACGGCCAGGTCGCCAAAGTAAACGTCGACTTCTTCTCGGGCCCCGCACCAAAAGGCACCCATACCGAAGCCTCAGAAGTATTGGTTGCTGAGAAGGAATATTTTGGATCGAGCAGGAAGGCGAGGTGGTTTGGGGAGTAGTGGGGTGAACAAACAACTACCTTGTCATTCTGAGCCCAAGCGAAGAATCTTCTTCAAGGGACAGGTTGCCAACATGCATAGCGGGTGAGAGAGTCTGTGGTGTACTGATAAATTTCTGTTCCTAGGAAATGTATCGCGATAGATGCTTCTCCGCCTGAAGTCGGATCCGCATGACAAAATGAAAAGCCTGTTTCACTTTGTATCAAACTGTACCGACTCAGAAAACGAACGAACAGTACAACATTTCGTAATTCCACTTTATATCGTTGGCCTCTTGGTGTCACAACGCTTACCAACCGTTTTCCGGTTTGTAATTGAAATATCATTTCGTTTACCTGTGCCTGGGAAAGTATAACTCCCCCCAACACCAATTGTTACACATTGTTGATAATCTACTGATAGTTAGTAACTTTTATAGATTACTGAAAGTATTTTCGGGCAGTGTGGTATACGCTTTGCTGTAAAATGAGCAAAAACCATGAACCATGAAAGATCAAATAATTGAAGTAAGCGGGCAATGCCCAACCTTCAAACAAATAAGCCGGCCGAACGCGAAAACCGTTCCCGCCAGCTACCCGGACGCGTTATTCTGGATGCAGGTATATCCACCCCTGGCCGATAATCGTACAACTATAAGCAATGCCCGCACCCTATGTCCCTGGAGCATGGCCGCCGAGCTGGATGACGCCGGCATCCCGGCCTATCGCCGCGCCAATATAATGGATGCCTTAAAAAGTGGTTTGAAAACTATCCGCCAGTATGATCTGCCCCCTTACCGCATCATGTTTGCCGAGGATTACGCCACGCGCAAAATAAGCGTCTGGGTAGAATAACAGGAGGCGCCTGTACTATTAGAAAGGGGAAGCATGGCTCAAAAACACCACGCGACTCGCGCCCCCCTACTTGCGGCTATACAGCTCATCATACAGCTCAATCACCTTGCGTTGCAGGGCGCTTATCTGTTCCTCCTGCTCTGTCAGTTTCTTTTTTAGTATGTCGCTGTTAAACTCAATGGGTTGCAGGTCCTCGTTATAAACATTGAGCAATTGCAAAAGGGTTATGTTATAAATATTGGCAATCTGTTCCAGGCGCGACAAGTTAACGTCGGTCACCCCGGTTTCAATCTTCGACAAGGCCGGTATAGAAATACCCAACCTGCCGGCCACATCCTCCAACGTCCAGCCATTACGCTGGCGAATCAGCTTAAGGCCCTGTCCAACAGTGCTTTTTTGTTTGTTATCTGCTTCACCCATTTTAGTTGTTCAATAATATTCAGGCCTCATCATCTCCCTCCAAAGTATGTTCACGTGGGTCAGTTCGTGATCGCCTTCCGGTCAGAGCATAGTTAATTAAGACCTGAAATATGAGGTTTTTTTTTGACAATGTCAATAAGTCATTTAGCTGATTTTCTGACAAATAACTTTTTATATTCAAATTATTTACATTGAAGTGTCAAATTTTTCCTTTCAGGCAAATATAGCATTTCGCATTACGAAAAGAAGAATTTCCACCCATGCTGTCATCGCTGCGCCCGTCATCTGTCCCTAAATTTAGAGAGGGAATTTTAAATGAATCTTCTTAATCCTTCCCCAATATTTAGGAGAGGTTAGTCCGAAGGACTCCTTTGGAGGAGGGGTAAAAACGGCAAGCTATTTAGCAGTCCTAAATTTCTACCCACTCTGTCATTTCCGCCTATTGGCGGACCGACATCTCTCCCTAAGGTTAGGGAGAGAATTTATAATATATCCCGAAACAACCCCTCCCCTATATTTAGGGGAGGCCGGGAGGGGTAAAACATGGGCGTTCCCCGCTGATAGAAGCGGGTCAGGCTGTTCACTCATACTCCTGCAAGCCTTAGGCACAAGGCCGGTATCCGTTGCCATCCTTAACGCAAGGGTGACAAGCAGGAATAACAAACTTCGACATCTGACCTCCGACATCTGACTTCCGCCATCTGCACCACGCAACTTTTTTACCACAAACAGACATTTCACGCCGAAAATCGTCTATTTATTATGCATACATAACATCTATACCGAATACCGTTTTTAACTTTGGTATAGTTTGATAATTATTTTATTCCGAAATAACCTATCTTTACAGAACAAATGACATGATTTAAGTTTATGACAGAATAAAATACTAAATGAAAAAATATTTTTCCGGCTATTGCGGTTTGAGAGGTATCTGGGTAACTTGGTTTTGTCAGTTGATTGAGCTGGGGTGGGTTGATTGAGTTGGACTAAGTTGATTAAGTTGAATTACACTAAATATAAAACTTAATCAACCACTTAACTTAATCAACCACTTAACCCGATCAACTTAATCAACTAACACAGAATAACCAATTACAAATATAATGAGTACATCTGCTACCGCCCAACAAACCGAGCTGAACAAATACAGCAAACACCTCACCAGCGACCCGACACAACCCGCCGCACAAGCCATGCTATACGGCATTGGCCTTACCGACGATGATATGAAAAAGGCGCAGGTCGGCATTGCCAGCATGGGTTACGATGGCAATACCTGCAACATGCACCTGAACGACCTGGCAAAACTGGTAAAGGAAGGGGTGTGGAACGAGAGTTTGGTAGGCCTGATATTCAACACCATCGGTGTAAGCGACGGCATGAGCATGGGCACCGACGGTATGCGCTATTCACTGGTAAGCCGTGATGTGATTGCCGACTCTATCGAAGCGGTATGCGGCGCACAGTATTATGATGCATTGATCGCGCTTCCCGGTTGTGATAAAAATATGCCGGGCACACTGATCGCTATGGGCAGGTTAAACCGCCCTTCTATAATGGTATACGGTGGTACTATCAAACCCGGTCATTATAAAGGAGAGGATCTGAACATCGTTTCGGCATTCGAGGCTTTAGGTCAAAGGATAGCCGGCAATATTACTCCCGAGGATTTCATGGGCGTTGTAAAAAATGCCTGTCCAAGCGCCGGTGCATGCGGAGGCATTTATACGGCCAATACCATGGCTTCGGCTATAGAGGCATTGGGCATGAGTTTACCCTACTCGTCATCAAACCCGGCGCTAAGCGATGATAAAAAAGCCGAGTGCCTGGCAGCAGGTAAAGCAATAAAAGTATTACTGGAAAGGGATATAAAACCATCCGACATCATGACCCGCAAGGCATTTGAAAATGCGATAGTGACCATCATGGTGCTTGGCGGTTCAACCAATGCTGTGTTGCACCTGATAGCCATGGCCAAAGCCGTGGATGTAAAGCTGACCCAGGATGATTTCCAGACCATCAGCAATCGTATCCCTGTTCTGGCCGATATGAAGCCAAGCGGTAAATACATGATGGAGGACCTGCACAATATAGGAGGCGTTCCGGCAGTAATGAAATACCTGTTAAAGCTGGGCTGGATAGACGGCAATTGCTTAACCGTAACCGGCAAAACCATCGCCGAAAACCTGGTGGATATTCCTGAACTGGAGTTTGAAAACCAAAAGATCATACTCCCGGCGGAAAAACCTATCAAGGCAACCGGTCACTTACAAATATTATACGGCAACCTGGCAACAGGCGGCTCTGTAGCAAAAATTAGCGGTAAAGAAGGCGAGCGTTTTGAAGGCCCGGCACGTGTGTTCGACGGTGAGTTTGAACTGATCGACGGTATCCAAAGCGGTCGCGTAAGGGCAGGCGATGTGGTGGTGATCCGCAACATCGGTCCTAAGGGCGCTCCCGGCATGCCGGAAATGCTGAAACCAACCGGGGCCATTTTCGGCGCAGGCTTAGGCGCTTCGGTAGCTTTAATTACAGATGGCAGGTTTTCGGGCGGAACGCATGGCTTCGTCGTCGGTCACATCACACCGGAGGCGTATGATGGCGGCACGATAGCCCTGGTGAAAGATGATGACATAATAGAAATAGACGCCATCAGCCGGAAAATGACCCTGAAAGTTCCGGAAGCGGAACTGGCTTACCGCCGCTCAGAATGGAAACAACCGGCATTAAAAGCAACCAAAGGGCTGCTTTACAAATACGCAAAAACAGTAAGCACAGCTGCTGAGGGTTGCGTTACTGATGAAATGAATTAAGAGGTTGTACGTGGGACGTTATACGTTGTACGTACTGATTAAATTGATTAAAAACAAAAACGTATCACGTAAAACGTACTACGTAAAACATAAAAGATATGGAAGTTGCACAACAGGAAACACCGGCTACACCCGCTGAAAAGCAAGCGGTAGAGGTATCAGGCTCGGTAGCCTTATTAGAGGCACTGATCGTTGAGGGTGTTGAAACTATATTCGGGTATCCGGGTGGCGCTATTATGCCCATTTATGATGCTTTATATGATTATAATGACAAATTGGAGCATATCCTGGTCCGCCACGAACAGGGTGGCATTCATGCCGCGCAGGGTTATGCACGTACTTCTGGTAAAGTAGGGGTAGTATTCGCTACCAGCGGTCCGGGTGCAACCAATCTCGTAACTGGTTTAGCCGATGCACAGATCGACAGCACACCATTGGTATGTATCACCGGGCAGGTGTTTGCTCATCTGTTAGGTACCGATGCTTTCCAGGAAACGGATGTGATCAACATCACCACCCCTATCACCAAATGGAACTACCAGGTAACCGATGCCAACGAGCTTCCGGAAGTGTTGGCCAAGGCCTTTTATATTGCCCGCAGCGGCAGGCCCGGCCCCGTTTTGATCGACATTACCAAAAACGCACAGATACAAAAATTCCAGTTCAAGGGTTATACCCCCTGCAAACATATCCGCAGCTACAGGCCAAAACCTATTGTACGTCCTGAGTATATCCGGCAGGCGGCAGAGCTGATCGCCCAGGCAAAAAAACCATTTATCTTATTCGGGCAGGGTGTCATATTAGGCAGTGCCGAAAAGGAATTCCAGGCATTTGTAGAGAAATCAGGTATCCCGGCTGCATGGACGGTGTTAGGGGCCGGAGCTATCCCGACAGATCATCCGCTCAACGTAGGTATGCTCGGCATGCATGGCAACTATGGGCCAAACGTATTGACCAACGAGTGTGATGTACTCATCGCCATTGGTATGCGCTTTGACGACCGTGTAACGGGCCGTTTAGACAAATACGCCAAGCAGGCCAAAGTGATCCACCTGGATATTGATCCGGCAGAGATCGACAAGAATGTGAAAAGCACTGTTCCTGTTTGGGGAGACTGCAAGGAAACATTACCGCTGCTTACTCAGGCTATCCAGTCAAAAACTTACCCTCAATGGCTGCAAAAATTTCATGATCATACCAAACAGGAAATTGACCTGGTGATCCAAAAAGAACTTAATCCAACGACCGTCGAAATGACGATGGGCGAAGTGATCAAGCAATTGAACGAGATTACCAAAGGCGAAGCAGTTATCGTAACCGACGTAGGTCAGCATCAGATGGTGGCCTGTCGTTATGCCAAACTGAACAAAACCCGCAGTAACGTAACAAGTGGCGGTTTGGGTACTATGGGCTTTGCCCTGCCTGCTGCCATGGGTGCTAAGTATGGAGCAAAGGACCGTACCGTTGTAGCTATTATTGGCGATGGCGGTTTCCAGATGACCCTGCAGGAAATGGGCACCATCATGCAAAGCAATATCGATATCAAGATCATCATCCTGAATAATAAATTCCTGGGTATGGTTCGCCAGTGGCAGGAATTGTTCAACGAACGCCGCTATTCCTTCGTGGATATGCAAAGCCCCGATTTTGTGAAGCTGGCCGATGCTTATGGCATCAAAGGCAAGTCAATCTCAGAAAGGACAAACTTACCGGCCACCCTTCAGGAAATGCTGAACCACAAGGGCCCGTACTTGTTAGAGGTAATGGTAACCAAGGAAAACAACGTATTCCCGATGGTACCACAGGGGTGCAGCGTAGCGGAGATCAGGCTTAAATAATTGGAATCATGAGCACACAGGAAGAAAAACAAGAATTCAACATAACGGTTTATACCGAAAACCAGATAGGCCTGCTTAACCGCATCGCTATCATCTTTACACGTCGTAAGATCAATATCGACAGCCTGAATACTTCACCGTCAGAAGTGAGCAGTGTTCACCGTTTTAATATTGTGATTAACGAATACGAGGATGTGGTGCGCAAACTTTGCCGCCAGATCGAAAAGCAGGTAGAGGTTTTAAAGGTTTATTATCATACCAACGAGGATGTGATCTGGCAGGAGCTGGCGTTATATAAATTATCGACCGAAGTAATCGCCGAGAAAGTAAGCGTGGAGCGTTTATTACGCGAAAACGGTGCCCGTGCGGTAGCTATCCGCAAGGATTATACGGTATTTGAAACCACAGGCCACCGCGAGGAGATCGATAACCTGATCACCATTTTGCAGCCTTTCGGTTTGATCGAGTTTGTACGCAGCGCCAGGGTAGCTATCATCAAAGACAGCGAAGGCTTCAACGCCAAACTGCGCGAATTTGAACGGCTGGAACCAGGCGAAGATGTGATAGAAAATGAGTTCCTGAATGACGGGGATAAAGTATTTACTATGTAAGGTGAAAGCTGAAAGGCAAAAGGTTAACACCAGAAAAAAGATAAATCCGAAATCGAAAATTCGAAATTCGAAATAAGAGAATGACTTTAGATAACGAAATAAAAGTCCGCCCCACCGCCTACGATAGCATTAAAAAAGCTACAGAGGCTTGCGGCTTTTTGCAGATGTCGGAGATATCTACCTGCACCCTGCTGAAAACGCTGGCAGCTTCAAAACCGTCTGCGGAATTTCTTGAACTGGGTACAGGTACAGGACTGGCTACTGCATGGATCCTGGATGGGATGGATGAAGATTCGACCCTGATATCATTGGATAATGATGAAACATTATTAAGCATAGCCAAGGAAAATCTGGGGACAGACAGACGTCTGACCCTGATCTGTACCGACGGCAACGAATGGATAAAAAAGAATTCAAAGATGCGGTTCAGCTTTATTTTTGCTGACACCTGGCCGGGTAAATACATGGTATTGGAGGAGACGTTAGCCATGCTTAACCAGGGCGGTATTTATATCATCGACGACATGCTGCCTCAAGCCAATTGGCCCGAGGGACATGCCGATAAAGTAGCAAATCTGCTGGCAACACTGGATCACAGGGAAGACCTTGCAGTAACCAAAATGGGCTGGGCATCGGGGATTGTATTAGTAGTAAAAAAGTAACCAATTAAAAATAAAATCGGTGTAATCATAAAAGCATCGGTGTAATCAAACAATAAAACAATGGCAAAACTAAATTTCGGCGGCAGTGAAGAAAATGTAGTAACCCGCGAAGAGTTTCCTTTAGCAAAGGCTCAAGATGTATTGAAGAACGAAACCATCGCAGTGATAGGTTATGGCGTTCAGGGCCCCGGTCAGGCGCTCAATCAAAAAGACAATGGCATCAACGTAATTGTTGGTCAGCGTAAAAGCTCAAAAACTTGGGATAAAGCTATAGCTGACGGCTTTGTACCGGGTGAGACACTTTTTGAGATCGAAGAAGCATTAGAGCGTGGCACAATTATCTGCTACCTGCTGAGCGACGCAGCACAGATCGAACTGTGGCCAACCGTTAAAAAACACCTGACTCCTGGTAAAGCATTGTATTTCTCACATGGTTTCGGTATCACTTTCAAAGAGCAAACCGGCATCATCCCTCCTGCTGATGTGGATGTATTCCTGGTAGCGCCTAAAGGTTCTGGTACTTCATTGCGCCGTATGTTTTTACAGGGACGCGGCTTAAACTCAAGCTATGCCATCTTCCAGGATGCAACCGGGAAAGCAAAAGACAGGGTTATCGCTTTAGGTATTGCTGTAGGCAGCGGTTATTTGTTTGAAACCGATTTCAGAAAAGAAGTTTTTAGCGATTTAACCGGCGAGCGTGGCACGCTGATGGGTTGTATCCAGGGTGTATTTGCCGCTCAGTACGATGTATTGCGCAGCAAGGGTCACTCGCCTTCAGAAGCATTCAACGAAACTGTTGAAGAGCTGACCCAATCATTAATGCCATTGGTAGCAGAAAATGGTATGGACTGGATGTACGCCAATTGTTCAACCACAGCACAACGCGGCGCTTTGGATTGGTGGAAGAAATTCCGTGATGCAACCAAACCTGTATTCGAAGAATTATATAACAGCGTAGCTACCGGTAAAGAATCACAACGTTCTATCGACTCAAACAGCCAGCCGGATTACCGTGTAAAACTGGATGCAGAATTGAAAGAACTGCGTGAAAGCGAAATGTGGCAGGCAGGCAAAACTGTACGCAGTCTGCGCCCTGAGAACCAGGTGGTAGAAGCGTAAGGTTAATGATACTTGAAGTCGCCATATTAAATGTGATCCCCGGGCAGGAAGATGAGTTTTTAAACGCATTTTCCAAAGCTCAGGGGATCATATCTAAAATGTCAGGTTATATTTCTCATCAATTAAAAAGGTGCATCGAAAAAACAAATCAGTTCATCTTACTGGTTGAATGGGAAAAACTAACAGATCATACCGAAGGCTTCAGAGGATCAAAAGAATACCAGGAATGGAAAAGTTTATTACATCATTTTTATGATCCTTTTCCAACGGTTGAACACTATTATTGAGGTGAGTGGTGAATAGTGATCGGTGAGCAGAGAACAGTGAATAAAATGACTATTCACAACTGACCAATGAACTAAAACAATGGGAATAAAAAAACACATATTAGTAATACCCGGTGACGGCATCGGCCCCGAGGTGACTACCTGGGGTAAAGCTGTACTGGAAAAAATAGGCCAGGAATACGGTCACGAATTTACGTTTGATGAGGCGATCATGGGCCACATAGCTATTGAAGCTACTGGTACTTCACTGCCTGATGAAACGCTTGCCAAAGCTAAAGCCAGCGATGCCATCTTATTCGGTGCGGTTGGTCATATCAAATATGACAATGATCCGTCAGCTAAAGTAAGACCGGAGCAGGGTTTGTTAAAGATCCGCAAGGAACTGGGCCTGTATGCCAATCTACGCCCGATTATGCTGTTTGATGAGTTATTAAACGCATCCAGCCTGAAACCAGAGATATTAGAAGGAACAGATATCCTGTTCTTCCGTGAGTTAACCGGCGACGTTTACTTCGGCGAGAAAAAACGCACGACTGACTATGCGTCTGACCTGATGAACTATAACCGTTACGAGGTAGAGCGTATTGCCCGTAAAGCATATGAAGCAGCCAGGTCGCGTACCAAAAGGTTATGCTCAGTAGATAAAGCAAACGTACTGGAAACCTCACGCCTATGGCGCGAAGTGGTGCAGGAAATCGCCAAAGAATATCCTGACGTGGAAACTGAGCATATGTTTATTGACAATGCCGCCATGCAACTGGTGAAGAACCCTAAAAAGTTCGACGTAGTTGTAACTGCCAATTTATTTGGCGATATCCTGACTGACGAAGCATCGCAGATCGCAGGTTCAATGGGTATGCTGGCATCAGCATCTATTGGAGACGGCACAGGCTTTTTTGAGCCGATCCACGGTTCGGCACATGACATTGCAGGACAGAACAAAGCAAATCCGCTGGCTTCTATTTTATCGGTTGCTTTGATGTATGAAATTGCATTCGGTCTGAAGGAAGAAGCTAAACGCATCACCTCAGCTATCGACAAAACATTAAAAGCAGGTTACCGCACAGGCGATATTGCTGATAGTAATACAGATAAAGCAAAAATATTAGGCACCGCAGCCATGGGCCAAAAGGTGTTGGAATACTTGTAAATGTGCAGATATGCGAATATGCAGATGTGCAAATGAATTAAAAAGACCATAAACAATGGTCAAAAAATCAGTGTAATCAATAAAAATCGGTGTAATCGTGTATTATGAAATGGAACGCTGAATTATACGACAACAAACACGCCTTCGTATCGCAATACGGCGAGGGGGTGCTGGAGTTGCTGGATGTAAAGCCCGGTGAGCGTATTCTTGATTTGGGTTGCGGCACGGGTGATTTGGCCAAACTTATCTGGGAACATGGTGCCGAGGTTGTTGGTATTGATGCATCGCCGGATATGATCGCGAAAGCAGAAGGTAAATACCCGGAGCTGGATTTTAGCGTGGCAAATGGCACTGATTTTCATTTTGATGAGTCCTTTGACGCCGTTTTTACCAATGCTGTTCTGCATTGGATACATGATGCAGATGGCGTGATTAAAAGTGTTTATAATGTACTTAAACCAGGCGGCAGGTTTGTGGGTGAATTTGGCGGCAAAGACAATAACAAATTGATGTTAGCGGCTGCATCAACTGTGCTCAACAAGTATGGATATATCAAAGGTGACATCATTATCCCCTGGTATTTCCCGTCGACAGCTGAATACGCAACCAAACTGGAGGCCGGTGGTTTCCAGGTAACGTTCACATCGCACTTTAATCGCCCTACCCTGTTGCAGGACGGCCGCGATGGTATGATCGAATGGTTCAATATGTTTGGCTCTTCGATATTTAAAAAAGTACCAGATGCAGAACTACCACAAATACTAAATGAAATTACTGACCTGCTGCAACCCACCAACGAAGTGGACGGTGAGTGGTTTGCGGATTATAAGAGATTGCGATTTGTCGCTGTGAAGGAATAGAATAGGTTATACATTGTACGTGATACGTTTTACGTAAGACAAATATTGAACAAGCTAAAAGAGTAAAAAGGCGTACAACGTAATACGTAAAACGTCCAACAAAAAGGAATAATGTCCAACTAAAGAAGAAAGACTATGCTACACGATCCCAACCGCGTTTATGTTTTTGATACCACGCTTCGCGACGGCGAGCAGGTACCGGGCTGCCAGTTGACCACGCCCGAAAAGATAGAGATTGCCCGTGAACTGGAAGCATTGGGTGTCGACATTATAGAAGCAGGCTTCCCAATCTCAAGCCCCGGTGATTTCCAGAGCGTGGTGGAGATATCTAAAGCTGTGAAAGAACCAACCGTTTGCGCGCTTACCCGCGCCAACAAAGGGGATATTGACTCTGCAATTGCAGCATTGCAATATGCCAAGCATCCGCGTATCCATACAGGTATCGGTTCGTCTGATATGCATATCAAGCACAAATTCAACAGCACCCGCGAAGAAATTCTAGAGCGCGCCGTTGAAGCTGTGAAATACGCCAAACGCGCTGTAGAGGATATCGAATTTTATGCCGAAGATGCCGGGAGGGCGGATATAAATTTCCTTGCCAAAATGGTCGAAGCGGTCATCGCGGCAGGTGCTACCGTCGTCAACATCCCTGACACCAACGGTTACTGCCTGCCTGACCAATACGGAAGCAAAATCCGTTTCCTTAAAGAAAATGTGAAGAATATCGACAAGGCCATCATCTCAGTACATTGTCATAACGATTTGGGCCTTGCTACTGCTAACTCCATCGCTGGTTTACAAAACGGAGCACGCCAAATAGAGGGCACCATCAACGGCATCGGCGAACGTGCCGGCAACACTTCGATTGAAGAAGTAGTAATGATCCTGAAAACTCACAACAGCCTCGGTCTGCACACCAATATCCAATCGCAAAGAATTTACGACATCAGCCGCCTGGTTAGCACGCAGATGCGCATGCCTGTACAGGCCAATAAAGCCATCGTTGGCGCTAATGCCTTTGCGCACAGCTCAGGCATACACCAGGACGGTTTTTTGAAGATGCGTGAGAACTACGAGATTATTAAACCGGAGGATGTAGGTTTCCCTAATGCCAGCATCGTATTGACTGCCCGCAGCGGCCGTCATGCCCTCAAGTTCCATCTGGAAAGATTGGGCTACAGCCTGGATAAGGAAGAGTTAGCAGGAGCGTATCATCGCTTTTTAACTCTGGCCGACAACAAATTGGACATTACCGACGACGATCTGCATGGTCTTGTGGTAAACCGTTTGGTAAAACAGTAAAAGCCTCACCCCAACCCCTCTCGAGGTGGAAAGGGGGAATAAATAAATAGCCGCTTCATTGCCGTTGGCTTCAGCCAACGGATTACTGGCAAGGGAAAAGGGCTTCAGCCGAAAATCCTGCATGGTATGTTTGGCTAAAGCCCAAATTCTCATTTACTTGGCTCCGTTGGATAAATCCAACGGCAATGAAATAATTT
>Ga0307517_10006123_pt1 | contig 17916 bp, 17 predicted proteins | sample 23_EM_MG_FD_194515 | JGI IMG/M metagenome (GOLD analysis project Ga0307517, IMG submission 194515) | Populus trichocarpa ectomycorrhiza microbial communities from riparian zone in the Pacific Northwest, United States - 23_EM | ecosystem: Host-associated > Plants > Roots > Unclassified | place... | reverse complement strand
AGTCACTAGTCACCGGTCACCCACTATCCACTATCATTATAATTTAACCGATCCCGCCGATTGGAAACCCCACGCTGACCCGGATCGGCACAAAGCTTGTGTTGCCTCCTTCGCTGGAACCAAATTGAGCGGCCCTGTATTCCATGGGTTGTATCACTGAGGAATGGGTCAACGATGCCGGAAACACATGTCCATTGGACTGGAAGCTCAGGAATGCTGGGTCGGGTGGACGTTACAAGAGGGTCTATTTCGAAGATAGTTACTTGTTGGGGCCAAAAACACGCCCTCGTCCAATTAGAGAAAAAAAACACAAGACGAGCCAAATGCTGTGGCTAGTTGCCCTGGAAGGAGGCAGTGCCCATACCGATGTTGCTCAATCAAGGTAAATGGGATGTTACCATCCCTTAGGAAGATTTCAACTTTGAACTTCTGGTGCTTTGCCCATACACCTTCCTCCGCTGCTTGACCATGTGCGACATCATTACGAGGAGACCTGGCCAAGTGTGAGTTGGCTTCGGAAAGTAGACTTCAACGAAACTACTCACCTGGCCACCAAACGACAAACATAATCCCTCTAAAGTAATCCCAGGTACTCCAGGATCCGTTTTTAAATCCCTCGAGTGGGTTGGTGGTCGGGAGAGAGCTGAAGATTAATAACGCCTCACTGGAGGCGCCAAGCGGATAGAGAAGGTAGAATGTAGTGTATCGCAGGTAGACCAAAACTCCAGGAACAGCACTTCGAACTAGTGAGAGTGTGTAGAAGGCATAACGGATCACTTCTGTCGTGGACCAGGCGAGGATCATGGTCGAGTAAAGCGCATTGTGACGTGACTAGAAACAAGACACGTGAAACGTATGCGGTAGGGGGTATAAACTGCCAACGCACCTGTTCGTACTTCCCCGTGACACCCCACACGAGGAACAAACGACTATATACCTGAATTACAGCGGTGGGTAGGGGGCTCTTCACCAAGCCGGAGATAGAGTGCACAACTTCGAGGGCAGCGGCAGTCTGGACGATGGCCACGGCACTTCCGACAACGTCGTAGGTCGTAGTCATCCTGTTGTAGATGTCTAAGAGTTGATGTGGGATTATGGTGGCGACCAATGGATTGCTGTATGGGGTGATTAGGCCTTTCGCCTCCTTGATGAGTTCCTCAACGAGTTCACGAATGTATTCAACGAAAACTTGGAATGAAAAGGCGGAGACATCTTTAGAGGTTGAACTGAGGATTTCGGGGAGGGGGACGTCAGTAAGGTGGAAGTATGTCACGACGAGGATGTAGCCCCATCCGAGACACGAAAGCGCGTTGTACAATAACAGGTAGTAATTCGTGGCAGGTGCTAGACTCCGCGTCCGTTCAGTGTCGGCCACGGAATACCGCGTGAGCGACTCACAGGGCTGTTTCGCGGTGGGAGGTTTCTTGGCCATGATGGTGGAAGAGAAAGGAGGAGACTGGAGCGATGCAAGTTGATCGAAAATCCGATTCTAATCTGAAGGTGATTACACAAAAGACATTACAGGAAAGACATGCATAAAGTAACTAAGTCCTCTTATCATCCTTTTCTTTGTCCTTCTGCTTATTCTCCGTTGATGGGGCAGTGAGTCGGGAAGGCTGGATGGCGGGAGGGTTTGCGGTCAAATGAGGGGGGAGATTGACTTGAGGGGGTGGCTGAGGGAGATTCCCGTTGGCGTTCGCGAGGATCTGGGCCTGGTTGAGAGCCTGACGAAGAGCAGCGTTCTCAATGCGCAGCTGGTCGACAAGGGCGCGGCATTCCTCCCAACGTCTATTTGCCTCATCAGCGGATGCGAGAGCGGAATCCAAGAGCTGGGAACGAGACTCAAGGGCCTTTACATGGCTGTAGGGTTTTGAGCATTATGCATCAAGGCGGAGATCGGGAACTCACGCGTCTCGCCGCTCGCGAAAGGCTCGCTGGGCTTTGCGATTCTGTTCGGCACGTTTGCTCTGTGCGAGAGCCCTTCCAGCCTTTGGGGTCTCTCCGTCCGCCTCCGAGGGAGAATTAGGAGCCTGATCTGGCTGTTGGACGTTAGAGGGGGATGGAACGGTGGCAGGGCCAGGGACGGGTATGTTCGGGATGGCTGGTGGGAGACCACCTGGAGAGTAGTCTACCGGGCCAAAGGGGAACTGGGAGATGTCGTGGAGGTGGGGATGGATCATCGGATGGGCCAGATGGTGATCAACCAGCGTGGGGGCATCGGCGACCTTGCGCTTCTTGGAGGCCCGACCTGTCGTCGTTGTCGTCGTTACCGTCGGCGCAGGATCCTTTAGTCGGAGGGTGTGGATCGTAGGGGGAGAGTGAAAGACGCCATTGTGCTCTTGCCCTCCTTCTCCGGTCGTCGTAGCTGTGTACTGGGCTGGATTACCAATAATTAGTCAGCACACATCCACCGTCCATCGTCCCCAATAGTAGCATCCCGGAAACAAATAAAATAAAAAGAAGAGAAAATGGAAAAAACAGACTCACCTTGCATCGTATCCTTGTCTTCTCTTCCAGATTATCGTCCCCGGTTTCCTCTGTCTTATTTAAACCGCTCGAGGGGGAGAGTACACAAAGGGTGGAATTGCCTTATTCGGATTGCTGAGTAAGCCACGTGGGCTTCGTAGTCTCACTACACTTTTGTATTATTACCGTGGGAATCCCCGCCGTGAATTCGTCGTCCCCTCCTTCCGCCGCTCCCCCACCCGTCCCAAGTCCAGTCGTCCTCGGTGGCTGTCCCCTCCGCTGCTGTACGTGTAAACCAATGGCCTCGGAGTCCAAAGAGTCTACAAACCCCGTTCGTCCTCTTTTCTCCACCCCTTGATACCACTTTCCGCTCATCTTGATCCAGAAGGGGAAGCAAGCCGAACAACCCGTGACAAACGTCGAGGACAGCCCTCGTTCCGAACCCAAGCAGCCTGTCTCAGACCCCTCCGACGCCACTCCGCCCGACCAAATTTCCACCCAACAACAGCCAGGGCCGGTCCCTGCTCACCAACCCACGACGACGACGACGACGACGACCGTGACGACGACTAATGCCACACCCAAACCGACTACTTCCACGGACATCCCTGTTGGAGAGGGGCGCGTAGCAGATGAGAAGGACAAGGGCTCTCTCTCCACCTCCGCTGGTACGCGGACTCATTCCGGCCTCAAGGGCAACAAATCTTCTTCCGAAGGCGCCCTATCCGCCTCAGACGCCACCGCCACCTCCCCTGTCAGGCACGAAAAATCTCCAAAACCCCAAACCAAGCAGTCGTTCCTCAACAAACTTGTTCGAGTCCTCATTCCATGCGTTGTCCCTTCGACTCGTGCTCATGATATCGAACCCCTGGGTGATGCCCAACCGACTGTAGCCGTTCCCGCTCTCAAAGAGAAACACGCGTCCGTAGGCACTGTTGGAGAGGCATCGTCCCCAGTCCAGAACGGCCGCACCACCGAACCTGCGCAGTCCTCCCACCAAACCAGTGACCCTTCTGCATCGTCAACGGTGGTCTCCCCGCAACCCGTCCCCCGGTCTGATACCCTCCCACAACCGCCCAAGGACGCGGCTTCGGTTGACCTCACGGCTCCCAACGATCTCACTGTCGCCTCAACACCTTCCAAGACTTTGTTACCCGTTGCGGAGACGGAGGGCGTGACTTCGGGGGCTGTTCAGCCGCCTGGGTCCAAAGGGGATGATGTTGTGCACACCCGTACGCACTCACAAGACTCTGGTGATGAGTCTGATGCTACGACTTTCACAGAGGAAGACGATATGGACGATATGAACGTCATCGATGACCTGGAGGACGAAGAGGAACGGTTAATTATGAATGGTGGAGTGGGTATCCCAATTGGACCTGTGAGCGATCTATTTCCTTCATCCATTTCTGCGCCTCACCGAGCAATCCCAGGACGGTGTCCCGCGCCCCCTGTTACCTCCCCTCGCTCCTCAACATGCCGGCCGTAAATGTCTCGTTCTCGATCTAGATGAGACGTTGCTCCACAGCAGCTTCAAGGTGTGTTTTTACACCCGTCCCGTCTACAGATAAACTCATGCTCCACACAGTCTATTCAACACGCGGACTATGTTGTCCCGGTGGAAATTGAGTACCACTGGCATAATGTTTACGTGATCAAACGCCCCGGTGTCGATAATTTCCTTAAGAAGATGGGAGAGCTGTATGAGATTGTAGTTTTCACTGCGAGTTTAAGCAAGGTACTGGCATCCAGTTTGTTCTAAGCCATACTTGGTAAGGTATTGACCTCCCAACAGTATGCCGATCCCGTTCTCGATAAGCTCGATGTGCACCGGGTGGTATCCCACCGACTGTTCCGAGAAAGCTGCTACAACCACAAGGGAAATTACGTCAAGGTTAGTTCCATTCTCGTACCGCGGCTTACCCTGTCATGGATTCAAACCCTCTGTTCTTCAGGACTTGTCACAACTTGGTCGACCAATGTCGGACACAATTATCCTCGATAATTCCCCGGCTTCGTACATCTTCCATCCCAACAACGCTGTCCCTGTCTCTTCTTGGTTCAACGACCCTCACGATACCGAACTTACAGACCTTTGTCCATTTTTGACCGATCTGAGGACTGTAGACGACGTCAGAGCTGTTTTGGATGGTGGATTATAGTTCCTTTGTGTATAGAGAGACTCATGTTCGCCCCCATCACCCCGACACGGTCGGGGCGACCCAGCCGCGATCGTGTGGTTCGCAGATTGTCCCTCCAACTCCCCCGATAACTCACCCTACTGGTTCCACCCACTCGCATCGCCTTCACCCCTTTGTCTCTGTTATCCAAGGTTGCACACGCCTACCACACCCACCCTTACATCTCATGAATGGAACGCTCTTCTGCCCTGTGATTTCATTCCGTGTTCTCCTATACTGTCTCTGACCCTGGTATACACGGTCGTCATCCAGTCAGCTTTCCGACACTCATAGTTTTCCAGTTCCCTCTCGTTTCTTCTCAACTAGCTCTAGCTTCCCGATACCCTCCTGGGCTTGCGCGCCGATTTTCTTCTTCTCCCCATGTGTTGTTCATATACATAGTACCTAGCAAGCATCCGTTTTCACAACCCTCTTCATCTTTTCTCCTCGTTGCACATAAGCTGATGGTTTCCCTCGCTTTCCCTGTCGTTTCAATTTCGTTGTCCTCTTAAAAGCTGTGTCTTAGCTTCGCTTTGTCGTTGTTGAAACATCATCTCTCCACACTCCTTACATTCTTTTCTTCCTCTGTCGCCTTTCCTATGCCATAATTGGTTTCATCCTTTCGGACCCTGTTATTCTCCGGTCGCTAACTATGATTTTAAATACACATGATGATATTCGATCAGTGAGGTGGCGGACGCGGTGATGGGTTCTGTCTGGCAAGGCAGGAACACAACGCTACAAGAAACGTCACCGACAATCGTTGGTCTCGTACCGCGTTCCACGATGTAAGCTTTGTCTCCTCGGAGCTAGTCCACGGATTACGAACCCCATGGTTCGGCCGCAGAGATGCCTACCAATTGTGTTCCTTTCACCCATCCATGACCATCCTAGCCCGGAAAAGGTCATGGGATCGTCGCACCAAGAACCATACCGTTCTATGATTCCAGTGGAAGATCCAGGATACGGAAAACCATGTAGATCTCAACACCGGTCCAAAACCAAGAGGACCTGTGCGATAACTCACCTTCTCACTGGCCGCAAGTTCGGGAACAGGACATCCCGAGCCTGGGGGCGGACTGGTACGATAGAGTGCACAAACAGGTACGGTTTGTGTGTATCGTAGGGGGATGGGGGGCGCCAGTACTGTGTGATTAAAGGGAAATCGGCGGTTTATCTCTGCCAGGGATCCTGGAGGCACCTGTCGATAGAACCGAGCATCAGCCTGACCACTCGAGCTGGCCCTCCTCGGGACGGACCCGGCCAGCAAGCGTGCCCGAGCAAGGTCTCCATTTCCCGGAGCATAGGGGGTCGTGGGGACAAACGCGAGTGCGCCGTAGAAGGCGGTTTTGTACTGGCAGACTCGGAACCAGATATCGCGCGGGGAGAGGAGGGACGGTAGCGCACGGGCCGCCGGCTTCTACTGTGAATATGTCGTCACCAACAGGCGGATACCCGGCTTGAGCGAGTTGATCACTGGATTTGCTGTAAAACCGAACCCGAAAGAAAAGTCCCGTTCTGTATACGTGTTTCTGGGAGCTTGTAGTCTCGCAGTAGTGGAAGAGAAGATGGCGGTGATCAGAACCGTGCAGGGTGGCAAAGCCATGAGGTGTCACAAACATTCGCGATAGAAGTTCGCCTGCCACGTATGTTCGGAGCCTAGTGCGGCTGCAGAAAAGTCCTCCAGAAATGACGAGCTCAAGGAGAGGGCCGATTCGAGAAGTCGCCGAAGCCAGATGATCAGATAGATGATTATCATCGCTAGGTCTCCCCTCAGCACCAGAAGGTGGGTTGGAAGGGAGTTTCTGCTGCACGAGAACACGCAAGGATGCGGGGCGGGGGCGAGAGTTTTTGCGTGATTTCCAGTGATCCCCTGCGGATACCGAAGAGTGACGGAGATCGACGCGAGTTGAGCGAGGGTCTCCTTCTCCCATCTTGATCATTCTCGCTCTCGATTTTCTTTTTCTCTTTTTCTTTTTCTCTCTCTCCCTCCACGCCGTTGGCTGCGTGAGCGGAGTGAACTCGCCCCGGTCCTCCAAAATCGCGTTCCCGAACGTCCTGTTCGATCCCACAAGTCGTCGTCCCGGACCACCCACCTCTGCCGGCCGGAAAGACGGAGGATTGTTTTCCTTCACTTTCTGGTTGTTCATGTCCGTTTCAGTCACCAGCCTCGCCCAATCCTCCCTTCCATCTCCCGTATATGCACTCCTAGGATTTCGTTCCATGGCATACGCCACCGTCTGCTTCGTTGCCGTTCTCGTATTTGGTCAGTCCGCCTCTTCCGTTTTTCTTGGCAGATCTCCCCCGCACTGCGCGCGTCGCATTTTTGAATCATTTGAGCCGTCTATTCTCATACTGCGTGATTCTATCATCTTCCTTGGCCCATCGCCAAGGATCCATCGGAATCATAGTTACTGACGCTGTTCCCGTTCCAGCTTACTTCACGAACCCTTCCGAGTCGTCTTTCCGCACCTATCTCACCGAACAATCCTTCCGACGCCATCTCACACACCTTGATGACTCCTCAGGCCAGGATTCGGATACGTCTGGGGTCCACTATTCCTCGCGCCGCTCCACTGCCAATGACACCCATCTGGATTCCGTTTGCTCTCGAGTCCATTTCGCGAACCGTGCATCTGTGAGCTTGCGGACCCCCCTCCACGCTTACCACAATTTGGTCTTTTTCACCGTTGCTTTCGTTGTACCGCCCACCGACTCAGCTACCAAGACTTCTGACCCCGATCTCCCCGTCTCCGACATATGGTTCATTGGCGCGTTTGGTGGGTGGTGGAGAGGAGGGCCCTTATATTCATGGTGGGTGGACGCGGCTGTCAGGTCGAAGGATGAAGAAGGTGTTTCTTCTGGCGTTCTGAGCGTCAAAACCCTCGATAGCCTGAACGAATACGATGGTGTGTGAATTGATGTCCCACTGAGAGCCAATCCTCACTTTTTTCAGGTGCTTCTGTTTTACCCTTATCGTCGTCCGAGGCCCAAAAAGCCCGTGGTTCGCCCCCCAGGTTGCGGAACCCGAGAAGTGAACTATCTGACGGAGTCCAGAGAGTCCAGAGAGTTTTATCCTCTCGTAGTATCACACCTCCTCCACTGCCGGCAACTGCCTCACTACCGTTTCACAACGTTCAACAATCGACATGTGTACCAGTGCCCCAGCCATTTCATACCCCAGCTGTCAACTCCGTCGCGGCACCGGTCTCGTCTCCTCCGAAGAGCTTTGACCAATCGCCTGTGATAATGGACCTCCTGAGTCGGATTTCATCTACAAGGGCCGGAGTCCAAGACCTTCGTTCTCAAATCGCCGACTTCCGCACAAATAGCTCTCACCAACGCGAACTCCTTAATCAAGAACTAGAGACCCACCGGGAGCGAAAGCGCCAGGAGGAGTTAACTAGGAATGATCTCAAGTCCAGAACGAAGTCGCTAGAGGACTCCAAGAGGAGCGCAGAAAGCGCGAAGAGGGATGCAGAGAGGAAACTCAAGTCTGCTGAGACCCGGAGGGATGACGTCGCACGGAAGATCTCTCATCTTCGTAACGAGATCACCAAATCGAGATCAAGGCTTGGGGACGACCATAAATGGGTGGAAGTCGCTCGGTCGGGTAGTATTGGAGATGGTGATCGCGGGAAAGGGGGACGAGAATCCCTCGATGATGAATTGCAGGAGAAGAAGGCCGAGATGAAGGTCGTGGAAAACGTTATTGCTGCTTTGACCCTCCGGGCCAAGGAACTTGAGGACAAGGTTATGGAGGGGAGGGAGGGACTGGGGGCTGTTCTCGAGCAAGTGCGCCGAGTGGTACCCTCGCAACAATCGGAACAAGATGACGGCCCCATAACCCTCCCTACGGGCCCACGCGATCGGGTGGACGAACTCTCCTGGCCTCCTATTCAACATTTTCCCGCTTCCACTCCCACCTTGGATCAACATCAAGACTCGGAAACTCGGAACATACAAGATGGTCACCCTTCCCCAAAGCTGACCGCCAAGCTCCTGGTTTCAGGTGACTTAATCAACCCTCCGGCCAAGTTCGCACCTTTCGATGATCCAACATCTCTTGTGGCCGCAGATGGGGAAATGTTACAGTCCACATTCCTGATCCCTACTGGACTAATTAACTCCCTCCCTGACGCAACACCCGATATGGTTTTCTCCCGCCCCTTCAAAACGGACAGTGACCCATTTATTATCAAGCCTAATCGCCCCACCACCACGTGGCGAAGACACAGCGAGGCAAATGCACACGAGACGACGAATACTGTCATCCCAAGATTCGCCGACGACTCGCCATTCGAAGGCAACGGATACAGCAATGGACGGATTGTCAGCCACTTTGATTCCGAATTTAACACACAACTCAGGGAGGAGTCAAATTTAGATCAACAACGTGCGACCCTGCGGACCACCGTTCCACACCAACATTCGGCTTTGGATCCATTCTCGTCCACCCCCAACCTCGTAGATCCCTCGGGGGATTTTGAGGTAACCTCTGCTCCCCGACGTTGGTTCTCAGTCAAGGAGAAGAAGAAACTGAACCCAGAAGCTGAGGCTTTCAATCTCCCGAACTCGAGGTCGTTTTTCAAGCCAACGGTCCCCGCTTTCTTCTTTGACGCGCTGAACCCTAGCAAGGCTGGGCTCGTCCCCCCCATGGGACCCGACACCTCTTCCCCTCGCCTCGCTGAGAGTGTTGCCCATTCGTCCTTCTTCTCTAAGGCATTTGCGCCGTCGCCTGCAGAGCGCGCTGCGTTGGGTGCAGGAAGGTTTCACACAAGCCTGGAAAAACTCCCCAGCTTGAGCGACGTGCCGGGTAGCCTTCGCACCTCTCCGGTCCTTTCACACACGACCCCTCCCAGTAGCCAGGATCCTGTTGCTGTGGTTCCTGGTAGTTCGTTCGCGAAATCGATGGCGTGGTTGAATTCTTTGCCACGCAGGAAATCCAAGTTTAGTCCGTGGGATGACGAAGAGCACTGAAGTCGTCTGTGAGTGTGTTTTTGGTGAGCGGGTGGACGCGGTAGATGGTCGCCGGTGGGATCGCTGTATTGTAGACTGTAGTACTCGATTGGTGCCACGGACATTCTGCGGTCGCTGTTGTGTCGTCACCTGAGCCGCTTGAGTTGTAACAAATACTTGTGATGTTTATTTATTTATTGGTGAATGAGAATTCCCTCACGATTCCCCGATTTCGCTGGAAAGGCCTGCGTCGGCGGCACGTGATGGCAGATACAGTCAGGGATCGAGTCAAGCAGACTCGATAAACGGTCGATCCATCTTACAAAAGTGTCCCAATAGCAGGCACGCAGCTCTTCCCCCAACCATGACCTTTTCCGCTCACAATCGTGCGTGCAATATCCAAATCTCGCCCGGTTTGGCTTCCACTCACTCCGTTGGCTTCCAGTGTCTACCCCCTTCGACTTCCCTAAGGAGGAGGAAAAGGTTATCAAGTTTTGGCGTGAAATTGACGCGTTCCAAACAAGTTTGAGGCTATCAGAGGGTCGACCGGAATATACATTCTACGACGGACCGCCATTCGCTACTGGACTACCCCATTACGGACATTTACTCGCAGGGACCATCAAGGTGCATCTACAGTCCCATCGCAGAAATCGTGTTGCATATTCATTGACCCAACTTCTAGGATATCGTCACCAGACATGCACATGTGAGCGGACATCACGTTTCCCGACGATTTGGCTGGGACACCCACGGCTTGCCCGTCGAGCACGAGATCGACAAACGCCTAGAAATCACCGGGAGAGAAGACGTCATGCGTATGGGAATTGACAAATACAACGCTGAGTGTCGTAGTATTGTCATGAGGTACTCGGGGGAATGGAGATCTACCGTAGAGCGGATGGGCAGATGGATCGATTTCGACAACGATTATAAAACGCTCAATCCAAGCTTTATGGAGTCAGTCTGGTGGGCATTCAACCAGATGTTTCAAAAGGGATTGGTATACCGGGGATTAAGGGTCATGCCGTACTCTACTGGTTGCCTTACACCGCTTTCGAACTTCGAGGCCGGTCAGGATTACCGAGATGTCAACGATCCAGCTGGTGGGCCTTTTATCATGGTGCTAAGGCACACCTGACCATCTCCCCAGTGGTTGTATCTTTCCCGCTGGTCGACGATTCCTCGACGTCGTTACTTGCCTGGACAACAACCCCGTGGACTCTGCCATCCAATCTCGCGCTCTGCGTTAATCCTGATTACACTTATATCAAGATTGAGGACCAAGAGAGGAAACAGAACTTCATCTTACACGAGAATCTGCTGCGTACGCTATACAAAGATCCAAAGAAAGCCAAATTCAAGAAATTGGGTCAATACAAGGGCTCGGAAATGAAGGGGTGGCACTATGTGCCTTTGTTCGACTACTTCGTGGAGAAGGTTGGAGTGGATATAAACTCTTCTTCACCGATGAGGTACTCACCATTGATTGTGTAGTACGCAGCCAAGGCTTTTCGGGTTCTTGTCGACAACTATGTCACCGATGCCGACGGTACAGGCATCGTTCACCAGGCTCCCGCCTTCGGTGACGATGATCACCGTGTCCTGCTTGCGCACGGCGTGGTATCTGCAGAAGAAATGCCCCCCTGTCCTATCGACGATGGTGGAAGATTTACGAGCGAGGTCTCGGATTTCGTTGGCCAGCATGTCAAAGTATGTACCTAAAAATTCGCTGGCCCACGGCAACCCTCTTTCTCACTACCTGAAAGGCTGCAGACAAGGAGATTCAGAAGGTCTTGAAGGCGAAGGGCCGATTGATTGTACAATCAACTGTCAATCACTCATACCCCTTCTGCTGGAGGTAGGCGATCGTTTCATACATCCATTTTACCATTTCTAACCCTAAGTTCAGGTCCGGAACGCCACTTATCTATCGCGCCATCCCCGTCTGGTTCATTCGCGTCCAGCCAATCGTTGACCAGCTGGTGGCGAACAACAACGGAACAAGATGGTTTGGCGTTCTTTCCCCCTCCCCTTGGTTCACCTTTTCATCAGCTATAACAGGGTGCCACAATTTGTAGGAGAGGGAAGGTTCGGAAATTGGTTAGCAAATGCACGAGATTGGAATGTCTCACGGAACCGTTATTGGGGGACACCCATCCCCCTCTGGGCCAGCGAGGATATGCAAGAGGTAACCCGTCTTCACAATGTGAGTGACAAGCTCTGATTATTGCCGGCTCAGATCGTCTGCGTTGGCTCTATCAAAGAGCTGGAGGAATTGTCTGGAGTTACTGGAATCACAGATCTTCATCGTGAGAGCATCGACCATATCACCATCCCTTCAAAGCAAGGAAAAGGAGTTCTCAAGCGCGTTGATGAAGTATTTGATTGTTGGTTTGAATCTGGGAGGTTAGTGCTCTTCTCTCCACACGCTCACCCCTCACACACGGCGTTCCTAGTATGCCATACGCACAAGTTCACTATCCGTTCGAAAATAAGGAAACCTTCGAGAAGAATTTCCCAGCGGATTTCATCTGCGAGGGAATTGATCAAACGCGTGGGTGGTTTTACACCCTGCTAGTTTGTTCTACACACCTCTTCGGCGCCGCTCCTTGGAAGAACGTGATCGTCACGGGTCTTGTGCTCGCCGCGTAAGTCCCAGAGCCGAAACATCTCGGGAGCCACGGTGAACAAGTCCACTTTAGCGACGGGAAGAAGATGAGCAAAAGCCTGAAGAACTATCCTGATCCAAACCTCGTTATTGACACGTATGGGGCCGATGCTACGAGGTTCGTTTTCACTCTAATGCGATCGCATGTGCATTTATTCACTCGCCACATAGGATGTTCCTCGTGAATTCACCCATCGTTCGTGGCGACAACCTGCGTTTCCGCGAAGAAGGCGTCCGGGAGGTCATCTCTCGTGTTTTACTTCCATGGCTCAACGCATTCCGTTTCTTCCTTGGTCAAGTGAACCTACTCCGCAAAACCGCAAACTACGAATTCAAGTATAACCCTCATGCTCCACTTTCCAACAACGTCATGGATCATTGGATCCTTGCAAGATGCCAGTCTCTCATCTTGCTCGTCAAGCAGGAAATGGCCGCTTATCGGCTATATACCATTATCCCCCGGCTCTTGGCTTTGATCGATGAACTTACCAACTGGTATATCCGGTTCAATCGGAGGAGATTGAAGGGTGAGGATGGCTTAGAAGATACGGTGGCCGCGTTGAACACTTTATTCGAGACTCTTTTTACCCTCTGCCGGACGATGGTATGCCGCTTACTCTTTCATTTGATATTGGCTTAATTTTGAACCCAGTCATCGTACACCCCGTTCCTTACCGAGAACATTTACCAGGGGTTGAAACCTTTCATCCCCGAAGACCCAGCCGATGGAGATACGAGATCCGTCCACTTCTTACTTTTCCCTGAAGTGAAGGAAGAGTACTTCGACGAGGTCGTCGAGCGACAGGTCAAGCGGATGCAAACTGTTATCGAGTTGACAAGGAATATCCGGGAGCGCCTTAACCTGTCATTAAAAGTGGGTGACAGTTCCGTCAGGGATAGAACTGACCCTCATCTTTGGAGCGCAGACACCTCTCAAAGAGCTACTGGTATTCCACGCAAATCCAGAGTGGCTGAGCGATTGCAGCTCACTCCAACGATACATTCAATCAGAGCTCAACGTCCGGGATGTGGTATTCGCTTCCGATGAAGCTACGTCTGGCGTACGATACAGGGCGGTTGCTGATTGGGCGATCCTTGGGAAGAAGCTGCGCAAGGATCTGGCCAAGGTCAAGGCTGCTCTACCGGACGTGCCAAGCGACGATGTCAAGGAGTATGTCAAGACCGGAAAGATCGTCGTTGGAGGGATTGAACTCGTAGAAGGCGACCTGCAAGTCCAACGTTACATTGAACTCCCTGCCGGACACGAGACCCAGTATGCGACCCACACAGACAATGACGTGGTCGTCAGATTGGATATCAAGGCGTACCCGGAGCTCACATCTGAGTGGCTTGTACGGGAGATGATCAACAGGGTCCAGAAGTTGAGGAAGAAAGGTGGCCTTCAGGCGACTGACGATGTTGAAGTGTATTACAAGTTCGAAGATGGGTCAGGGGCGGAGATCGTAACAGCCATGGAGCGACACGTCGAGGTGATGCAGAAGACGGTTCGGAACGTTCCTGTCGATGAGAAGGACCGGAAAGGTGGAGAGACTTTGATCGCCGAGGAGCAGGAGGTTGCGGAGGTCAAGTTGATGCTGTCACTAGTTAGACCATAGATTCGTAGCTTTGTTCCCGTACATATGTCTGTATGCTGTTACAATCCTGGGAACCGCCCAGTGGACAACCGGGCGGAGATCCCGGACTTCCAATATCTGGAAATCCAGGGAATGTTTGCCAAACCAACAACGCAACTAAGGTCGCGCCTGGTGGACGGAACGAGTCAAAGGGTTGGGCGAGTGTCATGGGCCTCGGGGGGGTTACGAAATGCCCTCTACTTCTTTGAGGAACCAAACCCGCTGAAGCCCATCATCTTCATCATATCATCCTCTTCCTGTGGCGCAGCGGAATCCTTGGCAAGCTCTGCGCGTACCTTGTCTTTCTCAGCTTGTTTTTGTTTCTTTTTTTCCGCCCTTAGGTCTGCCTCCTTTGCCTTGATCTCCGCGAGTCGTTGCTCAAAGTCATACGACTTGGCATTTGAAGCTTCCTTCGTCTTTTCACGAAGCATTTGTATCCGAGCGCGGACTTGCTCGACCGTAGATCGCGAAATCTTTGTCGTTTGGCCAAGGGCGCGCAAGTCTGTCAGTTGTGAGAGATGGGTAGTCCATTCGGCTCGCAGGGATGAGAGGAAACTCACGGGCCCTTCCATTGATGTGATCCAGGTATGCATTGCTGTCCTTGTATGTACGGTTGCAAGCTTCACAATAGAAACCGGGGACACCAGGCCCGCGTCCGCTGGTATTCTGCACGACCATGGTCTTTCCAAGGTTTTTCTCCAACTCGAGAGGCGCTTCGCGTTGTTTCATCAGTTCGGTGGGCTTTGGGAGGTCGTCCTTCTTAGCCCGCCTTGGTTTCTTTCCTGGGTATCGAGTACGTTAACGAAGTTGGATGTGGGCGGAACCACATACCCTGTTTCATGCGTTCTTCATTCTCTTGCATTCGTTCCTTCTCCTCTAGATCCCGTTTCTTCGCCTTTTCCGAGTACTCTTGTTTGTCCCATTTCTTTCTGAAGTCTGTGTCACCAGCCTTGTTTGTACCGTAGGCGGACATGGTGGAGGTGGTCGTGAGAAAATGAAGGTGTGCATCCTTTCGACTCTCAAAACCCGCAAGGGCGGAAGAGTATAGTATACCCTACCTAATCTCGCTTAATAACCGGAGAAGGCGGACGAATGGACGAAGGTTGGGTCCAAGAAGTTCGATTCGCCGTCACCTTTCCCCTCCCCTTTCGCGTCCTCTTCCTCCTCTCCTCTGGAGTCCTCGCCTGGGCCACAAACCTACACGGTTTCCACCTACAATCGATAGACGGCGCAGGCGTTCTGCGTCTCGACCGCCCCGCCCTCCCAACAGCCAGATCTCCCGGTTCCAAACACGTCCAGTCACCCTCGTCACATCGACCAGTCTATCGACTTTTCTTCTACTGCGCAGCGTGGTGTCTTTCCATCTGGCTCATATATTGTTACTCGACCCTGCATCACGTCGAATACGTCGACGTGTTCAAGTATCTCCCGGCAGTCGGCGCGTTGGGTCTTGCGATTGGTCTCGTGTGCCCCTTCGATGTGCTGGAGCTTCATGAGCGGGAAAAATTACTATCGTGCGTCGCCTTTCCAACAGTTTATCCCACTAAACATAACCTGGTGTACGCAGTGCCATCCACAGGTGTATCACACCTAAAGAATCCGGAGTAGCTTTCTCCGATGTGGTTCTCGCAGACATCTTCACATCATACGCCAAAGTTTATGGGGACCTTTGGCTTTCCTTGTGGATGCTACTCCCCGGGGGTAGTCTGCTCGTGTTGCCACCCCAGGATGGTTGGTCTCGTTGGGTTTTGCCGACGTTAATGAGGTTCGTTCCCTTGTTCTTGTTAAGTTCAGGTTCTTATTATCTGTTCCCTGAACAGCATCCCGTATCTCATTCGCTTCAGGCAGTGCATGACGGAATACAGGGCACCGCTCAATCGAAGCCGGCGACCTCTTTACAATGCGGTCAAATACGCCACATCATTCCCCGTCATCTACCTGTCCGCAGCTCAGCGTATCGTCGTATCAGACCTTGTGGCCGAGAGGGGCGGCCAGGTTCACAACGAATCATGGCATGGTGAACATCAACTCTTCCGCCTCTGGTGCGTCTCCTCTCCCCGACGAAGCGATGACCGCGAAGCCAATCTCCGATTCACAGGTTGCTCGCGGCATTGATCAATTCTTTGTATTCATATTGGTGGGATCTTACCAACGACTGGGGCTTCAATCTGCTTCGCTCTAAGCCCGCCAAAGGCGAGGATCTGCGACCCCATCCGTTTGGTCTCCGGGCTCGGCTCCTGTATCCGCTGCCCTTCTACCCTTTTATTGTACTTGCAAACCTTGTGTTGAGGTTGACATGGTCGGTCAAACTCTCGCCGCACCTCCACTCCCACTCTGAGGGTAGCGGCGTAATATTTTGGACAGAGGTCGCCGAGCTGGTGAGGAGGTGGATGTGGGTGTTTTTGCGGGTGGAATGGGAAATCGTGAAGGAGAAGGAGGGGGTTTTGAGGGCCCGGGAGTATGAGATGGATACACGAGACGACCAAGGCACATAGACGGATGGATAGTCGCAATTAATACTTCACCTCGCAATTTACAGTACATCCCCCTCGGAGAAACCTCGGATTAGCACCACTGGTGATCGTGAGCATGAGGTCATTCACTGACGTCCCTCTTCTTGCCGACCACCATGAGGAAGATTTCCTATGCGACTGCCCTCATTGCTGTTGCAGCAAACCTTGTCGTTGTAAGTTGGATTTCACTGGTATCCGTGACCCGACTCCATCGTCCCCTTGATAGAGCATAATCTCGACAACCAGCACGAACTGGTCAGCAATCGGACCATCCCGCGGGCGAAGATTAACTTCTACTAACCACGATATTATCCATTAGGATTGTGGCGGCGCTACCCAGAGTCCTCGGCATTCAATCAACCGTCTACTACGGATTCACGGAAAGGTGTGAAAAGACCGAGTTTCCTGACCACGATTCAGCCCTCGAGTGCCGGTCATTCCCCGCCAAGGAATCGGATGGTTGCGATGGAACGTACAGAACATTTTGTACCCTTTGGTCCACGGCCGGCTACGTTTCGTACCTCGCGATCGGTTTTGGGGCGGTCGCTTGCGCAGCGATCATATTTGGAGTGAGCACTCATTCGAGGAGGAAACGGATCTGGAAGGCTGTTGCCGTTTTAATCGCGTTACATGGTACGTGAAAACCCCATAGCACGTATTTGCTCGGGATCCCACTCCGCTAACATTGGACCCGGGTGCCTCAGGAGTCTCGCAACTGGCGACGTTCATCCTTGTTACGGACATGTACCGCTTAGGAAACTTCCCGCTTTCCCTCATCGGGAATTCGCACCTTGGTATGCCAAATCACCTCTCAGCCGGTTGGATAATTATCATGGTATTCACCCCGTGTTCGAAAGGTTTCTCGTGGTACCTGAACTTGTTGAGTTGGGTCCTATCTGCTGTCGCGACCATCGTTATCGTATACACCGGGGTCGCTGCAAATCGAGGTGAAAGGTGGGCCGCTGGCAACAGGGTATCTTATGGTTCAATCTCTGGCTGAGGGCCTACGCCGTACGTTACGAGGAGTCGTTCTCTTGACCGCTTGATGTGTGTGTTAGAATTTCTCCAGTGTTTCTTATTACTTCTATCATACCCGAATAAACACGGTGTACCCGCCCATCTATCATTATCTGTTGGCGACCGCGTCCTCGCCTTCGTCTTCACATTAGGTTATAGGAGAGGAGGTATATTTAGAATAGATGTGTATCTAAGGTTACAAAATCACAATTTATGTTTAGGAAGTCTATCTCTTCCTCGCTGAGATCTAGTCTAGGGTCCTTGTTAGATAGGTAAATGAAACCTTTCCATGTTCTAACTATAGATCTACTGCCTCTATATTTACCAGTAATCTCCATGTCCGACTGAAGTCCGAAGAAGTTCTTCCTGTGTTCCATGTCGGGGAATGCCTTCATTGCTATGTCGTCGAAGATGAGGAGCTTGCAGTCTTGAATCTTGTCTGGGTTCCAAGCACCTCGAAGGTGGATGTGATCCGG
>Ga0307517_10006121_pt1 | contig 17918 bp, 14 predicted proteins | sample 23_EM_MG_FD_194515 | JGI IMG/M metagenome (GOLD analysis project Ga0307517, IMG submission 194515) | Populus trichocarpa ectomycorrhiza microbial communities from riparian zone in the Pacific Northwest, United States - 23_EM | ecosystem: Host-associated > Plants > Roots > Unclassified | place... | reverse complement strand
TTGATCACCTATTTTCAGGAATGACAGATCTTGTCTCGGAAACTGGAACGAGATGTAAGAGGCTAGTGAATAAAGATCAGTCAGCTGAGTACATACTAGCAGCGGCCAGAAGACCACCGAGATCCACGGAGCAAGAGCGAAGGGTTCCTAAAACCATAGAAAGCGACTAGAAGGTGCTAAATATGCCTCAAGGAGGTGCCAGTGGACTGCACGGCCGGGGATCAGGTCGAGCCTCCGAGTCAGTGGAAGACTATTCGAGTTAGTGCGTTCCTGTTTTGACATTTTCCTTCACGGTCATATTTGTCAAATATGCGCCGCATGATTCGTCTCCTTAATTCACTACATTCTCTGGCAGGTGCCAGTAAAGTTGATCGAGCGATAATATCCCTGTGACTTCTTTCTTTGGGTTTTAGTGGATTACGATCGGGATTGAGAAGGGGCCTGGGAGAGCCGCTATCCAAATTCATACCACCAGAGTCAACGCAAGGAGTAGAAAGCATGAGTACCAAGGTCTCATTTCATCGGCGCTTGTTCACAGGCTCTTCAATAACTTGAAGAGACGGCACAAACTGTTGTTCACATTGCGTTTATATATAGGTTCAATGTTCAGACTACTGGGTGAGCCCTTTATTCATAGTCATCTCAACCATAGCATGGCACCAATCCTTCCAAGCAGAGTGCAAGGATTGTTGATGATGAGATATGTCCAGGTGCTGAAGATTGGGGAAAAAGTAATTGAAGAATCGGGAGGTGGTCATCGCCAGTGTGATGTCGCGGATTGTGAATGGGGTCATGTTTGAAGGATCCAAGAATAAAATCTTTAGGTTCACGAGGCCGCAGTGGTTGGTCTGTTCCACGGCTTGCATCTGGCTCCGCAAGAGGGCCTCGATAATTGCCACATTCGTATCTGGATGGCACAGATATATCTCCAAGGTATGGAGTTTGGGAAAAGACGTGCACAATAAAGGCAGTGCAACCAGATCGGTCACACGTAAAGAGGATATAGGAGGCTGGGTTGCATGTGGTTCCAACTTCAGCACCTCGAGATCCGACCATTCCCCAGCATCCTGGAACAAGGATTGGAAAAGGGGCCTGTCAACCGGGTGGGATTTGACTTGTAGAGATCGGATGCGTGATTGGGGGCCCCGAAGCGTTGCAAATAAATCTTTCGGAAGAATCATCGTATTGGGGAATGTCAACTACAGGTCGAGCAGACTGGGCGTCATGGTTGTGCATCTCTCAACGCATGCCCCCAGGACATCGGTGGGGGCTTCCGGGCCCAATCCAAAAATATTCAGGTTGACTCGGAAAAGGCACTCTCCGTGGATGTAGCGAAGGATCCCAAGGACGTGAACAGCATGACCGCTCAGTGCAAGCGTCTGAATGCGTTGGAAGGTGTGCACCACACTGTTTGGAAACGGTTTGATGCCTTGAGTCTCATCCGTGGATAAATCCAACTCGAGGACAGAAAGCAAAGGGTGCCTCGCTAAGTATCGAAGATTTTCGATGTAGAAACGTGTAACCTCATGTTTCAGAGTTAATTTTGATATACCTGCAAACCCTCTGAAAAACGGTAGAACCGATGTCTCGATATCCCCTCCTAAATAAAGTGTCGACACGGGATGGTTCTCGGCAGAATGAAGGCGAGAAATTTCATGCAGAAACGATGACAGGTGCACTCTGTAGCCGTATGTAACGTTCTTGATTTCGATTGTGGAGAGTGGGGATGAAGCGAGGAGAGGGAGAATTTCGAGATTCCCAAGGGGGATCCCGGGAAATGAATGAATGTGAAGGCTTTTGAGGGCAGGGAAAAGACATTTGCCAAACATATATCGTGCAATAACGGAGTAGATGTGACCGGATACCTTTTCTGTAAAAGAAAAAATCTGGATATGTCTTATCCACTGCCCATAGAATTGCAATCGTCGTATGTCCGTCTCGATGATTACTCTTCTTGCCGTCTGGAAGGGCAAAAAAATCAGCTTTATCGAGTAATTGAATAGCCCGAAAGACATACGTAGACGCCTCCTTTCAACTCAACTTTGGGTATGAGGCGCAACATTGGCAAAAAACCATCCATTTCATACCACAGCTGGCCCATCGCTGGATCGAAGAAAGCTTTGCAAGTCAATCCCACCTGGAGAAGATGTCTGCGACCTCGATTCGGAGCTGGTTTCCTTCTGTCACTTGACGGCAGATTCGGACTCGATTTCTCGGTAAAGTGGGAAAAAATCAGTCCCAAGAGATCTAGATTGCTCAAAACTTTTGCTTCGGCGCTTGAGTTTAAGGAAAAGACGAAACTGGAGGTTCAAAATTGGATATTGTCGCCAATCAGCTCCGCATTTGAAGACAATCATTCTCGACTTACAGTGGAGTTTCATCAACGTCTGCATGAACTCGGGATTCATTTTGGCTAAAACTACAGTTATCAATGTGAGGAATTCTAATAAAACCAATTTTGCAATTACCTGGTCAGAGAATCAGAATTGTTGTCCATGCCCTAGATGAAGTCCGAAGAGTGTATGTCGAAAGTGGGTGCGGTTTGGGTTTGGTTTGGGTAGGAACAAATTTTAGTTGCTCTGAAACCCAATTTAGCAGCTACAAATGGTAGCAATTGTGTAAATAAACAAGCTGTGTTCGCGCCTTGCCAGCTCTATCAGAGTCTATCTTGAATCTCCTCCAGTAGTGTCAGAAGAACCAGGCAATGGTACATAAAGGCGGCCAAGCCGAAATGAGCGACGCATGATCGCGTCGACATTACGTATGCACAGATCATGATGTCGTTATTTTCTTTGCCGAATTTCCCCAATCTGGAATGTCCTCCAACTGCTACCCCCTTGTGTCAATCCTCCGACGACAATAATTTGTATGTAGCATGGGTATTTCCGTTGATCGTCTTTGGAGACTGAGATGCCACCGCCATAATGATCAACTTCAACATCTCCTGAGACGCCACCACCGACCTCTTTCGAGCCTCATATTAGTAGCAGCATGAATACAGGTATTCTCGCCTTCATTCCCTATTCACTCGAACTGAAGCCCTTACAAAGGACCTTAAAGAAATAGTGGCTTCAAGGTTGCTTCAAGGTCGCCAGCAACGGCCAAATCACTCCTTCGTTTACACAGGTTGGCCACAGTTCATCGTTGGTAGCGGCGCAATCGCCACCTCAATGGAAATCGATGGTGATTTAATTCTCGTCAGTGCCACTTGTGCACCATTTATTTCATTGATGGTGTTCATACGAGCGTATTAACAGACGCTGTGGAAATATGGCAGCCCAATCCTCTTTGGCTAATAAATCCAGCGCTAAGAATAGTACACCATTGAGGCCATCTGCGTCGTGAGCAACCGTGCTTCAACTCTCATGAACCCATCGTTGGAAAACAACGCAATAGAATGGGCACAGGTGCGTGTTACCCTTCCTCTCCAGAGCAGTTTCCTGAGATAGCGTGCAGGGGCTTCACAGATCTCAACTTCAGCAACAACAGATTTTATTTTAAAAAAGGAACCCGCTTCACAGGAGTTTTCCTCCGCATCCTATGCACTTTTGCCACTGCACATCTAAGTACCCAGTTTACGAAGGACACATACCATCAAAGCTTGGGAACCATTGGATGTCTCCGAGCTTTCCCCTGCGCAGCAACTACCCTTTTCCCTAGGAAGAGGCCGCAACCGTTTACACTGTGGTCGTATTCCATTTTAGTTCCGACCTGCGACTTTCCCTACTCCTTCACCGGCATCCCACCCCGACAACACTGCAAAGCTTCATTGACCTTCATCATGCTCCATGTATACTCCGCCCTTGGGTACCCTGCGCAGACGCGTATCGGTCAAAGCTTTAAGATCATATCCCCCATTCCGCCAAACTTGCCTACTTACGTACTCAAAAACTCATACGCGAAATCATACATGATTCGTAGCACCTGTAGACTCGATTCGGACGCTGACTTGGACTTTCGCATAGTTCGGGAACAACGCTGAAAGTGTATCAGGTTTAAGCCCCGTTTTCAAGTCCTCAAAGGCGGCAAGCATGGTGAAGAGCACTTGTTCAATGTCCTCTGCGATTGGCGCCTTGGGGTTGGTTGGGCCGGGAGGGTCTAAATTACGGCCAATCATCAAGAGCTCTTTTTTCCGGCTTTTTTGTGGAAATAAACCCTCCAGTAACGCTGGAACACAAGGAAAGCTTCGGCGAGGGGCCGATATGATTTGGTCATGGGAATGAATCGCATTGTCAATATGTCCTTTTTGATGGTACGACATTTCACGAAATTATGCTTAAGCCAGTGGAGGTGGTACGGGGAAGCTGGTGTTGTTTGCGTATTGTCGTTGTAGCAGGTGGATATCCAGAAAAAACCCAGAAAAAAAAAATCCAAGTCGTGTCGATATTGTTGCTTGATTTGAACATCCCATCTCTGTATAAAAATTCCAACGCTAAGAATGGCGTTGGATTATCACGGTCGAATATTCGAGCGTGGGGGTCGGTATCGTAGTCAAAATCATTAGGGACGCCGTTCCCATTGCGATGTGTGAGATTCGAGATGATGATGTCGCCTATGCTCGACGCCCTCCCACCAGAGAATGTAATGACCTGAGGAGTGAAAAGCTTTGGAAGATGCCAAGGGGCCCACACTTCATAATATCCCAGAAAGTCTTCCAGAATGGCAACGCTCCGATCGACTCAGTGAGTTGCAGACGAGATCCATTTGGCTCCTCGCGGCCGCCATCCTTGTCCATCCCAAATAGCCTCATGGGTATGTTCTATGTGTTGGCAGCAAAACATAGATGGTATTACCGTGAGTTGGTTAGAGGTCGATATGTGTTTGTTGTGTGAAGTTATACCATCAGAGAAGCCTCGTGGGTGACCCACCGTGACCTCAAGCTTGTCTCCTCCCTCATCGGTATGGCTGATCAAGGCGCACCGCATGCTGCCAAAGAGTCCAACTTGAAGGGATTTCGCAATCGCCTGAAGAAGGTATTCGAACGGGGCACGCCTCCTAGCCGCTCGACTTCGCATCCAGCTGATCTAGTACCCACCGGGGCCACTATAACGACCGACCCAGAAGAAGCTGCGAGACTCCGAGCCAAGTACACCCACTTCCGTATTCTCGTTATCGGGAGGGCGAATTCTGGTAAAACAACGCTGCTCAAGCGTGTCTGCAATACAAAAGAGGATCCAGTTTAGAGTGAGGTAAGATACTATATGCGCTTCGTTTCATGTCGCACTCTCATTATCCCCTAACCAACAGATTAACCCAACCTCAAAGGTGCCAACTCAGCGATTCTTCCACATTTCTCTAATCAGGTCATTGACTTTGGTGCCGCAGCGAGGGGTCCATAATGTCCATGATCAGTTTTCATTCACGAGCAACCCGCAGTTTATCTTCCATGATTCTCCTGGTTTCGAGGCAGGAGGGGAGCAAGAACTTCACGATGTACTCTCTTTCATACATGAGATGGCAAAAGCGACTGAAGTAAAGGATCAAATCCATGCGATATGGTATATTTTAATATTTATCATACCTTTAGATGGCGCACTGGCAACTAACAATGTGTTCAGGTTTTGTTTCGCTCCGGATGTATCTCGCCCATTATTGGAATTGGAACAGATGTTTTTCAATGAGCAACATGCCAGGAATGGTAAGATTGCTTAGAATACCTGCACTTTTTATCATGACTGACCAGAGCCAGTTCCAATTGTGGCAATCTTCACGAAATTTGATGATCTCATCACACAGGTCTATGATAGGAAAAGAGAAGACAAAGAGAATAGAGAAGTTGCTTGTGCCATCTTGGAGGAGAAGTTTGAAAAGCCACTTAGGGGCTACAATTTTCCACCTCGTGCATATGTGCGATTTGAATGTATGTCTCTTCTTCTTTAGTGACTGATCTTGGGACTTATAGCATTATCAGCTATTGATGATGATGAAAGTAATCATCAGGAACAAGTTGGGGAACTAATCAAACAGACAGCAACATCAATTGATGACTTGGCACTGAAGATGTTGTTTGTCATTGTACAGCAGAATAATCTTGAGGTTTGCATCAAATATGCAGTGAACAGGTCCGTTGTTTAACTGTCCACCATTGCTGCAGCTTATCTCTCCATTGCAGGGATATCTTTAAGAAGGCCTCAACAGTGGTACTTTTTCACTTGGGTTGTAAAGATATGAGTGCTCAAATAAACAAAGAAGGACTTGATTTACAAGGCTGCATCTTGGTTTACACATTGCTATTATGAGGTATGTCTGTCAAATACATTTTTTAGAGCTGTGACTGAAGTTGAGAAGGATTTTGTAAGAGTCTACTTCTGTCTAAGCTAAAACAGATGGCAATAACAGATATTTCAGAATGTGAGTATTATGACCTAATGTTGGTGATGAAGTTTAACCTAGATATTCAGTATGTGGGTGTGACATCATGCTCATTTGATATATACTAACTATATAAGTGATAAGGGAAAAGAGGTAAGAATTTCAAAGTGATAGAGAGTCAAATTCTTATAGCATATAGGTAATAATCAAAGTGTGTGAAGAATTTCCAATTGACAACACAAAAATGATTAATCTTATATCTAGGATGTAAGTCACTAAGCATCTTTTGGGCTTTATTTGCTGACATGCCTTTATGAAATCCCATCCAGCAAGTGAGTTACTGTAAGTTACCTGGGCTCCATTTGAATTGCTAACTTGAACATGCATCTATGAAATCTCATCTAGGCTGTGAGTCACTATAAGCTTCCTGGGCTTTATTTGAATCACTAACATACCTCCATGAAATCCCATCCAGGCTGTGAGTTGCTATAAGCTTCTTGGGCCCTATTTGAATTGCTAACTTGCTCTTATGAAATTTCATCTAGCCTGTGAGTTGCTGTGTACCTCCTTACACCTGGGCTCCATATAAATTGCTGACATGCTTTTGTGAAATCTCATCCAGCCTGTGAGTCACAGTGCACCTTTTGGGCTTTATTTGAATTGGTGACATGCCTCTATGAAATCCTATCTAGACTGTGAGTTGCTGTAAATTATCTGGGCTCTATTTGAATTGGTGACATGCCTCTATGAAATCTCATCTAGGCTGTGAGTTGCTGTAACCTTTCTAGGCTACATTTGAATCACTGATATGCCTCTATAAAATCTCATCCAGGATGTGAGTTACTGTAAGCTTCCTGGACTGTATATGAATTGCTGACATGTCTCTATAAAATCCTATCCAGGTTGTGAGTTGCTATAAGTTTTCTGGGCTTTATTTGAATTACTAACATATCTTTATAAATCCCATCTAGGCTGTGAGTGGCTGTAAACTTTCTGGGCTCCATTTGAATTACTGACATGCTCCTATAATACATCATCTAGGCTGTGAGTTTCTGTAAACCTCCAGGCTCAATTTGAATCCCTGACATGCCTTTGTGATATTCTATCTAGGATGTTAGTCACTGTAAGCTTCCTGGGCTTTATTTGAATCACTAACATGCCTTTGTGATATCCTAACTAGGCTGTGAGTTGCTGTAAGCTCCTTGGGCTTTATTTGAATTGCTAATATGAAATCTCATCTAGGCTGTGAGTTGTTGTGAGCTTTTTGGGCTCTATTTGAATTGCTGACATGCCCTTATGAAATCTCATCTAGGCTGTGAGTTGCTGTAAGCTTCTTGGGCTTTATTCAAATTGCTGATATGCTTTTATGAAATCCTATCTAGGCTGTGAGTCACTGTAATCTTCCAGGGCTCTATTTGAATCTGCTGATATGTTGATATCTCTTATGAAATATTAATCAGCAAGTGAGTCTCTGTAAGCTATCTAGGCTCCATTTGAATTACTAACATGCCTTCATAAAATCCTATCCAGAAAGTAAGTTCCTGTAAGCAACCTGGGCTTTGTTTGAACTATTAACATACTCTTATGAAATTTCATCCAGACTGTGAGTCATTGTAACCTTCCAGGACTTTATTTTTATCTGCTGACATGCTGACATATTCTTATGAAATCTTTTCCAGCAAGTAAGCCTCTATAAGCTATCTGGGCTTTATTTGAATTACTGACATATCTCTATAAAATCCTATCCAGGGAGTGAGTCCTTGTAAGCAATCTGGGCTTCATTTAAATCACTGACATGCTCCTGTGAACTCCAATCCAGCTAGTGAGTCACTATAAACTTCCTGGGCTTTATTTGAATCACTGATATACCTCTATAAAATCTCATCTAGAGAGTGAGCCTTTATAGGCTATCTAGGCTTCATTTGAATCACTGATATGCCTCTATGAAATCTCATCCAGGCTGTGAGTCACTGTAAGCTTCTTGGGTTTTATTTGAATTGTTGACATGCCCCCATGAAATTTCATCTAGACTGTAAGTCACTGTAACTTTTCTAGGATTTATTTGAATCTGCTAATATATGGACATGCTCTCATGAAATCTTATTCAGCGAGTAAGCCTCTGTAAGCTATGTGGGTTCTATTTGAATCACTAACATATCTCTATGAAATCTCATCTAGGCTGTGAGTCACTATAAACTTCCTAGACTTTATTTGAATTGCTGATATGTTCTATGAAATTCCATCTAGGCTGTAAGTCACTGTAACTTTTCTAGGCTCTATGTGAATCTGCTAATATGTGGATATACTCTTATGAAATCTTATCCAGCGAGTAAGCCTCTTTAAGCTATCTAGGCTCCATTTGAATCACTAATATGCATCCATGAAATTCTATCTAGATTGTGAGTTGCTGTAAGTTACCTGGGCTCTATTTGAGTTGCTGACATGTTTCTATAAAATCTCATCTAGGTTGTGAGTTGCTGTAAGCTTCCTGGGCTTCACTTGAATCACTGACATGCCTCTATGAAATCTCATCCAGGCTGTAAGCTTCCTGGACTTTATTTGAATTACTGACATACCTCTATGAAATCCTATCCAGATTGTGAGTTACTATAAGCTTCCTGAGCTTTATTTGAATTGCTGACATGCTCTCATTTGCTGACATACTTTCATGTAATACCATCCAGACTGTGAGTGGCTGTAAGCCTCTTGGGCTCCATTTGAATTTCTGACATGCCCTCATGAAATCTCATTTAGCCTGTGAGCCGCTGTGCACCTTTTGGGCCTTATTTGAATCTCTGACATGCCTCCATGAAATCCCATCTAGACTGTGAGTTGCTGTAAAGTACCTGGGCTCTATTTGAATTGCTGACATGCCCCTATGAAATTCTATCCAGCCTGTGAATTTTTGTGTGCTTCCTGGGCTCTATTTAAATTGCTGATATCCCCTCATGAAACCTTTTCCAGCTTGTGTGTGCTTCCTGCATTTTATCTGAATTGCTGACCTGTCCTCATGAAAATTTATGCAGCGAGTGAGTCCTCATGCACCCCCCTGGGCTCTATTTGAATCAGTAATACTAATTTGCCCTGATAAAATCTCATCCAGAAAGTGAGTTTTTGCACACCTCCTGGGCTTTATTTGAATTGCTGACATCTGGCTTTCATGTTTTGTTTAGTTTGTACCTATCTTCTCCCACCTGTTTCCTTTGCTTTACTTTTCTTACAAACCCACATTTTTCAGGTGAACAGTGTTCAGAGTCTTGTGGCTGTTCAGTTTAATGTAAGACCAATGACCATATCTCATCTTTTTCTATTCCTTTTGCTTATCTATTTTCAATTACATAGGCACCTTCCTTATCTTGTTTTATTGGTCTGATCAATTCCACCCTTTCTTTTACAATCCTGGCTCCTTACTTCTGCATGAACAGCCATTCTTGTCTGTCTTGAACATTCATTCTGGAGCACCCTGCAAGGCTCTAATCCCAGCGATGGCTTTGTCAGAGCCTGGAAAATTTATCTCAAGACCCAATGTGCACTGGTCAATCAACGATTGAATGACTACTTGAGGTCAAAGGGCAGCAATGACTGGTTCACTACACAACATTACCCATCTGAAGCAGAGTGTGATGATTACAGAACAATAATTCTTAACAGCCTCTTATGCAAGTCCAGTTTGTTTTTTTTCAAGCTCAGAGAATTGCTAATTTATCTTCAGCTCATCCTAAAACCTCTCGGTGTAATCCTGGTCACATGATTACATAGATATACAATGCCCATCATGTAACATGTTTGCTATTTAGCTTTTACCATTTATGATTACCTTGTGCCCCACTGCTGTTTTGTATCTCAATTTGATCTCAATAGAACTTGGTCTTCCTTGAGCATGTGGTACATTGAATGGAAAACTGCCACAACAGCTCAAAAGGATCATTGAATGTTATTCTGTCATCCCGCCAGTTGAGCTGTATCCACAGTGTCCCCTGACACCAGTCGGCGGGTTACCCAGGTTCTTTCAGATTGAGATTAGCTAACTTTCCTACAAGTCGAACAGCTCTCGAGACTCAATGAACACGTTGAAAGGTAAGCAATTTGTTTAAAACTCTCTTACAAAATGTGTAATAAATTCTTTCCTTCTTTTTAGGTCTCTTGAGGCCCAAATTCACTCTCACGTGGCCTCTTCTCTCTATTGAGGGATGTTGGCCGCCATGCAACCTTGGGAGGGTGTATGAGTTGGAGGGAAAGGTGAGGGGAGACCCATGAGGTACATGAGGCGGCCAGCTATTTAGCTATCTTCCCTGACTAACATCGAAAACACGTTAAGACACATATCACCAATTTACATAGCACAACACCGGCACACCTAGGACCTAATGTGAAGATGTCAGGCCCAACGTGAACGTGTTGATCCCAACCTCATGCCCAAGCACAACGCGAATGCTTCGATGTTTTCAGACACACCCTACAAACTGCAAGATCAACCCACATATGCATGCACCATGATGCAGGCAACTGAAAAACACAACCAAGGGACAGCCCCACCAATGCCAATGCCAGTAGCATCACCTACCAGTGATGGAGGAAAAATGGTCTTACACGGTGTATTCTGACCATCATAGTTAACCTTGCTCCATTGCACAGCAGTGTCAATTGACACTCGCACAGCCCTTGCAAGGTTTATTCATTGGGTACCCGTGAACCTGGATCAACCGCTTTCATCGGTTGTGACTTTACTCTCTGCGAGCGTGTGTGGAGACATGTTCGCCGACCCTATTGTGTGTCAGGTTTATGGCGCAATGAAGGTGCTGCCGAGCAAGAAGACAACTTTAATCATTACAAACTGTTGCTTTCCTTATGTATGGTAAATTATTCGAGCTTACACTTACGTCTCTCCCCAGATATGAGTGACAACTTGCATTTCGGTCTTGCATGTTAGCAGGTGCAGGCGGATGGAATTGGGAATGTGGGTATTCTTCCCATTTGTGATGATGTCTCTGGCTAGATCGGGGGATGCACTTGCCAGTAGACATGTAGGGCTGCATGCTGTGCTGTTACGGTAGATGGCCGTAAGTTCACGGCCCGTCTACTGTAACTTCCAGAGGCCTCACGGTATGGCATGGCTAGACTGCTGTATGAGCCATAAGGTGATGCCAAGAGCCAACCGTCCATCATAAATTTATTCTGATGCCGGATTTGGGCTTCTCTGGAAAATTTAAGGCAGAAACACATTTCACCTTACAAAAAATCACCTTATTTGACAAGCTGTAAGGCACCTGTAAGTTGTCGGCCGTAAAATTGATGCCAGGAAAGGCTTACGGTACGGCTACGGCACCCGTAATTTACGGCCGTATGCCGTAGGTTACGGTGACAGTGCGCAGCCCTATAGACGTGCGTTAGCGAGCACAATCCTCGGTATGACATTCCACGGCTTCGTTGCATCTATCTGATAGAATTTTCTTTTCTCAAGTTTCCAAAATTATCGGCGCCGCTTCAGAAGCCGACTGGTCTTTCAACGTTGTCCTTAAACTTGGCCAGGCCCAGCGATAGCGTATATCGCCAGTGCACTGGTGCCATATTGTTGACAAGGAGGACATAATCAGATGGGGGGAATAGGACGAAGGTGCGTTCAGGGCCATCCATGACGAGGATGAGCTAGAGGAGTCGCTCGATAAGTTCTGAAAATGATGGTTAACCCAAACTCCCTCAAAATTAAGTTTTAAGCTACCAAGGTCAGAAATATTTAATCCCACATGGTCGGAATAGTTACTGATAGGTTCGCCTAAGATTTCGACTGTTTGAGGGGTATAACAGAGTTTCCGGAGCGTCCTGAAACGTGGCAATGGTCGAGTGTGCAAGTTTGAGGTTGATTTGGTCGAGCGTTCTGTAGTAGCAATGATTTTCAGTAGGGTACCCGTGTAGAACATACCACTTTCCTCCAAGTTCTCGAGTCCTTTCGGGGTCCGCGCTCTTTCTGCGGGTAACAACATAAGAATCCAGGCTTTTACTTACTACTTGACATTTCTTTGGCTTTGAAATTGATGAAGATCCTCTACACAAGGACGCGGAGGAGAAAATAAAACCGATTCTGTCCTGATTCTGTGGTTATCAACTTATCACGATCCTGAAATTGAAGGAAGTACACAACACAGCTTGGTCGCCTTTGTTGTACGAAACATTGAAAATCCAGGATTCCGAGAGGGATGTTAAACCTTGTCTCGGGAATTGGAACGAGGTGTAAGCTAGTGAATAAAGATTAGGCTGAGCACATAATAGCAGCCAGAAGAACTTGAATCCCACCGAAATCCACGGAGCAGGCGCGAAGAATCCCCAAACCATGGAAATGGAAGGTGCCAGGGTGCCTCAAGTCTGGGAGGTGGATTGCACGGAGATGGCCCAGGATCGCTTTGAGCGTAGCACATAGACTTCTGGAGGACGAAGGGCATCGTGCTAGAGTCAGATACCCTTGCGGTTGATTAGTGAAGCGGTCAGCGTATGCTTGTTTCGAATCCTGGGACACTGAATCGAAGTGTATAATTGCGGTGTCCCCCAGAAAATAAGAAGTGTTAGAAGTTTAAACTACAATGGCAATGGTTCATGATAATAAGAGGGCGGGCTGAAAGGACGGTTATTGTTATTGTACATTACTGCTGGTTCAGGAAGCAGCGAACTGCAACGAACCAATGGAAGGGAACTGTAAAAGCATTTGCCAGGTCGTTCATGGATGCAATATGTCCACTGAGCTACCGGGTGAGCAGTTTGCAATTCGTAGTCATCTCAACCACACCGCGGCACCAATCCTTCCAAGCAGGATACTCGGACTGTTGATGGTGAAATATATCCAGGTGCTGAAGATTGGGGAAAAAGTAATTGAAGAACCGAGAGGTGGTGATCGCGAGCGTAATGTCGCGCATCGCAAATGGGGTGACAGATGAAGGATCCAAGAATAAAATCTCGAGGTTTACGAGGCCGTGGTTGCTCTGTCCCGTGGTTTGCATCTGGCTCCGCAAGAGGGCCTCGATCCCTGCCGCGTCCGCATTTGGGTGGCATAGATATATCTCCAAGGTATGAAGTTTGGGAAAAAACGAGCACAATAAAGGCAATGTAACCAGGTCGGGCACATCTAACTGTCGACGGAAGGGTTTAATGGACTGGAGTTCTAGCTTTAGCACCTCGAGATCCGACCATTCCCCAGCATCCTGAAACAACGCCTGGAAAAGGGGCCTGTCAATGAGGTGGGACTTGACTTGTAAAGATCGGAGGGGTAAATTTGGGTCCCGGAGCGGTGAGAATAAGTCTTTGGGGATCGTCACAGCGGAGAACGACAATTGTAGGTTACCCAGCATTGGGGTCATGGTTGTGCATCGAAAGATGCAGGCTCTGAGAACGTCGGTAGGAGCTTCCGCGCCTATTCCAAAAAAATTCAGCTCGACCTGGGAAAGGCGCTCTCCGTATATGTAGCGAAGGATCCCAAGGATATGATCACCGGAACCACGCAGTGCCAGCGTCTGGATGTGTGGAAAAGTGTGCACTACGTTGTTTGGGGACGGTTTAAGGCCTCGAGTCTCATTCGTGGATAAATCCAACTCGAGGGCGGAAAGCAAGGGTTGATTTGTGAAGCATTGGAGATTTTCGAGGTAGAAATAAGCCGCCCGGTGTACCAGAGTTAATTTCGAGATACCCGCGAATCCTTTGAGGTGCGGCAGAACAGATAGCCCGAAAGCCCCTGCTAAATAAAGTGTCGAAACGGGATGGTTCTTGGCAGGATGCAGGCGAGATATTTCATGCAGAAACGATGCTACGTGCACTTTGTAGCTATCCGTAAACTTCTTGATTTCGACGGTGGACAGCGGTGATGAAGCGAGGAGGGGGAGAAATTGGAGATTCTCATGGGAGATATCGCAGAGTGAGTGAATGCGAAGGTTTCTGAGCGCAGGGAAAAGACAGGAAGGTTTACTAAACGTATACCTTGAAATCGCACCATAGATGTGACCGGAGACCCGTTCTGTGAAGGACGAGATCTGGAGATGCCTTACCCACCGCCCGTATGATTCCAACCGTTGTATGTCTTTCTCGAGAATGACTCTTCTCGTTGTCTGTAAGGGTAAAGAAATCAGCCTTTATGAAGTAAGATTTCAACTTTGAATGGTCCGGAAGACATACATAGAGACCTCCTTTGAACTCAACTTTGGGTATGAGGCGCAACATTGGCAAAACGCCATCCATTTCATACCACAGCTGGTTCATCGCTGGATCGAAGAAAGCTTTGCAGGTTAACCCCACCTGGAGAAGATGTCTCCGACCTCGAGCTGATATGCGTTTGTGGCTTGACTGAAGATTTGAACCCGATTCCTTAGTGAGGTTGGAAAAAATGAGCCCCAAGAGATCCGGATTGCTCAAAACCTTCGCTTCTGCGTTTGAGTTGAAGGCGAAGGTGGGACTAGAGGTTCGAAATGAAGTAGCGCCAATCAGCTAGGCATAATGAGATTTCGAGAAAAGAGTCGTTCTCCACTTACAGATATGGAGTCCCTTTGCTCTGTGGACTTCCATCAATGTCTGAATCTTTTGTTACATGACCTTCGGATTGATCGGATTGACTTATGCTGAAACTACATTTTCAATGCGGCGAATTCTGATAAAGTTGATTTGGAATTCACCTGATTAAAGAATCAGAATTGTTGTCCATACTGTAGGTCAAAGATTAACTTTGGGAGGGTCTCAGTCTGAGTCAGTCGCTCTGAAAACCAAGTTAGCAGCCACTAGCAATTGTGTCAAACAAACGACTTGGTATTCGCACCCTTAGCAGTCACAGCTCAAATCTCCTCCGGTGATCTTTTCGGTGTAGCAAAGGTAGTTTGTTCAAACTGCTGAGGTTCAATCGAGCCGCGCTCCAGATTTGTCAGGATTTGCCTTGCCCTACACCGATCACGAGTCGCTGACAATTGCCTGGCTCTTCTTAAACCAGTATTCCGAATTATCCAAACTCGATGTCCTTCTACTCTCGCTCCTTGTGCTAATTTCTCCCTGACCTCCTTGTAGTTCTAGATATCGCCGCAGTGATTTGTAGCATGGTGATCAACCCCGAGGAATCGAGAAATCATCAATACCAGATATTTCCTGAATACGTTGGTCGATAAATGACGAGAGTGCGCTCGTGATGTCTCCAGCACACCACCTTCGGGCATGCCTCACTGCACAAAGGAAAACCGGATACGACAGGCCTGTGAACACTATCACTCCCGTTGCAAAGCCTCCAGAGCCTTGCCAATCGCCATAACTACGCTGTCCGTCCCCCACTGACCAACGATACTCACTCCGATAGGCCATTGGTCCTCACGCTGGGTCCCAGTGTCGTTGCTCATGGGTCGTCCACTGGGTCGGGTTGTAGGGATAGATAGTGCTGGCAATCCCGCCAATGAAGCAGGAACCGTTAAGACGTCTTGGACATACGAGCTTAGATCCGACTTGTCGCTGTTTGTGAGTAGCGGTGCGGTGCGGATTGCGGAGGGGTGTATGAGGACGTCGACACGTGATAAGGAATCTGGGTTTTCGATGTGTCGGGTATGCGATTCCGAGAAGTAGTTCGGGACGCTAAAGACGCGGTCAAAATCATCTTTGATAAGCTGTCTGACTTTTTGAGCTTGTAGGAAGTAGTTGTCGAAGGCGCTAGAACATAATCAGAATTCAGGTTGCTTCTTGACCTCTGGCTTAACATAACGTACTCAGCGGACAGGGCATAAGTGCCCAATAGGATACGCTTTTGGACCTCTGGACCAAAGCCCGCAGAACGGCTGACTGCGTATACTCGGGATGTTTTCGTAATATCGGTTCCTGGAAGAGGTGGAACATAGGTACCTAGGCAACCGCTTGTGTCCTTGTATGATTTTCGATAAATTCTGCATGCATACCATATTCAACACCATCATAACGAGCAAGGTTACTGCTTGCTTCTGCACTTGCTAGCACGTAATAGCAGCTGAGAGCGTAAGAAGTCGACGGCAGGGAAATGGGCACAATAATGGCACCCTGGGACTTCAGAAGAGCAATGACATTCCGCGTGTGTTGGAGAATTTCGGGAGACATCTCTGATGGAAAATATTCCTGTAGGTAGCTGCGGTGAGCATTAGTCTACGATATGCCTGAAAACCATACCTGAGGTATACCAACTCGTAAGCCCATCAGGACGGAGCCCCTCGATTGAAACTTGTTATCGACGTGTTCAGAGATCAGTTTTCGAGTATCGACAGAAACCGACGTAGGATCTTGAGTGTCGTGCAAGGCAAGACTATCTGGAACGTGTAAGATGCATTCATGAGAGATACCATATTTCATACCAAAAACGCGTTTGACTGTATTGACATCGGAAGCTAAAATGCCCACGCAATCCAGGCTGTCCGCATAGGATATTACACCCCATCTAAATAGAAAGATATCGATTCGGCGTAAACCTGCTGCACCGACCAAACTCACCTGCTAATGAGTCCATAAGATGGTTTCAGCCCTACAACACCACAATATGACGCGGGTAGACGAACAGATCCTCCTGTATCGGTTCCAAGCGCTCTAATTATTAAAATGTGAAAAGTGCTCCCCTTTAAAGTGGTGGATATGAACTTACGCATCACACATGCCGGCTGCAACGGCTGCTGCACTCCCTCCCGAGCTTCCACCAGCTGACCTGCGTTCCGAAACGTCGAATGGATTTACCACAGGCCCATGGATAGAATGCACGTTCAGAGACCTGGTAGGATAGGTGAGGAAAAGGTCTGTAGTGGCTTGTCGGAGTTTTATACCCCATACCAAACTCGTCGCAGTTGGTCTTCCCTACGATGTCTGCACCAGACTTCTGGAGAAGCTGAACAACTGTCGCATCGAAAGGCGATGTAAAATCTGAAAATAATCATTTCCATATATTAAAACATAGCAACAAAAGTTTGCATACCTTTTAGCATGGCAGAAGAACATGTCGTTGGAAGAAAAGAAGTCGCAATATTATCCTTGACGGCCACGCTTAAGCCAGACAACGAGCCTTTCTTCGACGGAGGGGGTAGCTGGGAGATGTAGGTAAAGGCATTGACAGAGCTATCTTTTGCGGTTATGTAGTTTCTTCGATGCTTCCAGGTACTCTGTGCCCTCCTTGGGCAATTGTCTTGTCCAGGGCGGATGTGTAGTAATTTTGATGGGTGGGAGTGGAAAGGAGAAATTTGGTTCAATTGATGCGCTACATTTGTTCTCATTTCCTTCCTAGAGGCGAGTTGTGCTGTCGAAGAAGAGTGTTGGATGGGTTGGTGATGTGATTCCAAAAAAGTTCGTCCGGATCAAACGATCAAACTCTCCCATTCGAAAAACCTCAACCTCATTCTTCCTCATCCCTTGGTAATGGCCAAGCGTTCCCAGACCGTCAAGTCAAACGAACGACCTCGTAAGAAGGTCAAAATCGACGATTCTTTAACGGGAAAAGTTCCCAAGCAAGCGAAAGCTTCACTCCAGCCTCGATCGCACAAAATCACGCCTCCAAAAGAGCTTTCAACCCAAACCCCAACGAAGGGCAAGGAAAAAGAGAAAGATTTGCCGTTGCTTACAACCTCAACGTCGAAAAAACGTAAAGGAAAAGC
>Ga0307517_10006120_pt1 | contig 17918 bp, 9 predicted proteins | sample 23_EM_MG_FD_194515 | JGI IMG/M metagenome (GOLD analysis project Ga0307517, IMG submission 194515) | Populus trichocarpa ectomycorrhiza microbial communities from riparian zone in the Pacific Northwest, United States - 23_EM | ecosystem: Host-associated > Plants > Roots > Unclassified | place... | reverse complement strand
AGGACCCTGTAAAAATTTGTTCATCAATCCATCACTCCTAATGCAGCAAGCAATCCACAAACAAAAGCATATGTCAACACTCTAAAGACAACAGACAACTCAAGGCCTAACAACAGAATAATGTTAATCATTAAATCCAAGGTTAATTTCAGGGGGAAATGAAGAACAAAAGTACCTGGAAAAGTAGCTTCTCAACAGAGTAGCCAAACAGCCCCAACAAACCCAAATATTCCTGATAAAAGACAACAAATCAAATAAAAGGATCCAAAACAACCAGGAAGATAAACAAAAAGAAATGAGCACCGATTAAAGGAATAAAAGGTGGGGAAAAAAAAGACACCAGCCGAGCACAAACAATGTCAGAAACTGAGTTGATAAAAACCAAAGCCACTACTACACCTTAGAGAGAAGCACACTAGGGGAAAAAGACAAGGCGAAATTCAATTGATAGGCATGAAAAACCTGCCTAACACAAAATAAAGGACGTATAGGCATGGCAAGTCTAAGAACAACAGTTGCATTACAGAAAAAGAAAATCAAATAAGTAGTACATGAAGTGACAACACAGCAAGCAGAGTTCAACGAAAAGAGCAACTGAAGCAAGTTAAACAAACCAAAACAGTAGGGAAAGAACAAACCTTTTACAATTCAACAGCATTAGAGACCCAAAGAGAGGCTAGATGAACTAAAATCCCCTAACTAAATGTCTACACCTCTAGAAAACGTCCAATCCGATACAATAAGCAGCAACACCCCTAAGGACCAAGTACCCAGTCCAGTGTACATTAAATGCAAAGTCATCGTCGCGCGCCATCTTTTTCTGAGCCAAGACTCACAACCAATCAAACCAAACCCAGCCACAGCCAGAACAAAGGCAGACGGAGCAAAAAAAAAAACCTCCTCTGGAATTCCAAGCCTGCAACTGGAGCCTCTGCAGACTAAAAAAGCCGCCAACGCCCCCGCGAGTCTGAGCCAAGACTCACAACCAACCAAAATTAAACCCAGCTATAGCCAAAACAAAGACAGACAGGTAAAAAAAAATTGGCCTCCTGGATTCCCAAGCCTGCAACTGGAGCCTCTGCAAGCAAAAAGAAACCAAGGGCAAAGAAAACGCAGCTCACCCAGCTCCCAAATGAAAAGCAAGAGAAAGAGCCGCCAACGCCTCCCGCAAGCCAGCTGGACCCAGGCACTGCGAGAGCTGGGAGAACAAACCAAAGCCAAAAGAAGGCAATGGCAACCCCATCCGAGAGCCCGAAACCATGTTGCAGCCAAGACCAAATCACCCCTGAGCCTGGGAGACGAATAGGCGCAAAGGCAAATCAAGCATGTCCACAGTGCAGAGAGTTTGGATCCGCTGTGCCAACACAATTCTTTTCCCACGCGATTTAGATTTCTTGTAGTAATAATAATAATAATAATAATAATAATTTATTATTATTATTGATTATGTTATTATAAATATTATTATTACTATTATTATTAATAACATTAATTATAATGTTGTTACCACTAATATCATAACTATAATTATTATAATTATTATTATTAATATCATAATTACTATAACTATTATAATAAATTATTAATATTACTATTATTATTATTAATATCATTTATATTATTATTATTGTTACTATTGCTGCTAATTTCATCATCATCATTATTATTATTACTATTATTATTATTGTTAATATTATCATTATTATTGTTATTATAAATATTATTATTACAATTATCACCACCATCATTATTATTGCTATTATAATAAATTATTATTATTATTACTATTATTATTATCATTTTTATTATTGATAGTATTGTTAATAATATTGTTAATATCATTTTTATTATTATTATAACCACTACAATTATCATTACATTGTTATTATTATTATAACAAAGATCATAAATTTGTTTTGAATGATAAAATTAAAAACCATAAAAATTTTTGACAAAAAATTATTATTATCATTATTATTATCATTATCATTTTTATTATTGATAGTATTATTAATAATATTGTTAATATCATTTTTATTATTATTATAGCCACTACAATTATCATTACATTGTTATTATTATTATAACAAATATTATAAACTTGTTTTGAATGAAAAAATTAAAAACCATAAAAACTCTTGACAAAAAACAAAGGAAACAAGTAAAGGGAAAAAGAAAAAGGATCAAATTGAAATAAATATTATTACTATTGAAAAAAAAATCATAAATTTGATATAAAAGATAAAATTAAAAACTATAAAACCTTTGACAAAATAGCCAATAAAAATAATAACAAATCAAAAGCATAAGGACCGGATAAAAAAATATCATATGTACAAATCATAATTAAATAGAAAAAAAAATTAAAAGAATGATCTCTGAAATGAAAAACAAAATACATGAGAAATTATAATTGAATTTCTAAATTAAAAAAAAAAAACTCACATTAAAGTAATAAAAACAAGAAATTAAAAGAATAAGAAATAAAATTAAAAATTGAACAACAAAGAGGATAGTGATATGCTTTACATGTTAGAAGAGAAAAAAAAGAAGAAAAAACAAAAACAAATGACTATCAGCGACAATACGACCATCACACGCCTGCACGCGTCACGACATGTGGAAGAAGAGACAGTTCCGCATGCAGTGAGACAATGAATAACCAGATTTAGCCACCAAGTGATGTCACGCGTGCCACCTGAATAACGTAAATACCACCCACTCGCTAGCTCGTTTGAAATATACGCCAACAGATTTTTAAATAAAAAATTAGAAAGAAAACGTGAAAATAAAAAAAAAACACCCTCATAAACCTATTAATTACACAGAATATCAGCGTGAAAATACCAAAATAACCTTAAAGACAAAACTTATTTTTTGTTTTTTTTAATGTAAAAAACATGCTTTCAATACACATGAATCATAAAAAACCATAAACACCCTTACCCAACAGCTAAATCATTTTTTTTTATCTCGAGTGCAAATAAATATTTTTACTATTAAAAAGCATATGAAATATCAGGAAAGTTGTTGATTAATAGATATAAATTTTGTTGTTTCATGAGGTAAAAATATGTTTTTAACGACTAATGAGCTGGTGAAAAAGACCAACAAACCTCTAAGCTTCAAGACTTAAGTTTTTCTTACTCGAGAGTAAAAGAATAATTTTTTTATAGCAATTCAGGGTAAAATTGCGTGTAGAACTACAATGAAACTCCCATGATTTTTAGCTTTTATTTTAATAATAAAGATTTATAGGAAAGATAAATTCAAGATATAATAATTTTTCAGGAATAGATTACATATAATTAAATATATAAAAAAATTGAATGGAAACACCTTTAAAAATATAAGCATATGTGAAGTGATTTTCTTTGAATATTATTATTTAGGAAGCCAAACGACAAATTAAGTGATTCTTAGAAACAAATATGTCATCTGCTGGAAAGACGGCCTCTTTGGTTTCAATTTTTTTAACGAGCTTAATTTTAACGTAGCCAGAAGAGGAGGCGAATTCATGGCTGACCTCCTCGCATAGCGTTGGAGCACTTTTCACCATAACAATGCTATGCTTTTTTTCTTTCTTTTTGTATTTCGTTTTTTCTTTTTTCAATCTCATTATTTAATACCGGGATTGGGAGACCGAGCTTTGTAATTTTCTTTAATTTGTTTTTTACAAAGTTTTCATAGTTCTTGGATGACGATGCAACAATGTTATGCCTTGTTTTGTTTTTTTACTTTGTTATTTTTTCGTTGTCATCGATAAATGCTGGGATTGTTGAAAATTGAAATTTATATAATTTTTTGATTTATTTTTTATTAGGTTATTTTAGTTTTATTATCTAAGTCACGAGTTTATCAAGTCAATTCATATTGACTCGAGTTATTTTTTTAATTATTTTTATTTTTGATTTAATTATTTATCACTGTTTTTGTTATGAATTAAACTTCCCAATCTATCGTATTTGTTTTATATGGGCTAACCTGGTCCCATAAAATGGGTTGTGAGTTAGCTCAAGTTGTTTTTTTGTTATTTTTAGTTTGTATTTTACTGGGTTATCTAAATATAATTACCCGATTTACATGTTTAACATATTAACAAGAGTTGATACAACATGTCACAACTTAATATTTTTAAAAGATATCGTCTAAAATGTTGTTAATTTTTTTAAAAAATATATTGTCTTGAATTTCTCTTGTCAAGTCACATTCTTATTGATTGTTCAGGTTGTTATTGGATTTGCCAAGTCGATCGGGTCACACCAAGTCAACCCCCACACTATTTAATTTGAAAATTGAGTTTCATGATCCATTCTAGTTTGTTTTATATAGAATTATCGTGATCTAAAAAAAATACATTGACATTGGTTTGATGCTTAATTTTGCAAAAAAAAAAAAATTAACTAGGAATTAAACTTTATAATTTATTTTAATTTGCTTTATCTGGGGTTATCATGATTTAAAAAAAAAATCATGGTATTTGATTGATGCTTGATTTTGTGAATTTGTTTTTAATTTTATTGTTTTTAAATGTTTTTAGGTCCTTTGAATTTTTTTTATATAATTTAATATTGCAATAATTTGAAATTTAACTTTATATTTTATTTATTTTTTATAAATTTATTATAGTATAAAAAAAATCCTAACTGAGTTAATCATTGATTCTAGGAAAAGGAATCGATTTTAGTGTTTGAAAGCGTTTTTATTGATTTTTTTGCAACAAATAGAGTTTTGTAATTTACGAGTTCCACTCAATATATATTTTTATGTTGAAAAAAATACATGCCTCGACCCTTAGCGTAGCGTGTCCCTAGAAACTAAACAGGATCGAATCATTTCTATTACAATTGCTCGAGTAAATTTTGGTTAGAAACCTTCTAAAAAAGGTCCGTTTAGAAAACGACCACAAAAAAAATCTATGCCAAAATTCAAGATCTCGTTGAAATAAACTTTGCAACGGCACGTAGTCTTGGGTCCACCGGGACCATATTACACTCACCCTGACCACTACTGTCCGCAAACTGCCGTCCGTACAGGTTTGTGTCACCGTAAGCACTGAACAGCCTGCATCTTCTGGCTCCCTGAGCTGCCTTTCTTTCCAATCAAATGGCCCATAAGTCCTGCGGTCCAACCCCTTGTCATTACTTTTCCTTGCAAAGGGTTGTTGACCGTTAAATTAGTGGCACTACCGCCAATAAATTGCCCTCCAGTTTCAAATAATTTATTGTCTCCTAAACATAATATTAAAATAGCATTAGACTATTAGTTAATTATAAAATACCAATCACTAAACCCTTTGTAATCTCCGCACTCACCGTACAAAGCTCCAAACATGCGACGGGGATTTCGGTCTAAAACAAGACCCGAAAATCTATCATCAAAATTATCGATTCTGTTAGTGTGCCTGTCCAGAGGTTTTAACCTTTTACTTTTCAAAACTGAATCTTGTTAAGAAGAAGAAGAGGAAGAAAAAAAGGCCTGCACTATTTTTACTCGAATTGAGCCATGGCATTTTCTAGTGATTCGATGCTTCAAAAGATCTTTGCAAAGAGCCCGGCTTTTGATTCAAACAAAAGGGTTTTTGGAAAACCAGTGAGTATTTCTGGTGGGGCAATTTCTTGCAATGAAAGGAATCTGAAGAGTAAAGGCAGGATTGCAGTAAAAGCAGCAGCAGCAGCAGATGTTATGGATTTGAAGAATCATGAGGTGAATCTGGATCTGGGGTTTGATGTGGTGGCTGAGAGAGAGTTGAGAGAAAAAGGGTTCTTGGGGATGAGGAAGACAAAGCTAGTGTGCACTATAGGGCCTGCTTGTTGCTCTCTGGAGGATTTGGAGAGATTGGCAATGAGAGGGATGAATGTGGCTAGACTTAATATGTGTCATAATACAAGAGAGTGGCACCGTGATGTCATTAGGAAAATCAAGAAGTTGAATGAAGAGAAAGGGTTTTCTGTTTCGGTTATGATTGACACTGAAGGTAGTCTGATTCATGTTGTGGATCATGGAGTTCCTTCCTCTCTCAAAGCAGAGGTATCGTACTAGAATCCCATTGTATTGTTGGGCTTAAATCAGTGCTTTAAGATACTTCTCTCTCTCTCTCTCTCTCTCTCTATTGGAGTAGTATGAACATTTTTTTAGTAGCTGTTAATTTAGGAGAATTACGAGCAGAATTCAGCATAACTGGAACTCAGCATTAAGTTTCCCTTTAATTAGGGGAAAATATGTCTATAGACTATTTCTTAATTTTGGATTCTAATAATAATTTGTTGTGATCGGTGGATTTTTGTTTTCACTGGGCACCAGGAAGGTTCAGTTTGGGTATTTACAGCTCAAAAGTTTGAAGGTTCTCGTCCATTTACTGTGCAAGCCAATTATCAAGGCTTCTCTGAAGGTAATGAATTTATTTTATTGCTCATTGGGTCACTTATCCTTTAGTTTTTAAATCTTAGAAGAAATAATAAAAAAATGCTTTATTTTAATTTATCTCAATAAAATTGAATCATCGGCAGGCATCATGGTGGGTGATGAACTGGTTATTGATGGTGGAATGGCAAGGTTTGAAGTTGTCGAAAAGATGGGGAATGATTTGCATTGCAAGTGCACAGATCCTGGTCTATTCCTACCTCGAGCCAAATTAAGCTTCTGGAGAGATGGGAAGCTTTCCTATCACGGTCTTCCAACTCTATCCCCAAAGGTTTATTTATGACTAATCTCTTCTCTCAACGGTTATCACATTCTATGGTGGTCAATTCATCTTAGTTGGGTTACATTAATTACACTATAATTTTGTTCTTAAGCTAGTTGTAACTGCATCAGATATCACAGCTTTTGCAGTCTGCTTTCTGTTTCGCTAGCTTTTCTCAAAATACGATTAAGAAAACCCAGTACTTTTTAGGTTGTTTGAGTCCAAAACACTAAATTAAAATTGTGTCTCCGCAACTTGCATGCTTGGTACCGCAGACATCCTAGCAGCACTTCTGTCAATTTCCAGGGATCTATGTCATAATGTCTTGAAGTTCATGGATTCACCGGTAGCTGTTGATAGTGAGAAATCCTTGGTTTTATGCTCTGATAAATTTATCAGTTATACTCATTAAATGATCTACAGGATTGGGAAGATGTTGATTTTGGAATTTCTGAAGGTGTTGATTTTATTGCCATGTCATTTGTAAATGATGCTGATTCTGTCAAGGATCTGAAGAATTATCTCTTTGCCAAAACGTCCAAGTAAGAACACATTCATCAAGTTGAGATATCACGTAATTTACCCACATAATAATTTCCCTTCCTCTTTCGATTTGTCTCCCATAATATTATGTATTTTACTTGGCTAGTTATTTAGATTCTCTTTTACAGACCAACAAGTAGATGCTGAAACCATACCTGAACAACCTTGTCTTGGCAGATATGTAGCTAATATTACGTTGCCATATTTTTGAAAGAGTGTTAATCTATGTCCTACATGTTACTGAGTTAGCTAACCACATAGATATAATTGTTTTTTTTCCTTCCTGCGACTTAGTATCTTCTGGAAAACAAAGAGAAAAAACTTAAAGATTGATGTCATTTACAGATCAATAAGAGTACTGGCAAAAATTGAGACCTTGGAGTCTCTTCAGAAGCTGGAAGAAATTGTAGAGGCATCTGATGGAATCATGGTGGCTCGTGGTGACCTAGGAGTTGAAGTTCCACTTGAACAGATTCCAACAGTCCAGGAGGACATAACTCGCTTATGTAGGCAGATGAACAAGCCAGTAATTATTGCTTCTCAACTTCTTGAATCCATGGTTGAATATCCAACTCCAACACGTGCTGAGGTATTTATTATATGACAACATCTATTGTAATTGCAATTTAATATTTTGGTTGGGGGACACTATTTTTCTGAAGGGAGAGAAACATCTAAACATTTTTTTTTGGACAGGATGTGTTCTTGAGAGTAGAAAACCAAAAGAATCAAACCTTACACAGGCAGTTTAAAAGCTCCACATTAAATGACAGATTGAAAATTTATATATGATTCTACAAAATCAGATAAAGAAGTGGAAAAGGAACACCTTATTTCACTGCTTGGTCGTGAGAGATCTTTGAAATCCATTCAACTAATTTTGGAATTAAACAGGTGTCACTTTCAAGTATCACATCTAATGGAATGATGGCAGCTGCTTTTTTAGACATGGCATGAATATGGATCAGTGTCCTGTGGAAATGGATTGAGAGAAACAATAGAGCTATTCAGATTGAGACTTCAATTCATGAGATTATTAAGTCTTGTCTAAGGAGCTGTTTTGTTCTAGAGGGCCCATGCATTTCTTTTTGTAAAGGAAAACAATATATATAGTGTTGTTGAGATTTTGTTTGACTGATTACCTTCTTTTATTTGATAAGGTGGCAGATGTTTCTGAAGCTGTTCGACAGTATGCAGATGCACTGATGTTGTCTGGTGAATCAGCTATTGGGTTACATGGGCAGAAGGCTCTTTCTGTCTTGCAGATGGCCAGCAGTCGAATGGAACTATGGAGTCGCGAGGAAAACCGACAGAGTGCTCTTCATAACTGTCAGCTGGGAGGTTCATTGTCTGATTGCATCGCTGAAGAAATATGCAGTTGTGCTGTTCAAATGGGTATAATTTTCTTTTAAAATCCCTATACATTTCACACTTTTGTTGTGAACTATTAAGTGGATAGGTGGTATGACAGATGTTAATCGTATCTTTTCAACTTTTTTAAACAAAAAATGTCTTCTCAACATTCTCTATAAACTGAGGAAATTTATTGACAAAAACAATAGCTTTCCTTAAAATATTGCATATTATTCCAACCTTAGACAATAATGAGCCAAAAGTCAATTGATGATGCTTGTATTGAGCAGGCTTTTGTGTAGTACCTTGACTGGCTTAGTTCATCATCCTGCATTCAGTTAAATTGTAATTTGGAACAATGTCTTGAAAATTTTGAACTGCATATTCTCTGTGCATAAGATGTTGAAGGGGAAATGATATGGGATTTGTAGTTATAGTTTCATCGATGAACAAATGTGTGATTTTGGTTGTCCTTGACATGCTGCCATCCCTAATGATATCAAATAACCATTGAATCCCATTGGGTTTTAGTAGAAGTCCAGTGAAATATGCTAATAATGTACTTGATATATCATCAATGCATGGTCTTCCCTTCTCTTTTGAACTTATAAGCACACACGGGATATTAACTTTTGGAGTATCACCCAAAATATCCAGGCCAATGACTTGAAATTTATGCCGGTTTTCTTTTTCTGCAGCCAACAACCTTGGTGTAGATGCTATCTTTGTGTACACAAAGCATGGTGAAATGGCATCACTTCTATCTCGCAATAGGCCTTACCCTCCCATATTTGCTTTCACGAGTGACAGTGATGCTCGGATGGCTTTGAATTTGCAGTGGGGAGTTATCCCACTTCTTGTTGACTTGGCAGATGATATGGAAGCCAACATCTCAAAAACCATTGATCTGATGAGAGCAAATGGAATGGTAAAAGAGGGAGAGGCTGTCCTGGTGGTCTCAGATTTAACTGCAGCACATGCAACTTCAACGACATTCCAATCAATCCAGGTGAAGATCATTGTTTAGCAGAATTTCTCCCTTCTGAATTCTGTTCACTTATGTACGTTAGGTATCAGTGAAAGGTAAAGTAAAAGAGGAAACTTCGAGTCCGAGGCAGAAGGGTGCACATACCCTTTTTATTTGCGTGGTTTTGTTCTTATTCCATTATATGATGATTGTGAGTGGACTAATCCTCAATGTTTGAAGGAAAGTTTGTGATTAAAACTTGGATGTTGGATCCATCTGTTCTTGAAGAGAATGCACAGTACTACAATAGAAGATGTGTAATGGTCCATTCAATCAAATGAATTTGGTTTATTAAATTATGCGTGACCGTTATCTGATCAGATACCAAATTCCAGAGCTTCCATTTGGGGCTTACACATGGTTCTGCTATTTAAGAATTTTTGCAATCAGAAATAAGGTTGGCCACATGGCAACATATTGCCTGCATAAAAATGTCAGGGAAACTTGTAACAGAATGAAGGTCATCATTCCTGCCCTTAACAGCGCTGTCTAGTGGGGTTTTAGTTTCCTTCTTGAAACAGGTTTTTTTTAAACTAATCTAGCTCCTTGCACCAAGTAAAATCCGTTTGTACTGGCTTTAAAGCATGGCATTGCTTGCCACACACCTAGAAAGGGCTTCTAGTGACGGGACATGCTTCTTTTAATAAATTCACCCTGTATCACCTAGCCCTTGAAATGTTCAAACCTCAAGATGATACAAAGAGTACGAGCACGGCTTTATTTTGATCTTTTTCTTCAAGAAAAATTTGCTGCTCTCGGGACCGAGTTTGAGAACTGAAAACAGACAGTACAAGAAATCCACGAAATGGTGTGAACAATATATGTACTGTCCATATCATCGAAACTCTATCCGGAGTCTATTTTTGTGTACATGTGATTATAATGGAGGTCAGAACTGGATGCATTTCATGTTTAGCCCCACCATTCACTGCTAATTTGCAGGCTATCTGCAATAAAGACGATGTTGCCGGGTCGTAATAGGCTATTATTACACAATGTTTCTATCCATTCAGGTTGGCTATAGTTTTTGGAATTACTTTTTCAATGGGCAGCAACTGAAACTTGCAAGTTTTATTTAGGTTTCAGACTACGGTCCTACAAGAAACTCCTCGTTGGGATTTCTGATGGTAACCAGCTCCTCATCAGCGTATCCATGAATCATATTCCCCAATAATTATGCTACAAAACAAAGATTGTGTGTAATCATATGCTTAAGAGACGTGAATTGAGAATTTATGTCTTTCTATCAATTTTAAAGGTGCCGTGAAAGTAACATGACTTCCTCTCTTTCCCTGTCAAGAACCAATCACATAAGCAATTGAGCTTCAATATGATTCAAACTTTGTTTAGATTTAGATAATGCTGATTTCTTGAATGTTTACCGTCTTTCACCTCCTCAAATGAGAATAAAAATAAAACAACCATATGTCAAATGCTACGCCCACCTGCACCCTTGAGTTTATGTTTGCAGGGAAATGCAGGGGTGGCAATAGAAAAGTCATATATATACAAAACAATTCTTGGATGGTAATTTCCTTTTGTATTGAATCTTAGAGTATACCTTCTCAACAACCATATAACCACTAGCTTTGACTACTTTCACAAAGCTAAATGGAAAGAGTTCAGTGAATCTTTCCCATCTTTCTTACTTACTTACAATTGACTTGATGATTTTCTTACGAAGACACAAATCGTTACTATTTTCATAGCTCATGCCTTCTCTTTGTTTTTCAAGTTTCTAAGCAGTTCCTTCATTTTAATACCTCCTATTTTCTAAAATCAAAGGTCACCTTTTTATTATCTTTTTTCCTTTTCTTTTTTTGGGCTTGCTTCATTGATTTCGTGGAGAGTAAATTGTGTGGCAATTCCTATCCCCACAAAAACGGACATCACCCGACTTCGTAGCCACAGAAGCCATCCAACAGTCACATCATTTATGCGTACGTTAGTTCCATATAGCCTCTGCTTACTAAAATACACCCATTTGGCGATACAGGGCTACAGGCAACCAGAACCCACCTCTTGTCTTCACCACTTCCTTCCTTTCTCTAGAAACAAGCGCACAACTCCACCTCTTCTAATAATATTTTATTTTCTCTTCTTGAAAAAACGATTTGAAGTATTCTTCATTACTCAGACTCGTTCACTTCACTTCATGCCAAACACCACCTCAACATGGCTTCTCTACACATACTGAAATCAACTCTCTCCACCCTCTCCACTTCACCGTCAAAAGACTTCATCGGGAAATCAAATTACAGGAAAACAATTCCCAAGTTGAGAACTTTTTATGGCAGCTCAAGAAGATATTCTGGGAGACAGCAAAAGGTTAAGGTTTTTTGTTCGGTCCAAGAAGAAGATAATAATCAAAGAAATGGCAAGTTTTCATATCAAAGTTTCGAACTTTATTGGTTTTTTGTGATCCTATATTAGAAAGATAGTAGCTTTCTGTTAATATTTATGTTATGCGCTTGTGGGTTTGCTTAGTGAAGAGGGTTTTGTGTTTTTTTTTCTTATATACAGGGGAAGAGCCAACAGAGTCTTTGTTCATGAAGGAACTGAAGAGGAGGGGTATGACTCCAACTTCATTGCTTGAAGAGACTAATAGAGGCAATTATGGAGTGGAAGATGAAATGAAAATAGGAGAGGAAGATAGGGGTTTCTCCAAAAGAAATCCAGTATCAACTGAACTTGATAAAAGTTTGTCTAATCAAAGGGAGAAGTCAATGGCTCTTAATAGTGAAGGAATTGAGGTTAGTTTTGTTTCTTTACTCTTTGTTTACTATTTCTCAAAGTTTGTTTTGCTCTTTGTTTATTTGTCGAAGTATTGCTTGAATTTTCTATTAATTAAGCCGTGCCAAAACTTGAGCTCTAATCATGGGAGAATCTTTTGTTGTGTATACTTTCTTACCTATATCTAAAGGTGATTTCTACCGGCACTAATCCTAAATGAATCATTATTATCTCATTCATGTTGAAGCTCCCGGTGCTGTTTGTAATCTAAAGTAGATCTAATGAGGTTATTTTTTTAATGGTCTTCCTAAATGGCTATCGACACTTGGCTGTTTCATTTGTTTCTTTCCACCAATTCAGATGTGATTGTTTATTTAGTCCTTGTTTTAATTGGAGATAGATTTTTTTTTTCTTTTGCAGATCTAAGTGCAGGTATGCTATGACGGGCTTACATTTTTTTCTCTGTTTCAGGGGTTAATTCCTAGGGCCAAGCTTTTGCTTACTCTTGGAGGAACTTTCTTCCTGGGATTTTGGCCATTGATTCTCATAACTGTTGCATTTTTTTCCAGTCTCTACTTTGTAAGTTATTTTCCTGTTACACTCATGTCTATTTAACATGTTACTATGGATCGTTGCCAGTTTTGTTTGGTGTTTCTTTGTCCAAACCTTGTGCTGCGTTAGGTCAAGGTTTTTTTATTTTCTAATTGCTATCATTAGTTCTACTCTGACATCTTATTCAGCTATTTGAAATATGTTTTTTGTTGGAAGGTGATCAATGATGTGGTGTATTGAAATTTGAGATCTGAAAGTGGCTACTGTCATATATAGTGTGTTTCTGTTGGGGCACTGTGTAAGTGTTCACGTTACCATGATTATAAATTGGAATGGTTTGGCCATGAGGTCAGACTTAGTTCATATACACAAACGAGAAAGGTAGGATAACATAAAGCATTTCTTCAAATGTTGATCATGATAGTTTGTTGATGAGGATCCATCAAACAAGGGGCATAAGATCAAATTTTAAACAATCTTGTAGTTTGTTCTACCGCCAAGAATAGGATTGGCAAGCTTAAGGGGATCTTTGGTTAACTATGAGGCATCTTATACCACAGTAATTTGACCTTATTTTTTGAGTTGGTTGCATGCTAGCTAAGCCCTCTACTTCCTTCAATTTTGGAACATTCTACTTCTAGGTGGAAAAAAACAGAAATTGTGGAGAAGGCATTGTCTTTGAGTGGATGTTTTCTCTCTATTGAGTTGTGAGTCTACTTGTTACTTATGATGTCACATACTTAAACTCTTTGTTTCGTGTCCGCTTATGCTTTTAGTGAATCTGCTGTTGGTTGTCAATGCTCTAGGGAGAGTCAAATAGTCTTTGTCATCATATTGGTTGCGCATAACTTATTTGTCCCATGGAAATTAGCTACTGATGATTCAAAAAAAAAAAAAGGAAAAAGGAAAAAAGAAACTAGTTACTGACATGTTTCCTCTTTTCTTTGGGCAGTACTTTGGGCCAAGCTTCGTCCACGACGGAAGCAATGCATCATTCTCCCCACCACAATATATTGATCCATATGAACTGCTGGAAGACGAAAGAATATCTCAAATAGCTCCTAGTTTAAAATGAAGCACAAAACAATTCTACGTAAACCAGCATCTTTAAACTTCAATTATAGATTGGATATCTCTGTAGCATATTTTGTCTGGCCTAGTTGATTCTTTTTCTTTGTAAATACTATCATACCAATTACCATGTACTCTCAACTGTTCTATGTTCAGCATCTTTCCCAATATTTTCAATTTCCAGTTCTTGCTGGAACGCCAAGAAAGGTGTTTGTGGTCTCATTGTTTATGTGCTATTTTAGAATCCATTTCCTTGTGCATGCAGCATGCAATTCCTCCACAGAGTAATCAATCCAAGTGCCGCAGAGCTTCAATTATTCTAATTCTTGCCGAGTTAAAATTTATCGATAACACGTCTCCTTTTTATGAATCTTCCAGAGTATACGGAAATTCTTTAGTTGAAAAGTTTTTTTTCCCCCCCGAAGTTATCATAATCTAATTTTTAGTTTTTAATTTTATATAAATAAAAAGAAAATGAAAGGATGAATGGAATGGAATGAACAAAGAAAAATTGAGATTTAGGTTAAGATAACACAAATAAAAAGTTTTGAGGGTTACTTAGGTGGATTAATAAATTTAAGAGCTAATTTTGGTATAAATCGAAAGAATTGATAGGTCTGGAGATTGAGTGTTTAATTGAAGAATTGATAAGTTTGGAGACTTAATTGAGTTTAAAATTAGTTTAAGTAATGAAATCAGGGGTTTAATTGAAGAAAAATCAAAGTTTGGAGTCAAATAAGGACTCAATTGATTAAATTAGAAGTCAAGGATTGTTGTGTAAAAATCGCTAAAATACAGGGGTCTAATTACAATTTTTCTCGGGGTTCGTTCAACAAAATATTAACATTTCGAGGATCAAATTGAAAAACAACCGCTCCGGTCCAGAAATGGTGCCGTTTTTCATTTCCATTCATTGTCTTCTTCCTCTGGAAATCATAGTTATTAAACTCGGACCAGCCTGCGCAGGTCGACCTGGGACCCGATCGATTTGGTGGCTTGACCGATCCGGGTAAGTTAAAAGACCGGGATGAGCAAAAACCCGACAAAACCCGATTGACTTGTTAGGTTGACCCGTGACCCGGGAAACCCGGCAAAACCCTGTTGAGACCCGATTTTTTTTTCTAAATGTATTTTTTCTCTTAGTCAAAGACTCTTTTTTTTGTTTTTTTAGTTGATCATTAATCATTTTCAAAGTTCAATATATAAATACTAAAAGAATATTTTATTTTTTCAATGTGAGATTTGAAACCCTTCAGAATATATATTTTATGTTTATAAGAGAAAAATTATTTTTTCAATGTAAGATTTGAAACTCTTTAGTATACATTATCTATATTCACAAGAAAAAAATTATATTTTTTCAATGTTGAATAATTTTTTTTATTTAAATACTTCAATTTTAAAAAATAATACACTAACATAATATTATTTTTCTATATGATATCAAAAACTTTTTCTTAATTTTTTTTATATAAATTATTAAAATTTTAATTTTTTTTAAAAGAATTTTCAGTCTCACCCAAGTCAACTCGTATAATCCATGACCCGGCTCGTTAGCCTGGTAAACTCCGGTTGTTTCTGAATACTATGCTGGAAACAGAGGAGACCCCCTGCAAAGGAAACACCGACCGCCACCAGACAACCCACAGGCACACGGCAATTCCCACGACTTCCATCATCCATCACCGGTTTCTCAGATCGTTCCCGTTTCCTTCGCCACCGTTAACAAGTCATTGAGTCGTGGAAGAAACCACCACCAACAGTCCAGCAATGGCGGGACTGTTGGTGTCCCAATCCGGCCAAAATACGAAGTCCTAGATCCTATCCTTATCAGGGGAAGATAAGCAGCAAGAGGGAATGCCTATAAAAGGCAAGGACAGAACGAAAAAAAACAGAGGAAAAAGGGAGAGTAGAAAACAAAGGGGAGAAGACCAGAAGAGAGACCGAGGGAACAAGAGAGAACCATTGAACAAAAACGAAACAAGAGACGGAGGGAAGAGAGACTGAAAGGAGGGGGAAGAGAAGGACATTCTCCGGCCAGTGCTAGGACCATTACCTTCGTCTCTTCGCCCAGGTAAGCCTTCGTTTTCCTCCCCAGTCTTGCATTTTTAAACTTCTCAAAACAGTGCGAAGGTAGTTATAATTACCTTCGCACTGTGCAGTGCAGCGTGAGTTGCACCTGCTGCCTGGCTGGTTAATGGTCTGAACTGGGAACCGGGCCGGGCCGGCTGGTCTAGCCCAGCTCGTATAACTGGGTTAAATCCAGCTTAATAGAAAGAGTGGACAAGGTTTGGTTTCCAGGCCCATCCAATTCAAACTGCTTTTATTAAGGGTAATACATATTTATTTTTCATCAATAAACCACCGTGATATTCGGGTGTTACACAAGTCATGAAAAGTATTAGGATCACAGCAATTTTCAATTATCCTGAATTAGAGGATTTGTTAAAGAGTCTTTATTTTTATTTTCTTGTAATTCTTTTTTAAATAAAACAAACATTTAAATTAAATAAAATGTTGTTGGATTGTTGGCGCCGATACCCAGTTTATGAGAAAAGCAAAGAGTATTGTGTCTCTAAATAAAATGAAAATGAATATCATGGACCGTTCCAGCACAGAAGAGTATTTGTGAGTCTTGTCTTTTAGCATAAATGGAGAAGTTGCTGTTAATTATCTTACCTATAAAGAAGGTTTTATTTAAGGCCTCAATTGGATTATGTTATAAAAAGAAATCAAAGCTTTTACCTTTTCTTGATAAATAACAGATTTTATTCATCAATTACATCCTATTTAATGCATTTATTTGAAATTACGGATATAATTTTTAAAAAATATATTTTTAAAAATTATTTTAGTTAAGGTTTAAAAAAAACAAGTTTAAGATACAAGTTTAATTAATGTTTAAAAAATAATTATGTATAGAATACAATGAAAAATAATAATATTATTTTTTAATGTGGTAGGGCAAAAATATTCTGTTATCTTAATAGTACTGTACTACTGCTTTCAAATGGTCATCGCTCATCCAATGGAGAGGTATTATAATATGATGTCCATTTTTGGTTCATTTGACAATATTAGTCTTTCTGTTTATGATTAAACTAATTTAAATTGATTTCAATACTTAGAATTAGGGAGAGACACATGTCAAACTTCTATTAGTTTTAATTTTAATTTTTTTTTTTTAAATCTTAAGAATAATAAGAGGCTGAAAAAATCATTTGGTTCCTCCAAATCGAAACATGGGCTAATAATATTTAATGAAAGATAAGGTTATGATTGTGTTAAAGACGCATTATTTTTCGATTTATATTCTGACGAATTCTTTTATTTTTCATGTTCGATTTTTTCTTTTTTTTACATGAAATTTATTTCCTTCCTAATATCTGTGTTGGTTTTTAAAATAAAATAATTAGAAAAAAAGAAATGATTACATAAATAAATACAAAAAAAATATTTTGATAAGCATTTTAATCAATATTTACTTAAACAAAAAACAAAATCAAAATAGTTTTGATAAGCATCCCTCTCTCTTTTTAAAATTTATAATAATAATTAAAAATAAAACTTCAAGAGATATAATGATTAAAGAGATTTGTTCTCTCAGTTTTTTTTAACCTATTTTTTAGATATAAATCTAACCATCGTTATCTAACCACTATTATTAAAGATATATCTTTAAAACTAAAAAAAGAAATCTTATCTCAATTTATCCGTATCATTATCATTATCATCATTATTATTAAAAAAAATAAAAAAAAATCAATTTAAAACTAATTTTTTTTAAAGACTTTTTAAAAACAAGTTAGCCTAAACAAGGGTGCTGCTTAATGTTTGCTTCCGCACTCTACTAGAAGTGGTATTTACTTATTCTGAAATTAGAAAAAGCAGTCTAACAGACACCGAAAAACTTTGAAAAGAGAGCACCCGTCAATGCATTCCTCATGATGTGCA
>Ga0307517_10006119_pt1 | contig 17922 bp, 4 predicted proteins | sample 23_EM_MG_FD_194515 | JGI IMG/M metagenome (GOLD analysis project Ga0307517, IMG submission 194515) | Populus trichocarpa ectomycorrhiza microbial communities from riparian zone in the Pacific Northwest, United States - 23_EM | ecosystem: Host-associated > Plants > Roots > Unclassified | place... | reverse complement strand
GCTACAACCTGGCTAGAGATACTGAAGCCATTGATGCGGATCTTGTCTTCCTGTTTACCGACACAGATTTCAGGACCTAGCATACAATGCATTAATATAAATTGCTTAATATAAATATACTGTCCCCGTGTATATGTAAAATAAATTGAATTTCAAACTATTAATATCTAAAATATATATTAAATATTATTCTCTCATTGAGTTGGTTTAACTCACCCTCTATTTTTAATATTATTTTAAGTTTTTAATTTCTGTTAACAAGTAGATTTTATTGAGTGTTCCTGCTTCTTTGATTTTGATCAATATGCCTTACTTGTTTCGTGATGTTTTTTTTATACTTTTGATTTGATATTTTAGCCGCTCTATTATTATCCTTTTTAATTAAATTTGGATTTTGAAAATATAATGAGTATTATGGATTATTGTCTTTGTTTTAATTATTGATAAGAAGTTTTGAAATATCATTTGGTTTTATTAGTTTTGAATAATATAATATTTTGAAAGATTATGAAATGCTGCGTATTTTTAAATAACTTGTACTTTTAATATATTTGTTCAGAAACTTAGCATATACAAGATGTTCTTACAACACCGCTCTTGCGTTGTCAATCATAGACCTGAATTCAGGTCATGACAAAGAAACTTGTTTAACTTATCCAATTTTTTTTCACTTGTATTATTTTTTTCTTTGTCGACAAGAATGAGTTGATTGACGTGTAATATTTTTTGGATTTTTCACCTAAAAGACTTTTAGAAATTTCTTCCCAAAGTAATTAAGAACTCATTACATTAATTATACTATTTTTTTTTTCTATTTTTATTGTATCACAACAATGTACATGATTGGCCTCAGGTCCAAAGATGATTTCCTTGTAAAACTTCAAAAAATGTGTAAGAATTTAATTAGTCAGGCCCGTGTAAGGACAGCCTTGACACCCTTATGTGTTGATCTCAGGAAACTCAAGTCATGCAGCTGTCCTTGATTTTTGATAGCCATAAATGGCTCACTTTGGCATTTAACCATTGATTTGAAGTACATTTCTGGGTCAAAGCTGAAAGACATTGCTTATAACTGCAGTGACTTCATCATGTTTTGTCTTCGAAAGTAATCTTATGGTCACTTCCTTCCACCAGCATCCAGTATTCCTGTAGCCAGGATAGTTCCCATCTTGCCTATGGCCTTTTCATGCTTTCAAGAATTATCTTTTCCAATTTTTTTTCTTGGATAAGAGGTGTACATATACAAGATTAGCATTTTCAATACATTGAAAGTTAGTCTAATTTTACATAAAATGGAAAAAGGAAGAATTAAGATATTGTATTGCAATACCTGAACGTTGCAACGCGAGAATCAATGTTTCCATTCATCTGGACCATGACCATTTCCATCGCAATAAGTGCGCCTTGACGGACAAAATCTAGCTACAGCATCTGATGTCAAAGGTTCTGGCAACGATATAGCCTCACCCAAGCCAGTGCCTGCACAGGAAATGCCTACTGCGAAAGCTGCACCATATCGTACATGAGGGTTGTAGGATTCCAATAGAAGGGAGACAATTTGAGGAGTACGCAGTTTCGAGGTGCGGTGGGATTTACCACAATTTACAGCTCCAGTGATATTAAAAGCGGAACATAAAAAATGTAAACTGAGGAGAGAACTAGAAAGCTAAAATCCAAAGAATAGCATGCTTAGAGCAAGTAAATGAGTAATTATGTTAATCAGACATGAGAAGCAATCAATCAATATCTGTGCTAGAAACTAGAAGCTAAGAAGCAGAGTGCCAAGGGCCAAGGGGCATATACTCGATGCCGGGCCTGAACATTAAAGACTGTATCAGGAACCTGGAGAAAAAAAGGAACAACTTAATGTTGAAACATGTCAATATAGGAAGGATTGCGTATATATTTTGTTGAACTTGTAAACATCTTGCTTGCATGCAAGGTTAAAACATTTCTCAAAAGACGAGACATAAGATACAAATCTGGTTACATGGAAGATATATATAGTTAGTTAACCACAACACTTAATAATGAAATATAACACATGTCTATGATCGATTGTCCTTTGGTGAGAAACTAATGTGGATGCCATCTCCAAATCCCAGAATAGGATTTCTACCAATGTTTCCTTGCTTGATTATATTCCACCTATCAGAATCCAAATTCAGAAAGCCATTAGCAATCTCATCCAACGTATCTGTACATGAGCAATATATATATATTAAAGCTAAGACTCAGTTACCTGTATTTGGTGACTAATTTGTGAAGGAAGATTGCCATTAACAATTTAGTGAATTCTGATCCTGCACATTGTCTCCTTCCTCCACCGAAAGGCATCAAGTTCTTAGAAACAGCATATGAATCAAATTCCTACATTTCATTGAACATTAACAAATGTAAGTCTAACGAATAATAATTTGGATCTTGCACTTGAATTTGTTTCGTTGTGGAATTTCGTACCTTCCACCTCCAGGGGTTGAACTCAAGTGGATCCTTGAATGTAGTAGGATTTAAATGAAGGGCAGAATTTACAACCATGATAACCCAACCAGCAGGAATTGTATAACCTGAAATACAATCCCCATTTCATAAAAAAACTTGATCATAACATTACGCATTTAGAAATTAAGAAGAGATTAAATGTCACTAAGAACATATTTACCTTTCACTTGTATATCCTGCAATGATCTTCGTAGCAAACCGGGGGCGACGTTTCCCAGCCTAAGTGTTTCATTGATAACCTGTGATTTCACAGAAAATTAATCAAGTTTTATAAGATTATCGCAATAAATCAGATTCACTTAAAAGAAAAAAAATAATGAGATTACAGAACAGACCTGAAGTGTAAAGGTCATGGAATTATACTCAGCCCATGTTAGTGGGGAATCCAGATTTTCCCTCCTTTTCAGAACTGCTTCATGCTCAACCTGATAAAGTTAATCAGAAATGTCTGGTTAAATTTATTAAGTTAACTAGTAGGTTTGTTAATACGAATTGCATAGACTTACTGTCAACTCCTCTAGTACCGAAGGATGATCTCCAATTAACTTCAGGGCTAGTGTCAGTGCTGCTGAAATCGACTCAAAGCTGGCGAATAAGATTCCAAAGATCAGATTGACAATAAAATCCTCAGTCAAGAACTTCTCTTTATCCATGTCAGCTATGACTTGATCAAGAAAATCTCCTCGCCGCGATTCGGCTGGTGAATTCATCCTTTCCTTCAGTGTATTCCTCAATATGTTCAGCGTGCTATCTTTGTCCTGAACAATGAATGTTAAGATATAAAAATTGATTGATCCTTCGATTCAGAAAAAAAAAAAAGTTTAAAGGCGATGGTACCTTTTATTTTATTTTATTTTAATTACCTTTTAATTACCTTTAAACATTTGTGGTATGTTGTGCCAGGGATATTCAAGGGCAAACACATTAAAGCGTCTATGACCTTGGTGAACTTTTCGCTTATCTTGTCCGATGAGTTTTCTGCATCATATCTAAAAAGTTGTTTGGCGGTAAAGTCACAAACCATCTGCAGTGGCAGGAAAATTATCAAACAGCATGAAAAATGAATTTGTTAGAAGTGATCAGTGTCTAATATCAGTGAGCTTGGAGTTTACAATTGAAACAGCTGGTTTGACATCGATCGATCCGTTGCTTGACCACATTTGCAAGGACTTGCTAACAATGTTTTCAACTTGAGGAAGCAGCCTTTCCTTAAGGCTCTCAGAACCAAAATGAGTCAGAGTCAGGCTTCTTGCATATTTGTGAATGATACCGAAAGCATTAGTCCTAGATTCACCACTTTGTGCGAAAAGCTTAGAAAATGAGTCCAAATACCACATCTCAACCAACTTCCCTTCATTTTGAAAGATGTAATTGTTGATTTCAGGATCAGCAGACACCACAGCAGGTCGTCCAAGGATGTTTGTTCGAAAAATCGGTCCGAACCTGAAAAAAGGGAAATATTATATAGCAAGTAATTTTGAGCAATGTTTTACTTGAAGGAAAGAACTAATAAGACGGTTGAATGCTACTATTCTTACCTTTGAATTCTTTTCTTGATGAAAGGGTGAAGGTCAAGAGAATAACTTGGAATAATCAATTCAAGAGTCTCCCCAATGATTGGCAACCCCATGGAACCTGGAGGCAGAACTCCATTACATGTTGGGTTCCTCCATCTGTTAATCCAGTGAGTGTAGTATACAGCAAGCACAGCTATAGCACACAACACAATTGTCCACATTTTTAACTAGTTTCAGTGCCAAACACAAAAAAACGAGGACTTTGGAGAAGTCACAGAGGATGGGTAGCGATTTATAAAGACAGCATTGCTAGAATAGGCCAAATGCCAATTGCATAAAAATTATCGGTGCCAAGTAATTCTATTGCTGCACAGGGACTAACCATTGGCTTAAAGTAGTGACAACCTGAGGAATCTTGAATAAAGACACTGCAAGGTAGCTGGTGATATGTTCAAGGAGTAGAAACGTACTGTAAGTCCATGTTTTTTGAAGTTCTTGCTAAAAGAACAACAACAAAAGATAAAAGATAAAAATTTTATATTATCCTTGTTTTGTACTCACTATATGTTGAAGAACAATGAAAGGTGATAGATTAGTTTAGTCCTGTCCAATTCTCTATGTTGTTAGCAGGAATTTTCAGACTAATTTGGAGATAGGACTCTTTTGGAGCTACCATTTCTCTTGAGATTCTGACTACGGATTTCAATTTAAATTCTCTAAAATGGGGCATTGCCAGGGGGCTGGCTAAGTGCTGAAACAAAGAAACGAATCAAAACCCAGCCTGGCCCAAGTCCCTAAATATTTTTGTTTCTTTATTATTATGCCTCATCCAGACCCAAATATATATTCTTAATTTTTTCTAACTACTTTTTTCAGTTTTAATAATAATTAAAAAATCAGGCTTGTGTTCGGCATAGACTTGGATTGCCTTGTTCACCAGTACCTGAGCCTGAAAGTCAGGCCTGAAGCTCGTCTTGGGCTTGAACCCAGTCAGGCCTGAAGCTCATCTTGGGCTGAAACTGATACATATTCAGTCTTAAGAAACATTAGAAATGCATCATTCTGATAATTTAGTTCCAATAAATCATGATGATATTGCAAGGCTGCCCCACGCCCCCACTCCATAAAAACCAAATCATGATGATAACCTCAAACCAAAAATCCATCAAATCCGATCCATTCATATTTTCTTCAATTTCCCATCAAAACAACACTTCTTGGATCGCAAAGAGATTGTTTCAAGCAGATTTGCACTGCGTAGGTGAAGACAATTCAAGGCTTCTTCACGTCATATGAAAAGCCTCTCCCACCAGTCATGGGTATAATAACCCTAACCCAAAAAAGAAAGAAAGGAGAGAGGGAGCGGCAAGTGGCAACTTAGTCAAGTCAAGGTTTACCCATTGCCGTTTTTTACAAGTTAGAAACAAAGTCTTTCCTACTGGTAGTTAAAAGATTAATCAAAAAGGTAATGATGGAGATTTAGAACAGCTTAATTACGCGTTAAAAACAGTCGACCATCCATTAACTGTTAGATTTCAAACAATCAATAGTTTAAGCCAAAGAACTATTGAGACACAGAAAAGGAGAGGAAAAAAAGGGGGACTTGCTATGACACCTAAAGCCTTTCCACAGTTTAATCCTCCAGGTTGAGCTGAACTCAGACTTTGGTACACTTCCACTTAGAAACTCAAGGTCTTCACTCCTTCGAACTGCCATTAATTTTGAAACAGAGATGAAGAAATTGAAATCGAGTCAACTGGGCAACCAAAATCTTGGTTTTGTTGTTAATCTAGTAGCCAGACCAAACAAATGCAGGATTCCCTAGAGAGCAATTAAAGGGTCACTAAAACTTCGATGTCAAATTGATATGGTTAGTATATATGCTCACCATTGCTGAGAACAAAACTGTCCTAACCCCTTCTGATGAATCACACTAATGGTATAATCTAGCGGTAAGTGGGATGAGTGGTCTTATTAGGAGATATGGTCCATTTTCCATTATTCTCATATTATCAATCATTTAAATCTCTCGTTTGTATCAAATTTATACATGTTAGTTAGTTGGGTTGGAAAAAAGAAAAAAAAAAAGCTTCAACAACTAAGAAACCATTTACTATCGTGGTCCAATTATTATTTTTAAAAATCTTAAATTTTTAAAAAAACTTCAAATTAATTTTTTAGCATTCTCTTATCGTTTTGATGTATTGTACTGGTATGAAAAATAAAAAAAAATATTATTTTAATATATTTAAATAAATTCTTTTATAAATAATTTAAATTGACTTTTTAATTATAATTACATGTGGTGATATGAATTTATCGCTTATTTTATATAAAATATTAAGATATGAAATGAATAAATATCTATATGTAGTGACAAGAAATTATATCTTTAATAACAATAATCATATATACCATCGAAGTTGTAAGTGGAGTAATTAATGAGATATTTATATTTTATTTATTGAGTTTTAAAATATTTATATGAGTATTAATTATCCAAGTATTATTTATTATTTAACATAAAATAAAATTATATATAACCTTTAAGAAAGGGGAAGGCTCTAAATGAAATTAAATCGTACTTTGAGATGTGAATGGGATTTTAATTAATTCGAGTTGGGCAACCCCTTCGAGTCAAGTCCACAACATGGTGGACAAGTGCTCAGAGGAATATTGTAGACTGGTGCTTTCTGATTCAACACCTGTACGTGACTCTCCAACCTTGAAACCATTTTTACATGGAAATAAATTGAGTATATATTATAAATGTGATTTACACACGGTTTACGTTTACCATGGTCTAATTAAGTTATTGTTTGGTTGACGCAGGACTTGGCAACGATGAAAATTTGTGTTTACTATGATACAAGAAGCTCAATTGAGGACTTTTAGATGAAAGAAATGATGATAATTAAAGAAAAATAATTAAGTTCAAATTTGCTAATTGATTACATTGCCCTCGATCTTACCCTTTCCATTAATATTCCACTTTTTAAAGTCCTTGTCCTCTTTGCTTCTTGTATAATTGATAAATTCATAATATCCCTTCATTTACAGGATGAAAATTGTTCTTAAATTATTATAATATAATAGCAATCATGGTGTCTCGTTTAATTTTTTTAATTTTTTAAAATGAGGGGTTACGTTAAAATCTAAATTTGCAGATAGGCAATGCCGTATAGCTTAAACTATTTTGTATACATGCGACACGCTCTAGGAAAAAAATCTTAAACGCAAAGAAAACGTTCGTAACATAGTTTACAGTTATATGATGAGGAAGAGTTTTACAGAAATTTTGGAAGACTTCTATCATGTCCATTCTCACATTGCTTGTGGAGATCTTCGTTTTTCAGTACAGAGCAAAAAAGACAATTCAAAGCATATTCATCAAGGTAAAAACAACAGTTTAAAACTTTTCTGACCATGCTCTAACCTCTACCATGCATGGATAATATCAAATGTACGGCCTTCTCTGAACCTGGTAGCTAGGATGTCTAGCAATGGCTAATTATATTTGTCCGCAATTAGTCAACTAATCTACTCTCTATGTTTCTCATGAATGTTAACATTCTGAGACTTCCACGAGAACAATAATGTACAAAAACTAGATGTGCATGGTTTGCTTCATGTGCAAGAAAGGGTCGCATGAAAATTAAATATCAAATTTCTTTCTCATATTCATGAATTTGGCGACCTTCAACAGACATCTTATGTGGGGGGTGACTTCAAATTCTCTTTGATTAAAGACAAAAGATCACCCACGTCCTCTTTATTACAGCGACGGTATGATTAATATGAAGCCCTTGATAAAAAAAGAAAAGAAAAGGTTTACCATAATAAAGTCACAATCCTTAAAAAGTTGTCTCTTAGAGACTACCTAGTATGTTCACGGGAGAGTTGTTTTGCAACTTGCCGTGGAAATTAAAGAGGTGTTCAGGTAAAGTAATATTGTTCACTGGCTAAGCTCCTCTTAAATATATTTCCGATCTAAACATCAAAATCCAAGAAATAGTTTGAATTGTGAGCCTAGCTAGAGACACTAGCAATTGATAGGTATAAACGGCACAAGGTCATCAAAAGAAGTCTTTCCGGTGGATAAGATTTGGATTTTCATTAGGTCTCAGATTCATTCGAATTGACCTATATGGTCCTTTTTCCTCTCTTTTCTTTTTCTTTTTTGATGTTTTATGGGCAATGCTTTTGCATGAATGAAGGGGTATAATCAAGCTATGTGTACATGTTTGAAACGGTGGATGGAAAGGAGATGGTGTGCTAGAGAAAGAGAATCATAGCTGGTGCACGTAATATACATAAAGAAAAGGTTAAAAGGAAAGGAAGGACATTGTTCTTATCTCCTGAAAATCCGGCTCATGATATCTTGCTTGTCGGCTACATTTCAACATTCAAGTTAACCTATAGTTATCAAAAAAAAAAAAAAAAAAACTTTCAAGTTATTTTAACTTCCTCAATTAAAGTAGAGCATGTTGTTGTTTGCATAATTCTGGAGTGGGGTCTCCTAAATTATGCTGAGATGTTCATTGCTCTTAACGAGCATTTGCAGGTTACAAAGGGAACGCTTTTTTCATACCTTTTGTTTTAAAATAATACAAATTCACTCAAAAATTATCACAAAAATAATATATTTTATATCTTAATCTCTCTAATCAGATAAGTTTTTGTCCTATATATTCTAGTGCCACACACAACCTTAATGATTTAGTATGATGGGTAAACAGGCTTGCTCTATCTCTAAATTTTAAAAGTCATAGAATCTGAGATGGGCTACTTAAAATTCAATGAAATACACACACCCACACACACACATATTTGAGCTATTTATTGTTATGACCGTAACGATGATGCAGTAATACATGATACAAAAAATAGTATAAACAGTATTAATAGTGTTAAAGAATTATATAAATTATATCGTAAGACTTTACCTAACAGCTTAAGTTATTGGGTTGAGATGATTTTTTACATGATATCAGAGTCTTGATAACCAAGCGATCATGAATTTGAATCTCACCATTTTTTTTATTTGATAAAAATTAAGCAAAAATAATGTGTGGGTCTGTGTAAAGTTTCAAGTCCAAAGGGTTTAATTTTACTTGAAAGGATGTGTTAAAGAACTATATAAATTATATCTTGCGACCTCACCTAACAATTTAAATGATTCTTTAATCTATATCTTTAACCTATAGCAAGTTTAGACGAGATTTGTTTTCATCTATATATAGTTTTAGTCTTCGCCTAATGTGTTAAGGTCATCTTTTAACGCGGCTTGAGAATCAAGAGAAATAAGGTGGAGGTCACTGTTCTTAAGAGCACTTCAATTCACATTAATTTGATTCTTCCATTTGAATCAAATATATATATATATATATATGAATCCTAGAAATGGGTCGGTTTCTCTTCAGCTCATGATTCAATGTTCGGATTACTGTTAAGAGTTAATTATGACTGAGGTACGTATGGCATTGATTCATCTTATAATTTTTCAACAAAACAAATTAATTAGACATGCAGCCGATATTGAAATTTAAATTGTGGGCAAGTTTCTTGCGTCAATTATTACCCTTTGAACCTTAGTTAAAACTTCATTATGCATATGTTGAACATTTACGTTCTTTCTATCTCTTTAATTTTGTTCGTCAACATTCTATTATGTTCAAATGATCCATTTCTAAAGAAAAAACAATAGTAGGCATCGTTTAGTTTTTCTTTTCTCATTCACTATGTTCTTTGATGTTCGTGTTCTTCTTTGAACTTATTTCCAAATTTTAGTTCTTTTGATCGCTTACTCTACTCTCTATGGCCATGACCTTCAATTTCTAATGGTAATTACTAATTACTTTTCATTTTCTTCTTTAGAGAATTGCATGTACTCTCTCAAAATTTACTTTTGTTAAATAATTATCTTAAATTAAAAATTTAAGCTATCATGTAAGATCTTAAAGTATAATTTATGTTATTTTTTAATAACTTTGTTGTTTGATTCTATCAACTATTTAGCAAATACTAAAATTAATTGAGAGGAAAAAAATGAATGTTATGGATTTCAATTTAATTTTTCACCTTATATTAGTTGTTTTGATCATCAACACTAGCTTAATTAATTTTGGTTAATTTTTATTAGTTGGAGCCCATGCAAAGCTTAATCCGATTTAAAATGAAGAATGTAATTTTTGTTTTAATTCAACAATAAAAATATATATTGAGTTACATATTTTATATATCAATTAAAAAAATGAATAAGTTTAAAAGAAGGCAAATTAAGTGAAGGTTTCCTAAAAGACTAGATGAGGATTGGAGCCCTCGATCAAATGTTTTTATATTATATGTGTGTGGGGGTGGGTGGGTGGGGTACGTGGGTGTATATAATTTGCGTTTTAAAGTTAGTTAACCAATTTTCTGGTCTAATATATATATATATATATAGCAAGACTCTAGTAAACCAATAATAATTTCAAATTCGAGAGTACATCTCTATTAAAGTAAGGAGGTTAGAAACTCAAAGTGTTGTACCTCTATTTATTACATTTGGTCAAACCAAACCCTTAACTTTAAATACGATCAAATTAACCCTTCTACCCGAGATAATAAAGCCCCCTCATCCAAATCAATTAATAACTAAGCGGTCAATTGAGTGTTGTGTCTAACTTAATTGAACAAAGGATTTCAAATTATAGTTAATTAGAATTTCAAAATACTAATCTCATCTATAATCTGATAGCCCTGTACTCTCGTGTAATTTTACTTTGTTAGAGAATAATATAAATTATATCATGTAACATCACTTAACAGTTTAAGCTATTGAGTTAAGATGGTTCTTTAACATGGTATCAGAGTCTTGATGACCAAGCGGTCACGAGTTCGAATTTCACCTTCTCTATTTATTTGATAAAAATTAAGCACAAGATAATGTGAGCCTGTATAAGTTTCAAGCTCAAAGGGCTTTCACTTGAGAGTATATGTTAGAGAATAATATAAATCATATCCTGGAACCTCACCTAACAATTTAAGCTATTGGGTTGAGATGGTTCTTTGACATAGAGATTTGTACATAGAGGCCATTTCTTCCGGAACTAAAAGTAGGTGCAATTAATTTAAAAATTCAGAATGAAGTTAATTAATTTTACTAATTAAGGTTCCATGTATATCAAAATACAAATGTTATGCATGCTGGTAGTTGAAGAAAATGAAAATTTCTTTGACGGACTGGTAATTTTGCATCCCCTTCATCATAGTCTTTTCTTTTTCTCCTAAAGAAAAAATAAAATATTAATTTGATATAAATATTGATGTAGGTTGAATGATGAAAAGATGACTTTTTTTCGCTGCTTAGATTGGGATTTAACTGAATACCTCATTGAGCTCGTTAATTTAGGACTAATTTGCTCATAAAATATTATGATAAGGAAGTTAAACTGCACTGAGCATAGATTAAGGATTTAATATCATTCCTCCTAGTTACCTGATTAGTTTTTATATCATTTTCCTTTTCTTTTAGGTATTGACCCAATCCTCTCTCCGGCTCCTTTATCCCTCCATCTTATTGAGATTAATTGTGCACTCCTATGTCAATTTATTTTGTGAAAAAACGTGTGCATGCGGGTATATGGGTCGAATTCCACGATCCTTTCCTAATAAAAAAATTATAGAAGAAATCTAGTGTATTTGTTTATTTATTAGAGAATGTATATTGGGTTTTTTTTTTTATTAATCCATCCTAATAATTCTCTTTATTTTAGGCATGAGCAAAATATTTCATCTAAAACATTAAAGGGAAAGACTATATATATATATATATATATATATATATCCAATCCTACAGCTCTGCATATATAGTTTGAAACTATTATAGGATTCTCTTTTATTAGTGAGTCTCAATTTTTGCAAGTCATTTTCTCTAACCCCACCACTAATCTCTCTCTCTCAATCTCTCAAAGCAAACAAACTTGGGGCAAAGGTTGACAAGAAAGAAAGGGAAAATAAAGACAAAACAAACAATGTATCTTTTAAAACACCAGCCATATACATGAAGTGCAAAAGCTAGCTTTCCCACATAAAGTGTGGATATAAACCATCTCGGAAGAGAATTCGAGGAATACCCACAAGATGGGTTTACGGAACTACCATGTAGAGGACAACAATCTTTGCTTTCAAGCTCCAAATTTCATTGAATGGCTCAAGCCATCTTCGACCTCTCCTTCTCCTTCTTCTTCTTCTTCTTCTTCTTCTTCTCTTTCTTCTGTAAGTACTCAACAAGTTCAGCTCACAAATCCCATGAGCATACTGAAACTTGCAAGCTTTTTCCCACCTCAACAGCAAGAATCAACGAAAGAGACAATTCAATGCTTGCCTCTTCTAAACAGGTTAACAGAGAAGAAGACATTAAAAGAGGAAGAAGATATGGAAATGCAAGAGAGTACTGTTGGAGTTAAAGAAGAGAAGATAGAGAAGGTCACAGTGGCTTTGCACATTGGATTGCCTAACAGTGGAGATTCTGGAGTTGAGACTGGGGTTTTTGACATCAAGGAAGAAATATCCATGAAGAAAAACTTTCAAGGATATTCTTTCAACTCAGAGAGTAGGTTTTGGATCCCAACTCCTGCACAGATCCTAGTCGGGCCCATGCAATTTTCTTGCTCTATATGCAGCAAGACCTTCAATAGGTACAATAACATGCAGGTTAGTAAATTAGTTCTCAGTAATTCTCTTTCTAATCTTGTATATTATGTACCAATCAATCTTCTCTCTGGCGGCCCATGAAGGATTCAAGCAAAGATTAGTAACAAACAATAATTTTAGTTATTTTTTCTGGACTATACGCATGCATTCTTTTTTCCTTTTCTTTTTTTCCATGATCACTCTGCACATAATTTGGAATCACACATGAGTTCTTTGATTAATTTCTTCAACTTTGTTTTTTTTTGTTCTAACAGGACAAAATCTTGGTAATTGGTGTTTCTATCATACCTCCCCAGTTTCATATTGTTTTCATAGGTTTATGCATGTATCTAGCTTGAATTGATCAATTCAGTTTATTTAAGCTTTAATTTCTTGCCATGGGAAAAAAATTATGGGGAAAGTAGTTCTAAATTATTGTACTTTTTGGAGGGACAGGCAACTAACTAAAACAAATTATCTGTGGAAAAAATAGGGAAAGCTTGATACTTAAATCAAGGATTATTTGGACCTAATTATGGTTAAAAAAGGCATGATAAATAAACACAAATGCCTCGGAATAAAAAATGAGGCGGTGCAAGAATACTTAGGAATTAGGATCATATGAGACTTTTTTTTTTCGGTAAAGAGAGCTTTTCTTTGAGGAATAAATCTTAACATTAGTGAGTTGATGATGTAAGTGATCCTAGACCAAACAAGTCATTTGATCTACTGAAATAGCACATTAGAAATTTCGGCCAAATAGTCTAAATTTCATAGGAGAGAAGCTTCATGTTTTCAAACAACCTCAAGGACATACTTTGGTGCCTTGGTATTACTCCTATATATATATGTTAATTGGACTCTGACCTGATCAGTCTTATATCCCCGCATCCATTATTAATTGGGACAAAATCTAATAATATGGAATTAGTTAAGGTGGCTTCTTTGTTCTTTTTTTTTTTTTCTCAAAAAGGATCCATTAAGCACCAAGCAATTAGCTTGGAGAAAAGGTACGTAGATCAGTTAAGGCAGCATAGGATGCCAGCTCAAACAAGAACATATAAAAATAGATCAAAGGATAGCAGAGATTTCTTTTTCTTTTTCTTTTTCTTTTTTCTTAATTAAAGCTTCTAGCTAATTGGATCATCCTTATACTTCCATCCTTAAAACTTGGCATTTGATCATCTTTGCTGTTTTCTTGATAATTAAGAGAGATTATTATAAAGGAGCAAATGAAGCATTTATGTGCCCCCCTTCACCTAAGCAAAGATTTCTTCTATGATTGCATCCTCTTTGGGTGGTAAGATAAAAGAAAGTTATTTGGGGTAAGTGGAAATTTGGTAGACTTTAGAAAAAGATGGGACGAGAAGTTGAAAAATGATTAGCGGGCAAGATAAACTATACAAGCATGCAGTTGTAAAATTGTCTAAAGATATATAAAGAGGAGGTGGGGATGAAGGTTACGACTTTGGATACTCTTCCTTTAATTATGATTCTTAACCTTTAATTAATTAAAGATTAATGATTCACAACTTTTGGCTAGAAGAACAGAAATGAGTAATGACTTAATTTTTACTCGTGCAAGATTTAATCAATGCAAGTTAAGAGAAAACTAGGCAGTATTATAGCAAGATAGTATCGAGTAGTTACTTTATTTTTCTTGTGTGCAGATGCATATGTGGGGGCATGGGTCCGAATTTAGAAAGGGACCAGACTCACTTAAAGGAACACAACCAGCAGCAATGCTGAGGCTACCATGCTACTGCTGTGCACAGGGGTGCAAGAACAACATCAACCATCCAAGAGCTAAACCATTGAAGGACTTCAGGACCCTTCAAACCCATTACAAAAGAAAGCATGGTGCCAAGCCATTTATGTGTCGAAAATGCAGCAAAGCATTTGCCGTTAAGGGGGATTGGAGAACCCATGAAAAGAATTGTGGTAAGTTATGGTATTGCACTTGTGGTTCTGATTTCAAGCACAAAAGATCACTCAAGGATCACATTAGGTCTTTTGGCAAAGGCCATTCTCCTCACCCATCTCTTGAAGGTTTTGAAGATGAGAAGGAATGCATCACCGGATCCGAAGATGAATTTGCTCATTAGGGTGCGAAAAAAAAACACTGGAGGCTTTTTTTCGATTTTCTGCTTGATTTGGTGTTTAAGAAACTATTAGCCCTAGCTAGCTACTAGGCTTATCTAAGCTTGTGCTCAGTAACAAAAAATTCTCAAGAACATGCATGAGGCACACAAGGGAGCGGTTTGCTACAGAGCACTTGCTGGGCGATGAGCATTATAATAACTTTAGACAATTTGCAATGTAATAAATGGATTGCCTCAAGTGGTGAAGTGGATGAATTTTCGTCTCTTGGAGATCACACAAATTAAGTTCCTATGGTGAAGCCTCTGTTGGCATCACTCTAATGGAGAAAATTTGTCGACTTCATTGCTGGCTATAATATTGTAATCTTAATCTGAACATGGGTTCACTCATTTGGGCAAATGAGAGGGCATCGGAGTCATCTTTGTTGATTTTATTGCTGTTTGTCTTCTCGCTACGTTGTATATGGTTAATCTAATCTGCATTGAGTTTCTCTGCTGGTTATTTCATCTTAATTATATCTCTAATTCCTAGTCTTAGAGAGTATAATTAAAGAGAAATATGTCTTTAATAATCAGAATATTTTAAATTAATTAAATCCAACTAGTGATCTACCACTACGCAACAATAGTACTAAAGAGCATGATTGGTTACAATCTTTTAGATTATCAATCGCTAATTGGCTATATGGATCAACCGGTGAAAATTAAATGGCAGCTAAGCTAGACTGTTCAAAACATTACGATTCTTACCAAATTTTAAATATATTTTGAGAAAAATTATATAGCGGTGGTCCATGTCGATAGCATACATCACATTTTAGACCGATACACGTCGAGCTGTATATTCTGTGGTGTACGTGACGCTATTTTCAAAGCCAAGACATAAACAAGTTTGTAAGAGTCCAACCCGGAGGCCACAACAAGTCATTCAACAACCGAGCATAACATCAACTAGAGAATGATTAGGCATTAATTAAGCTTGAAAGGTGAACTCTGTAGACTTTATGCATATGCATATAATCGATCCCAGGAATGGAAAAGGAAAGAAAAACAACCCACGAAAAGGGTTTGGGTTTGCTTAGATGTGTGAATATAAGATATCCACCATGACTTTTTACAGAGAAGACATAAGAGTATGATGATCACGACACACAAACACACAGGGAGTTTAAAGATAGTTCCTTTTGAGGCAGCTAGCTAGGCTTGACCAACTAAAAAGTTGAAGGGGAAAATGTGAGAGGGCCGTGCTTTGAAATTTATTTGAAGATAAGGATCTCCCACTACGTTTTGTCGGGGGGAAAGAGAGATTCAATGGTGATGAGAAAACTACTCTTTACCGTCATTGATTTTAGCTTGAAATCGGCTAATTAATCCCCCCTTAATTCCTCAACCACCTGCATATAAATATAGATATTATTAAATTCATCAAGACTTAATTGATTCACTCATGATTTAATAGTCTAGTTTAAGTTAAGATTTTTTTATTAAAAAAAACATAAATATTAACCTAGATAAATTCACCATCAACTTTCAATTCGATGAAAATTTAATTTGATTTTTTAAAAAATACAATTTTAAAAAAGCTATTCATTTTAATTTTTTTTGAAGATTATAACAAACAATTTTAATTTATTCAAATTGATTTTGACAGTTAAGTTGCATAGAGGTTGTCTTTTTCGCAACAAAGAATTACTTGTTAATTTGTTGTCTTACGATCTGATCAGCGATTAATTACTAATTCTCGATGAAGACGAGATTTGAACTTAAGATTTTGCCCATTTTTGTATTTGAATTCTATGTATTGATAAAGAATATATATACTGTTTCTGTTTTGTTGCTTCATGCTTGATCAGCTTTAACATATATATATATATATATATATATATATATATATATAAGACCCGTTTCTTGTCTCTTTAGTACATGCATGTTGATCTAGGTGTTACTATATGTCGGTGTGGATATAGCTTTCAGCCATTTTCCTACATATTGATAATATTTGAAAATTAATGTATGATGATAATTAATTAATCAATGCTTAGGAACAAACATAATATTAACTTAAAATTAAAATATACAAAAAAGATGAGCGATGTTTAGGTAAATTTGATTTTTTTTTTAGATAAAGAAAAAAAAGATAGAAACAATATGAAAATAAAAAAGAACATGTGACCATATAAAAATATTTTTATTTTTTAACCAAATATGCTTTTTGTCGTTCGTATCCTAAAACATTAATTAAACATAATTTTAAATTATAAAAAAATAAATCCAAGCATGCAAGTGCACTGTATGCTTGTGAAACAAGATAGTAACATACATGTCCTGCCAAATTAAGAACTATTTAATTCAATAAATAAAATTAACTATGAATTAGTGAACTTTAGTTTTTGTTTATAGGATTGTATAACCTTTCTTCAGTCAGCTTTTACGAGCTGAACACCTTCACAAAAGCGATAGTATGTCAATACATACAACGTTACAAATAATATCATTTGGTCTAAGAAAGAATTAATTAATAAACCACCTACCTCGACTTCGTTTGAATTCATTTATCTATAATATTATAAAAATAAAAATGAATTTTTTAAATAAAAAAATACAATAATTCAACTAAAGCATTGAAAATAGAAATTTTAATATTTAATTTAACTTTTTTTTCATATAAAGTCAATTATCAGTGGTTGTATTAACTTGAAAGGCCCACGTTGAGCAACAAAAAGGTCCTGAAAAGAATCCATGTCTGCTGATTAAGAAACGTAACTCGTGATTAGGACTGGCTTGTATTTGATAATTAGCTTGGACCAAGCCATATAGGCCCAAATTGGAAACGCCCATGACATGGCTCTCTCTTCAGCTTGGCATAGAGCGATGCTGAGGCCCTTTTCTTCTTCTTCTTCTTTTTTTTTCTTATTGTGCTTTTGTAGAGAATATTATATTAAATCCTCCATTACAAAACAAAAAAAATAGAAATTAAAAGTTACGTGAGTAATAAATTCTGCTTTTTATGTTTTAAAATTACATTTTATTTAAAAAAAACATTAAGTCAATGTTTTTTTTAGTATTTTTATGGTTTCATGTGTTTGTCTTAAAAAATTAATTTTAATGTAATTTTAAATAAAAAA
>Ga0307517_10006118_pt1 | contig 17924 bp, 13 predicted proteins | sample 23_EM_MG_FD_194515 | JGI IMG/M metagenome (GOLD analysis project Ga0307517, IMG submission 194515) | Populus trichocarpa ectomycorrhiza microbial communities from riparian zone in the Pacific Northwest, United States - 23_EM | ecosystem: Host-associated > Plants > Roots > Unclassified | place... | reverse complement strand
GGCGCCGCCGGGGGGTGGGGGGGGCCCCGCTCGCGGCAAGCAGCGACGATGCCAGTAATAACCGCGTCGAGGTCTTTCAGGATTTCGGCGGCGGGGATGCGGAGGGTCGAGAAGCCTATCTCAGCCAGACGCTGATCACGAACCGCATCGCGCGCAGGGCGATTGCCGCGGTCGTGCGCCTCGCCGTCGACTTCGACAGCCAGTCGCGCTTCGAGGCAGGCAAAATCGAGGCGGTACCCCAGTTGCGGATTCTGTCGCCTGAACTTGAAGCCAGCGGGACCTTTGCGAAGTTCCTGCCAGAGCAGGACTTCGGGTAGGGACATCTTTTTCCGGTCGGCGCGAGCCTGCTTCACATCCTTGATGGGCGCGCGGAGAATGCGGGGCGGGCCCCCTCCACCGCGCTTCGCGCGGTCCCCCTCCCCGTTCCGGGGAGGAATTTGTCCGCCCTCTTCCATCACATCCGGAACACGCCGAAGCGCGGGGCTTCGGGGATCGGGGCGTTGAGGCAGGCGGCGAAGGCTAGTCCCAGCACATCGCGAGTCTGGGCGGGGTCGATGATGCCGTCGTCCCATAGCCGCGCGGTGGCGTGCCAGGGCGATCCTTGCGCTTCGTAATCGTCGCGGATCGGTTGTTTGAAGGCTTCGGCTTCCTCGGGCGTCCATTTGGCGGCGTCGCGGTGGACGGTGGCCAGCACCGACGCCGCCTGCTCGCCGCCCATCACGCTGATGCGCGAGTTGGGCCAGGTGAACAGGAAGCGCGGGCTATAGGCGCGGCCCGCCATGCCGTAATTGCCCGCGCCGAAGCTTCCGCCGATCAGCACAGTGACCTTGGGGACGCTCGCGGTGGCGACCGCGGTGACGAGCTTGGCGCCGTGCTTGGCGATTCCCTCGGCCTCGTATTTGCCGCCGACCATGAAGCCCGAAATATTCTGGAGGAACAGCAGCGGGATGCGCCGCTGGCAGGCGAGCTCGATGAAATGCGCGCCCTTGACCGCGCTCTCGCTGAACAGCACGCCGTTATTCGCCAGGATCGCGACCGGCATGCCCCAGATATGCGCGAACCCGCACACCAGGCTCGATCCATAGAGCGCCTTGAACTCCTGGAATTCCGACCCGTCGACCAGCCGCGCGATGATCTCGTGCACGTCATACGGCGCACGCACATCCTGTGGGATGATGCCGTACAAATCGTGCGGGTCGAACTTGGGCGGACGCGGTTCACGTAGCTCGATGTCATGCCCGCGATCGCGCTGCAGCGTCGAGACGATATCGCGGACGATGGTCAGCGCGTGCTCGTCATTCTCGGCGAGGTGGTCGACCACGCCCGACTTACGTGCATGCAAGTCGCCGCCGCCGAGATCCTCGGCGCTGATCACTTCGCCGGTTGCGGCCTGGACGAGCGGCGGGCCGGCGAGGAAGATCGTCCCCTGGTTGCGCACGATCACGCTCTCGTCGCTCATCGCAGGGACGTACGCGCCACCGGCGGTGCAGCTGCCCATCACGCAGGCGATCTGCGGAATGCCCTTGGCCGACATATTGGCCTGGTTGAAGAAGATGCGGCCGAAATGATCGCGGTCGGGGAATACCTCGGCCTGATGCGGTAGATTGGCGCCGCCCGAATCGACCAGATAGATGCAGGGCAGGCGGTTCTGCTCGGCGATCTCCTGCGCGCGGAGATGCTTCTTGACCGTCATCGGGTAATAGGTGCCGCCCTTCACCGTGGCGTCGTTGCAGACGATCATCGCCTGTCGTCCCGACACGCGGCCGATTCCGGCGATCATCCCGGCGCCCGGAACCTCGCCGTCATAGAGGTCACACGCCGCAAGCTGGCCGATCTCGAGGAACGGCGAACCCGGGTCGAGCAGGCGTTCGACGCGATCGCGCGGGAGCAGCTTGCCACGCGAGGTTTGGCGCTCGCGGCTCTTCTCGTTACCGCCCAAAGCGGCGGTCGCGACGTCGCCGCGCAGACGGTCGACCAGCGCGCGATTGTGCGCAGCATTAGCGCGGAATTGGTCGCTGTCGGGGGAAAGGCGGGTGTCGAGAACGGGTGCGCTCATGCTCGCCTGCCTAGCCCTGCCGATAGGTGTTGGGAAGCCGCTGGCGCGACAAACTGTGTTGGTGTAGCCAGCGAGTCATACACCAGATCAAAAGAGGGTTCCCGATGAAGCGCTCAATTCTCGCCGTCATGCTGCTCGCCACCACTGCCGGGGGAGTCGCCGTGTGGCAGGCCCCAGCCATCGCCCAGGCGACGATGGGGACCAAATCGGGGGTCGACAAATCGCTGATCGACCAGAGCGCCAAGCCGGGCGACGACTTCAACGCTTATGCCAACGGCACCTGGCTCAAGACCGCCGAAATCCCCGCCGACCGGTCGTCGATCGGCGTCAGCCTTGACGTGTTCAAGGTCGCCGAGGCGCGCAACGCCGACATCATCAAGGGCGCCGCTGCGGCCAAGGCGAAGCCGGGCAGCGACCAGCGCCGCATTGCCGATTATTACGACGCCTATAACGACACCGCGGCGATCGAAGCGCGCGGTACCGCGCCGTTGAAGCCGATCCTGGCGCCGATAGCGGCGCTCAAGACGAAGGCGCAATTGTCGGCGATGCTCGGCGCCAACATGCGGGCCGATACCGACCCCTTCAACAACAACAATTACGCATCGACCGACAATCTGTTCGGGCTGTTCGTGGGTCAGGACCTCAACAAGCCGACGATCAACGCGCCCTATCTGATGCAGGGCGGCGTCGGGTTGCCCGACCGCGATTATTATCTGTCGGACAAGAAGGAGATGGCCGAGCTTCGGGACGGTTATCAGGACTATCTGGCAAAGATCTTCACGCTCGCCGGGATGAGCGACCCCAAGGCACGCGCGAGCCGCGTCTTCGCGCTCGAGATGAAGATTGCCCAGGCGCAGACCGACATCATCACCGCGCAGGACGCGCACAAGGGCGACAATCCCTGGACCCGCGCCGATTTCGCGAAGAAGGCGCCGGGCATCGACTGGAACGGCTATTGGACCGCGGCCGGGCTGCCCAAGCAGCAGAATTTCATCGTCTGGAACCCGGAAACGACGACCAAGGTTGCCGCGCTCGTCGCCAGCGAGCCGATGCAGGCGTGGCAGGACTGGCTGGCGTTCCACCGCATCAACGAAGTCGCCTCGACGTTGCCCAAGGCGTTCGACGATGCGAAGTTCGATTTCTTCGGCAAGCAACTGACCGGCACGCCGGCGCAGCAACCGCGCGACAAACGGTCGATCGGCGCGGTCAACGGCGCGCTGGGCTATGAGGTCGGCAAGATTTACGCCGGCAAGTATTTCCCCGCTTCGTCCAAGGTGGCGATCCAGACGATGGTGAAGAACATCGTCGCGGCGTTCGACACGCGCATCGCCGCGCTCGACTGGATGGCGCCGGCGACCAAGGTCGAAGCGCGCAAGAAGCTGTCGGTGCTGAAGGTCGGGGTCGGTTATCCCGACACCTGGCCGATGCGCCCTTATTATGCGGTCAGCGCGACCGATCCGGCGGGCAACCTGCTCCGCGCGAAACTGTCCAATTATCGCTATCAGATCGGCAAGCTCGCCAAGACCCCCGATCGCGGCGAATGGTGGATGACGCCGCAAACGGTCAACGCGGTCAATTTGCCGCTGCAGAATGCGCTCAACTTCCCGGCGGCGATCCTCAACACGCCGTATTTCGATCCGACCTTCGATGCGGCGGCCAATTACGGCGCGATCGGCGCGACGATCGGGCATGAGGTCAGCCACTCGTTCGACAATCTGGGGTCGGATTTCGATTCGACCGGGCGGCTGCACAATTGGTGGACGCCGACCGATCTCGCGCGGTTCGAGGCGTCGGGTAAGGCGCTGGCCGACCAATATGACAAATATGAAGTGCTGCCGGGCTTGTTCGCCAAGGGCCAGCAGGAACTGGGCGAGAATATCGCCGACACGGCCGGCCTGACCGCGTCCTATGAAGCGTATCACGCATCGCTTGGCGGCAAGCCGGCGCCGGTGATCGACGGGCTGACCGGCGACCAGCGCTTCTTCCTGGCCTTCGCGCAGAGCTGGCGGACCAAGATGCGCGATCGCGCGATCCGCGCGCGGATCGCGACCGACGTCCACGCGCTGGCGCCACTGCGCGTCGAAACGGTGCGCAATCTCGACGCCTGGTATGACGCGTTCGGGATCAAGCCGGGCGACAAGCGCTATCTGGCGCCGGGCGACCGCGTCCACGTCTGGTAAGGGCGTGACGCCGGACGATCGCACGCCCGTCATCGTCGGATGCGGCGAGGCGGTCGATCGTCCGGCGGCGCTCAGCCACGCGCTCGATCCGATCGGGCTGATGGCGCTCGCCGCGCGGCGCGCGGATGACGATGCGGGCGGCCGCTTGCTCAGGCGGGTCGACCGGCTCGACGTCGTCAATCTCGTCAGCTGGCGGTATGCCGATCCGCCTGGCGAGCTTGCCGCACGGCTCGGCATCGCGCCGCGGTCTGCCAGCTACGCGCCGATCGGTGGCGAAACGCCGACCAAATTGATCCATGAGGCCGCACTGGCGATCGCGCGCGGCGAGGCCCGGGTCGTGCTGGTCGCGGGGGCCGAAGCGCAACACAGCGCGGCGCGAGCGCAGAAGGAAGGCGCGGAGCTACCCTGGCCGCCGTTCGCGCACGATGCGCCGGCGCGGATCGAACGTGCGACCTATCTCCATCCCCTGGCGATCGCGCTGGGCGCGTCGATGCCGGTCAACGTCTATCCATTCTATGAGATGGCGAGCGCACACGCCTGGGGCCAGACACCCGCCGCCGCGCAAAGAGAATCCGCCGAGCTGTGGGCACGATATGCGGCGGTCGCGGCCGACAATCCGTCGAGCTGGCTCAACCGCCGATGCGCCGCCGACGACATCGCGCGCGTAACGCCCGACAACCGGCTGATCGCCTGGCCCTATACCAAGCTGATGGTCGCCAATCCGATGGTCAATCAGGGGGCGGCGGTGATCGTGGCGAGCCTGGCGGCGGCGCGTGAGGCCGGGGTCGATCCGGCGGCGATGGTCCATCTGGTCGGGGGCGCCGCGGCCGATGAGCCGCGCGACTATTTGGCCCGCGACGGCTATGTCTCAAGTCCGGCGCAGGATGCCGTGCTGGCCCGCGCGCTCGACCTGAACGACGGTCGGCGGTTCGATGCGGGCGAGCTCTACAGCTGCTTTCCCTGCGTGCCCAAGATGGCGCGGCGAACGCTGGGGTTGGGCGCGGTGATCATGCCGACGGTGACGGGCGGGCTGACCTTCTTCGGCGCGCCGCTCAACGCCTATATGCTGCACGCGACCGCGGCGATGGTGCGGCGGCTGCGGTCCGACGGTGGAACAGGTTTGCTCTACGGGCAGGGCGAGTTCGTCACCAAACATCATGCGCTGATGCTGGAGTCCACGCGGCCCGACCGCGCGCTCGAGCAGGACTATTCGGTTGGCGGTGACGCCGAAAAACGGCGCGGCACCATCCCGCCGACCGTGATGCCGACCGACGGCGTGGCTACGCTCGAGACCGCGACGATCCTTTATCGCCGCGACGGGACGGTCGATCACGGCGTCGTGATCCTGCGGACCGAGGATGGCGCGCGGACAATGGCGGCCGTGGCATCCGACGACCACGCGACGCTCGCGGCGATTATCGATCCGGATCGGTACCCGGTGGGGCGTGGTGGAACGATCAGCGTCGCCGACGTGCCGCAGTGGCGGGTGGGGCAGGAACCGGATTCGTAACGGAATATCGACGAGCAATGGAGACTGGCTCTTCTCGCTTTGAACCTGAAGATCTGTCCGGGTCTACTAGCTGGTGTGTTTCCTCGAACGAAAGGGTATGCTGGCGACGCCATGCGCTGTCCCCCCACTTCCTTTCCCTCCGCCTGTGTTTCGCGCCGCAATACGCTGATGATGCTGTCGTCGTCCGCCTTGCTCGCCGCGTGTGGCGGGGGCGGTGGGGGCGGTGGTGGATCGCCCACCCCGACGCCTACGCCAGCGCCCACCCCGACGCCCACACCCACGCCAACCCCGGTGACGGGCCCCGCGTGGTTCAGTTACGGCCATGATGCGCAACACACGGCGGTGAGCGCGATCGCCTCGCAGGATCTCGGACGCATCGCCTGGTCATCGGCCGTCGACCTCGCGCCGCAATATACGTCGAGCGGCGCGCTGCTCACGCATTACGGCTCGCCGATCGTGACGACGCACAACATTGTGGTGATTCCGGTAAAGACGACCGCCACCGGCAGCTATCGTGTCGAAGGCCGCGATGGCGGGACCGGGATAGTCATATGGTCGGCGGCTACTGATTACGTCACGCCCCCGCACAATTGGCTGCCGCCCTACAATGTGCTGCTTACACAACAGGGTCGGCTCTATGCGCCGGGTGCGGGTGGCAAGCTGATGATGCGCGATGACGCCGATGCGGTGACCGGCACGTTGGCATCGCAGGTGTTTTACGGAGCCGCCGCGTACACCGCCAATCCCGCGGCTTTCGACGGCGCTGTGTTCATCAACACGCCGCTCACCGCCGATGCGCAGGGCAACATCTTCTTCGGCTTTCAGGTGACTGGAACGAACCCGGCTGGGCTGGTGAGCGGCATCGCACGCGTAGCGCCCGACGGCACGGGCACTTGGGTTGCCGCCGCGACGGCGGCTGGCGATGCTGCGATCCAGAAGCCCGCGATGAATTGCGCGCCGGCGATCTCTAACGACGGCGGCACGGTCTATATCGCGGTCAATACGGCCGCGACCTCCGGCGCCACGCAGACGGGCTATTTGCTCGCGCTCGACAGCACGACGCTCGCGACGCGCGCGAAGGTCGCGTTGACCGACCCGAACCTGCATCTTGGCGCGCGCATCAGCGACGACGGCACGGCCACGCCGGTGGTCGGCCCCGACGGCCGCGTGTTCTACGGCGTACTCGAAGCCCAGTTCGGCACGCACAATGCGCGCGGCTGGCTGCTGCAATTCGATGCGCTGCTCAATCCGGCGGGGGTGCCGGGCAGTTTCGGCTGGGACGTGTCGCCGAGCGTGATTCCGGCGTCGATGGTGACCTCGTACACCGGGACGTCGACTTACCTGCTCGCGCTCAAATACAACAATTACGAGGGAGCGGGGACGGGCGACGGGCTGAACCGGCTCGCCGTACTCGACCCGAGGGCGAACCAGGCCGACCCGATCGTGCCGGCCGTGTCGGTGATGCGCGAAGTGCTGACGATCCTCGGTCCTACGCTGGACGCTGGCTCCGCCACAGCGCGGCGCGAGTGGTGCATCAACACGATGGCCGCGGATCCGCAGCGCAAGTCGATCCTCGCGAACAATGAGGACGGCGTGCTGTACCGCTGGGACCTTACGAACAACACGCTGTCGCAGAACCTGCGGCTCACCTCCGGCCTCGGTCAGGCGTATACGCCGACGCTGGTGGGTGCCGATGGTGCGGTCTATGCGATCAGCAACGCGACCTTGTTTTCGATCCGCACATAGCGCAACCATCGTTAGCGTTCGTCGTCGGGTGGGCTGCGGCGGCACAATCGCGGCCGGAACCTGCCATGGGAGTCGAACGCGTGACGCGATCGATCCATTCCTGACCCAATCGGGCGATTGTCTTTGCCCGTGACGGGTCTAAGCTATCCAGACGAAGGGGTTGTTTTCGGGGGCGTAATATCATGATCCGGGCGTTGCTGATCGCCGCGTGCGCGATGCTGAGCATTGGCCAGGCGCATGCCGACGACGTGCTGCATTTCGGCGCGCAGCCTGGCTGGGCGGCCGACATTGCCGAGCCTACGCCGGGGACGTTCGACGGTGCCGTTACTGCGCGCCTGGTCTCGCTTCAGGTTCGCTACGATGACAAGGGCACGCATCAGGTCGTGCGGCAGATCATGCGCGTCAACACGCCGGAGGGCCTCCAATTGGCCGGGACGGTCTATGTCCTCTGGCAACCGGCGCTGGGGACGATGACGGTCAACCGCGTCCTGATCCATCGCGGTAACGAGACGATCGACGTCATGAAGGACGGCAAGGGCTTCCAGATATTGCGGCGCGAAAGCCAGCTTGAATCGGCGATGATCAACGGCCTGCTAACCGCGGTGCTGCAAGTTCCCGACCTGCGCGTCGGCGACGAGATCGAACTCGCTTACACCACCGATGTGAACAACCCCGTGCTCGCCGGCCATGCGGAAGCGATGATACCGCTCGACGCATTGCCGTCGAGCGATCGGCTGACGGTCAGGGCAAGCTGGCCGATCGGGCGCGCCATGCACTGGGCGGCGGGGACGGCTGCGCCGGTGCCGGTGCTGACCAAGGCCAACGGGTTCCAGATCGCGACGATGACGCGCGACGATTGGAAAAAGCCCGACGTGCCGTCCGACGCGCCCGATCGTTATGGCAGGACGGCGATGGTGCAGTTCACCGATTTCGCCAGCTGGGATGCCGTCGCGGCATTGATGCGGCCATTGTATGAGGCGGCGGCAACGGTCTCGCCCGATTCTCCGATCATGGTGGAAGTCAAGCGCATCGCTGCCATGTCGACTGATCCCAAGGTCCGCGCGACCGAGGCGCTGAGGGCGGTGCAGTCGCAGGTCCGCTATCTCGCGCGTGTCGACGGCTTGGGCGGTTACAAGCCTGAAAGCGCCGATACCGTGTGGAACGGTCGTAGCGGTGACTGCAAGGGCAAGACCGTGCTGCTGTTGTCGATGCTCCACGCTCTCGGCATCACGGCCGACGCGGCCTTTGTGTCGGCGACCGACAGCGATGGAGTCGACACGGCGCTGCCGATGCCCGGCCGGTTCAACCATGTGATCGTCCGCGCGGTAATCGGCGGCAAAATCTATTGGCTGGACGGAACGCGCTTCGGCGACGGCAATATCGACCGGATCGCGGTACCCGGCTTTAAATGGGCACTCCCGCTTGAGGCGCAGATGGCCAAGTTGGTCGCGTTGACGCCCGCCGAGCCGACCGCGCCGGAAAGCGAAATGGCGCTCGAACTCGATGCCCGCGCGGGCCTCGACAAGCCGGCAAAGGCCAGCGGGACGCTGATCTATCGTGGTGAAGGCGCGAGCCGGACGCGCATGATGCTGTCGATGCTCGGCGCGACCGATCGCGAGACTGTATTGCGCAAGTTGTGGACCGGACATTTCGACTTCCTGACGGTGTCGAACGTTGCGTCGAAGACGGACGAGCAGACCGGCGATGTCACGCTGAGCTTTACCGGCACGGCCGACATGGATTGGTCGGGTGAGGACTATGGCAGCAAGAGCTATGAGGCCGACAAGGCCCGCGTCGGGCGCTATTTGAAGTCCAAGCGCGACAAGAATCCCAACGCCGCCCCCGTCGAGGTCGGGGACGATTATAGCGCGTATCGCGAAACCATCATCCTGCCCGACGGCGGCAAGGGATTTTCGCTCGACGGCGAAGCGGTCGACCGCACGATCGGCGGGGTGCATTACGTCCGCACCGTTGCCCTGAAGGGGGATCGGTTCGAGCTGACCACGATGTCGCGCAACAAGGCGGCCGAGATCAGCTACGCCGATGCCAAGGCGGCCGATGACCAGGTCGATGAAGTATGGAAGAAGCGCGTCTTTGTCCGTGCACCCGCGGGAGCGGTGATCGCAGCCAAGTCGGGAGCGAAGCCGGCGCCCGGTGCGGACCAGGGCGACGCCGAACTGAAACAGGTCTCCCAACTCTGGGCGGCAGGGAAGAACGACGAGGCGCTCAAGCTGCTGGATGCGCGGATCGCGCAGGGCGACAAGAGCGTACAGGTCCTCGCCGGGCGTGGTCAGGCATTGCTGCGGCTGGGCCGGACCGACGACGCCTCGGCGGCGTTCGATCAGGCATTGGCGGTCGACAGCCGATATCCGATGGCGATCATCGGTAAGGCGGTGGTGCTGCGGCAACAGGGGCGCTTCGACGACGCGCTGATCCTTTATGATCGCATGGTATTGTTGTTCCCGGACAAGCCCGAATCCTACGTCGAGCGGGCGGGAGCCCGGGAGGCAGCCGGGCAGGATGATGCGGCGCTGGCCGATCTGGGCATGGCGATCGGCAAAGACCCCGGCAACGTTTACGCGCGAACGATGCGAGTGCGGATTTATTCATCCATGCTCAAGCGCGACGAAGCGCTGGCGGATGCACGCGAGTTGGTGAAACTCAAGCCCGAGGACGCGACGGCACATGTGTTGCTCGCCAATATCCTGGCGGTGATGGGACAGCGCGACGAGGCGCTGGCGGAATCGACGAAGTCGATCGCGATCGAGCCCAGCGGCGATGCCTATAACGTACGCCTGCGATGGAATTTGCGCCCAGTCGCCAAGGATCAGCTCGACGACGTGCTGGGCCAGATCAAGTCCGAGCCGGACCGCGACGTGCCGCTGCGGGTGTTACGCAAGATGGTCGCCGATCAGGCGGCGAAGACGGCGATCCTCGCCGCTTATGACAAGGAGATTGCCGCCGACCCGGCCGCCGAAGGCATCGCGCCGCAGCGCGCGATGGTCGAGGCGGTGGCGGGTGACGGCAAGGCGCTGTTCCCGCTGATCGATAAGCAACTGATCAAGAAACCGGGCGATTGGCTGGCGCTCAACAACGCTTGCTGGACGCGGGCGACGCTGAAGCTCGACCTCGATACCGCGCTCGCGCAATGCGACAAGTCGGTCACCGCCAAACGGTCACCGGCAAATCTCGACAGCCGCGGTCTGGTGCATTTCCAGCGCGGCGAATGGGCGGCGGCGGTCAAGGACATGGACGAGGCACTGTCGTTGGCACCCAAGCAGGCCGGCAGTCTCTACGTTCGCGGCGTGGCGCGCAAACGGCTAGGCGATGTCGCCGGCGCCAAGGCGGATCTGGACGCGGCGACCACGATCAGCAAGCTGATCGGCGAGACCTATGCAGATTATGGCGTGGCGCCGTGATGTCTCAATGCGCATCCGGCGGCGGCGCGGCGCCGACGCGCGGTGGCCGGCAGAATGGCACCATGACCAGCGCGCCCAGGAACAGATACGCCATCAGGCGGAAGACGTCGTCAAACGCCAGGGTCAGCGCCTCGCGCCCGACGATGCGGCTCATCAGGCCTTGTGCCATCAACAGCGCTTGGGCCGGATCCGGCGTGACCGCACTCAGCTCGCGCGCCAGCGCCGCCGCCGTGTCGTTCGCGGCCTTGGCCGACTGCCCCAGCGCTTCGCTCAGCCGCAGCGCGTGGAGCCGCGTATTGTCGGCAAGCCAGGTATTAGCCAGGGCAATACCAACCGCGCCGCCGGCGTTGCGCATCAGGTTGAACAGGCTGGAGGCATAACGCAGTTCCGGACCCTCGAAATTGCCGAGCGCGAGGCCGACCGAGGGGACGATGCACAGCATCACCGCGAAGCTGCGCACCACTTGCGGCCAGAACAATGCCGCGAATCCCCAGTCCGGCGTCATCGCCGAAAACAGCCATAGCCCGAAGGCGAACAGACCCAGGCCAAAGGTGATGACGATGCGCTGGTCGACGCGTTGCGACAGGCTGGCGGCGATCGGCACGCCGAGCAATTGCGCGCAGCCGGCGATGACGACGGTGCTACCGATCTCCGACGCATTGTACCCGCGCACGCGCCCGAGGAAGAGCGGGATCAGATAGGTGCCGGCATAGAGACCGAAGCCGATCACCAGGTTGAACGCGCAGGCAAAGACGAAAGTCGGTTTGCGGAACGGGGTCAGCTTGACGATCGGTCCCTTCGACCGGAACGATCGTTCGAGGAACAGGACGAAGGCGACGATCGACAACCAGGCGCCGATCTGGATGCGGATGTCGGTGAACCACTCGTTCTTGGGGCCTTCCTCGAGCACATATTCAAGGCCGGCCAAGGCCACCGCCATCGAGGCGAGGTGGACCCAGTCGATCCGCTTGAGCATCGCGAGATTGGGCGAATCGACGCGGATCAGCATTAGCGTCAGGATCGTTACGATCGTGCCCGGCGCGACGTTGATGAAGAACACCCAGCGCCAACCCATCGCGTCGGTGATCCAGCCGCCGACGGTCGGCCCGAGCGTCGGCGCCAACACCGAGACCATGCCGAGGATCGCCGGGATCATCGCGCGCTGCTTGCCCGTGAACAGGACATAGCCGGTGGCGAACACGGTCGGGATCATCGCGCCGCCGACAAATCCCTGGATCGCGCGCGCGACGATCATCGATTCGATGTTCCAGGCGAGACCGCAGAACATGCTCGACATCGTGAACAGCCCCGCCGACAGGGCGAACAGCCAGCGTGTCGACAATGCCTGGGCGAGAAACGCCGAGAAGGGGATCATCACCAGCTCGGCCATCAGATAAGCGGTCTGCACCCAGCTGATCTCATCGGGGCCGGCGGACAGGCCAGCCTGGACCTCGTTGAGCGAGGCGGCGACGATCTGGATGTCGATCAATGCCATGAACTGGCCGAACGCCATCACCGCGAAGATCAGATATTTCTGGCGGCTGGTCAGGCGCGAGGGATCGAACGGTGCAGCCGGAGCGCGCGCCGATTCCGGTGAAGAGAGGGGGATCGACGCCAATGTACTTGCCTCCGGCCGCAATTATATTATATGCATCATATAAAGGAGGCGTTCAAGTGCGCTATTCGAACGAACATAAAGCCGAGACGCGCCAGCGGGTGTTGAAAGAGGCCGCACGAGAGATTCGCGCCAAGGGGCCCGACGGCGTCGCGGTAGCGGGCGTGATGGCCCGCGCCGGTCTGACGCACGGCGGCTTCTACGCGCATTTCGAGTCGAAGGACGCGATGATCGCCGACGCGATCGGGACGATGTTCGACGATGCGCGCGGCCGGTCGGACGCGATCGAGCAGACCGATGATCCGCGCGTCGCGCTCAAGGCCTATGTCGATTTCTATCTGAGCCCCGCGCATCGCGACCGCCGCGAGCGGGGTTGCCCGCTGCCCACCTTGTCAGGTGACCTGGCACGGTCGGGCGAGCAACAGCGCGACCGCTTCGGCAAGGGCGTGGAAGCGCTGACCGTGCGGCTGGCCAAGGCGCTGGGCGGACTTGGTGTCGCCGATCCGCATGCCGAAGGCTCGGCGATGCTGGCGCAGATGGTCGGTGCGGTGGCGCTGTCCCGCGCGGTCGCAGATCCGGTTCAGTCGGACGCGATCCTGGCCGACGCGCATGCCGGCCTGGTCGCGCGCTACGGATTGGAGGAGCGGCGATGAGCGAGGTGATCGACGCGCCTGACGGTCTGCAACAGGTCCGCGATCTGATTGCGCGCGATGCCCAGCCGCCGATTGGGCGAACGCTGGATTTCTCGCTGGTCGAGGTTGAGCGCGGACGTGCGGTGTTCGAAGGAACGCCCGACGAACGCCATTATAATCCGATGGGCGGGGTCCATGGGGGCTATGCCGCGACCCTGCTCGATTCGGCCTGCGGGATTGCCGTCCATTCGATGCTGAGGCCCGATCAGGGGTTCACCACGCTCGAGCTCAAGGTCTCGTATCTGCGTGGCATGAACGACACGACCGGGCCGGTCCGCGCCGAAGGACGTGTGGTCAACATCGGCCGCCGCGTCGCCTTCGCCGAAGCCGATATCCGCGATGCCGATGGCCGCTTGATGGCGACCGCCACCTCCACCCTGCTGGTGCTTGCCAAATGAATGCGCCCTTCACGTCCGCCGACGCCGCGACGGCGTCCGAATTGCCTGCGAAGAAGCGTATCGCGGTCCCGCGCAGCGCGTTGGTCATGGGGCTGATCGCGCTTGCGGTAGCGATCGCCGGTATCCTGTGGCTGACCGCGCCGCGGTCGAGCGAGTCGACCGACAATGCCTATCTTCACGCAGATTCGAGCTCGGTTGCGCCGAAGGTCGGCGGGCTCGTTTCGGCGGTGCTGGTCAAGGACAATCAGATCGTGCGCGCGGGCGACCCGCTCGTTCGCATCGACACCCAGGATTACGACGCCAAGGTGCAGGCGGCCCAAGCCGCGCTGGCCGATGCCGAAGCCGGGGTCGCGACCGCGCGTGCGTCGCTGGCGGCACTCGGCGCCGACGAGCGCCTCGCCTCGGCGCAGGTACGCGCCGCGAGCACGGTTATCGCCTCGGCCGATGCCGAACTGAGCCGCGCGAACGCCGACAAGGTGCGTTACGATTCACTGCTGGGGCTGGGGTTCGCCACGCGCCGTGACGCCGAACGGATCAAGGCGACCGCGATCGGCGCGGCGTCGGCCGCGGACAAGTCGCGCGCCGAATTGGGCGTCACCAGCGAACAGGCCGACGTGACGCGTGCGCGGCGCCCGGTGCTGGAAGCGCAAGTCGCCTCCGCCGAAGCAGCGGCGCTGAAGGCGCGCGCCGCGCTCGACCTCGCGCGACAGGATCGCGGACATACGCTCATCGTCGCCCCGATCGACGGCGTGGTCGGCAATCGCCAGGTCCAGGTCGGCGATTTCGTCCAGCCGGGCAGCCGCGTGTTCACCGTCGTGCCGACGCGCTCGCTCTACGTCGTCGCCAATTTCAAGGAGACGCAGACGCGCGGCATGCGCGAGGGGCAGAAGGCCAAGGTCTATGTCGACGCGCTGGGCGAAACGCTGACCGGCACGGTCGAAAGCTTCGCGCCGGGATCGGGCAGCGAATTCACCCTGCTGCCGTTCGAGCCGGGATCGGGCAATTTCACCAAGATCGTCCAGCGTGTCGGCGTGCGCATCAGGCTCGACCCCGGCCAGGCCGCGCTGGCGACGCTCAGGCCGGGTTTGTCGGTGACGGCGAAGGTGATGTTGCTCTGACATTCTCGCGCGCGGGCAGCAGCCTGGGATTGCAGAGGATTGTCGAGGCGAGCGCGACCAGCAACCCGACCGGCGCGACCTCCATTGCCGTCATCGGCATCCGGATCAGCGGGTTGGCGTACATCGCGCGCATGCCGTCGAACTCCGCGGTCATCCGGGTGATCTCCGCCGCGCTCTTGCCGCTGGCGCGTGCCTTGGCGAGCGTCGTGGCGATATATTCGTCCATGAAGCGATAGTGCGTCGCCGCCAGGTATAATTCCCAGATCAGCGTATAAGCGATGCACGCGATCAACGCGATCAGCAGGCCGAGGCCGAGCGCGCGCCCGAATTTGATCACCCCGCCGCCCTCGACGTCACGATAGCGCTTCACGCCGACGAAGATGAAGCTCATCGCCACCAGCATGACCGAATAACCGAAGGTCAGTGTCGCGACCCATTCCACCTTGTGGTGCAGCAATGCGGTCACCGCGATGAACGCGGCGAGCACGGCACTGGCGAGCCCGCCATAGATCAGCGAATAACGAAGCGTCGGAGTCATCGTGTTTCCCCTTGTTGCGAACGGCGAGGTCATCGCCGCCCGCTCCCCGGGACACTATCGCCCGAACGGGTGATTTTCGCGAATCCGGCAATAGATCATCCGCGGGACCAGCCGCCTGGCGGCAGTTCAACGCTCGGTCATGATCAACAGAATGCGAGATGACATGTTCAGTCCCAACTCTTCGACCCAATAACGATCGCCAGCAGCCACCATGGCCCCTGCCAGGCCAGCGGCCCCCGATGGGGTAGTTTGCAAGTCGCCGCATTGCTTCATCGTCTTGACCGCATCGATCAACGCTCGCTCGCTCACGGCGATTGACCGACAGTTCGCCCGTCGAAGGATCGCGAGCGCGCTCGCCGACGCCAGACCGCATGACAACATGTCGGCGCATGTCTCCAGGGTTCCCGCGATCTGCACGGGGCGGCCGGCGCCCAGGCCAGCCGCCACGCAGGCGGCGGCTGCCGGTTCGACTACAACGATCGACATGCGATCGCCGTAAAGGCGTTGAAACCCGACCGACATCGCGGCGGCGAGGCCGCCGACCCCGGCCTGGACAAACACGCGCGTCGGGTGGTCGCCGTCGAGCTGGGCGACAATCTCGCGGGGGATCTGGCCATATCCCGCCAGCACATCGGCGACGACGGGGTCGTCGATGTCATCGCTGGTGTCCGGAATCAGCAAGCCTTCTCCGGCTGCGGCCGCGCGTCGGGCACGGTCGACCGCGTGGTCGTAAGTACCGTCGATACGGACAATTTCGGCACCGAATGCTGCGATGCGATCGACCCGCACCCGATCGACCGCCCCAGGCAGATATATGCGCGCCGGCACGCCGCGCGCATGCGCCGTTGCGGCGACCGCAAGGCCATGATTGCCGTCGCTCGCGCAGATCAGGGTAGCGCCGCTTGCACCGACCCGATCGAGCGCGGCCTCGGCCGCCGCCATGCCGCCTAGAGATTTGAAGTTGCCGAGCGCGCGCTTACCTTCGTCCTTGATCCAGACGCGGGCGACGCCAAGCTGCTCGGCGAGCGCGGGGCGATTGAGCAAGGGGGTGGGGGAGTTCATGGCGGCAGGCTAGCTGCAATGCCACGCGGCTGGCCCGCAAAGATTTGGGCCGAATGCCTATTATCCGCGCGCATCCCGGCATCGCCGCGGCTATTCCGCGTCGAGGGTGACGGGAACGAACAGGCTACGCTTCACCACGCTCAGCGCGACGTTCGTCGTGAACCGCAGAACATTGGGATTGTCCGCCACCATTGCGGCCATCAGCCCGTCAAATGCCTCGGTATCTTGAGCAGCGATCACCAGAACGAAGTCCGCCTCGCCCGTCACGTAGAATGCCTGCTGCACCTCGTCACGGTCGGCCAGCCATGCGCGCAGCCGAGCGAGTAGTTCGGGCCGCTCGCGTTCGACCTGCACCGACACGACGAAGAAGGTAGGCCGCCCGACATAGCGAGGATCGATGATCGCGGTTTCGCGAACGATGACACCATCATCTTTCAATCGCCGCAATCGCCGCTGGATTGCCGAGGGAGACAGGGCGACGTACTCGCTCAGCTGATCTGCCGTGCGGGCCGCATCGGCCTGAACCAGATTGAGCAATTGTCTATCGAATCGGTCCAGTGTCATCGGACGATCCTATTGCGCATGCCAACGCGGAAACGCCGCGTTTGTCCCGGCAAGATCGCTGCCTTTCTGCGCATCGGTACCTTTACTGGGATGGTGTTGTCGAAAGGAAGTGCCTCGTGCTCGATCATCTGGAAATTCACACCCTCCGTATGGCGGATTGCCTCGGCTTCTATCGAGCGGTGCTCAAGCCGCTCGGCTACCACCTCATCGTCGACGGTGATCAAAAGGGTTTCGGTCACGACGGCCGTCTCGATTTCTGGCTGGTCAACGGAAAGGCGTCGGCCGAGGTCCACTATGCCTTTGCCGCGACCGATTGGAAGAGTGTGCACGCTGCGTTTGATCGCGCCGGTTGCCATGGCGGGCGACAGGATGGGGCGCCGGCCTTGGCGCCGCATATCCATCCCGATTATTTTGCAGGGTATGCGCGAGACCCGGACGGCCGATTGGTCGAATTCGTCTGCCAGGTGGCGGGCGCCTCAGGTGGACAAAGGTGACCGCGATGGATCGTTTCGTCTTGCAGTATCAGACGCATTCGCCGTTCGCGCGCAAGGTTCTTGTCTTCGCGCACGAAGCCGGGCTCGCGGATCAGATTGAGGTCCGGCACCAGGAAACCAGTCCAACCTTGCGCAATGACGATGTCTTCGCGCTCAATCCGCTTGGCAAGGTGCCGGTGCTGGTTCGCCCGGGCCGGTCACCGTTGTTCGATTCGACCGTGATCTGCGCGTTTCTGGACACGCTGCATGACGGCGAGCCGCTGATCCCACGCGACGGCGAGGCGCGATGGCGCGCGCTGCGGCTGCAGGCATTGGCCGATGGCATGGCCGAGAGTGGAATCGCGGTGCGCTGGGAGACCGAACGGCGACCAGAGGCCTTACGCTACCCGCCATTGCGCGACGGGCATCTGGCAAAGCTCGAGGCGGGATATGCCTTTGCCGCCAGCGAGATCGAACACGACTGTAAGATCGGCATCGGTACGATCGCGCTGGCCACGACGCTCAGTTGGCTGGAATTTCGCGCCGTCGTGCC
>Ga0307517_10006117_pt1 | contig 17925 bp, 10 predicted proteins | sample 23_EM_MG_FD_194515 | JGI IMG/M metagenome (GOLD analysis project Ga0307517, IMG submission 194515) | Populus trichocarpa ectomycorrhiza microbial communities from riparian zone in the Pacific Northwest, United States - 23_EM | ecosystem: Host-associated > Plants > Roots > Unclassified | place... | reverse complement strand
CATTTCGAGGGCAATGTTACAACTTCACTGCGTTTGTATACATCTTTCCATTTTACCAATTTAAATAATTTGAAATTTGTTAATGGTTTTTGTAAATTGGTTTATGATGTGCCCATCTGCATTTTTTGTAGCAACCTGCAATAAACACTTTGAAGGAAGTGGAATCATTCTTGAGCGAGAATCCAAATGAGATTGTGACAATTATCATTGAGGACTACGTCCATACTCCAAAAGGCTTGATAAATTTGTTCACCAATGCTGGTTTGGATAAGTATTGGTTTCCTGTGTCTAAGATGCCGAAAAAGGGAGAAGATTGGCCTACTGTGACAGAGATGGTGCAAGAAAATCACAGGCTTGTGGTATTCACTTCTATTGCTTCAAAGGAAGCAGAGGAAGGAGTTGCTTATCAATGGAAATATATGTTGGAAAATGAGGGTAAGCATCATGTTCATAAATATCTATTGGTTTTATAAAGTTTGCTTGGAGGTGAATGGTCCAGTAACAACTGCATGTTTAATTGAATTTCAGCTGGAGATCCTGGGGTAAAACCAGGCTCGTGCCCAAGCAGAAAAGAATCAAAGCCACTGAATTCCAAAAGTGCATCACTTTTTTTAATGAATTACTTTCCAACATATCCAGTTGAAACTGAAGCTTGCAAAGAGCATTCAACTCCACTTGCTCAGATGGTTGGTACCTGCTATAAAGCAGCTGGAAATGTGATGCCAAATTTTTTGGCAGTCAACTTTTACATGGTATTAGTACTAGCATGCACTAATAGATGTGAAATAAACATATCCTATTTAAGCATTCTAACTGGGATGAATATGGTGCAGAGGAGTGATGGTGGTGGTGTTTTTGATGCTATGGATAGAATGAACGGACAGGCATGCGGTTGTAGCACTGTGACTGCTTGCCAGGTCTATCCATTTTACCTATGTCATATTAACTGCCTTACTTCCACACTGTGGTTTAGCTGTTTCTGGAAACAAAGAATAAAAAATTTCCAATTCTGACATATTTCCAAATGCATGCCTAATTGATTTCGTTTGAATATTAGTGTATTTAATTTGGGGTGCATTTTTCAATCTAGAGTAGGATCACAATTAGCCAGTAACTTGTGAGACTTGCTTCATATCCCCTTCCATGGGAGAGTGATTCTTGTGCCATAATAGGATGATGAGTAGGAGTTTTGAATAAATGTTTAAAACATATTCATGGTGTATTGTCACTGTGACAGGTTAAAGGATTTAACATGACTTGCCATGACATAAGTTTTGAACTTGACTTTTTCCTTGCTTTTTGTTTACTTTCATTCAACAAAAAGCAATGGATTCTTGTTTTGGTTATGACTTGGACAATATAGTTTGATCACTTTGAGTCCTGGGGTTCCATTTGTGAAGGGCTCTTGACTAGTTATGGTATTAGAATGTGAATAAATTTGATTGCTAAAGATGCCATATTATGGTCTTTTGCAGGCTGGAGCACCTTTTGGATCTTGCAATAATGTTACCATACCTAATGTAAGTCCTGTAACAAATACCGCGGGAAGTACAAGCCCACTGTCAAATACTGCAGGAAGCTTTACTGGATCTGTTCAATTCTCGAAATCTGCATCAAAAATCCAATCTCCAAATAGCTTTGTTTTGTTCTTGTTCTTTTCTATTAGCAGCATCTTGATCATATTATGGATACAGTGAATGATTTCTGGATGGAGGTTAGGGATCCACTCTTTTCCTTAGATGGTTAGGGAGTTACTTCTTTGGTAGAGGTTTATAGTTTCTGTATGTATTCTCCAATAATAACTGGTATACCATGTCCCAGCCTTATTGAGAGAAAGGTAAAGGAATACTTTCCAGAGATATGAAATGTGATTGTAAACAAATAACTTTTGAGATTCTTATATTGAGGCTAAAAAGTAAGGAGTTGCACAGGAATCTGAGGTAGATAGTGTCCAGAAGTAACCAGAATATGTCATGAAAAGGTTCAGGTATGCAGTGGCCAACAGTGACCAGAATATGTCATGAAAAGGTTCAGGTATGTAGTTTGCTTCACTCTAAAGGTTGTGTGGTTCTTAAAGAATTGCCATTATTTTACTTTTAGCAACATTAAACATCTGTGTTCCTGATCTTTACTTAAACATGATTTAGATTTCCATAAACCTTGTAATAAAAGCCTCAAATAAGTGTACAAATATCTGGATATATTGCATTTTGAAGCATGAGGACTTTTTATCTGAATTTGCGTTCTTGTAATTGCAAACCAAGACTTTTGCCATACTCATTAAATTCTGCTGTCTGCGTATAATTATTATTATTATTAACCATAAACTTAATCTCCAACTTTCAAAATGTTTTTCTAACTTTTCATATACTTGCTGTTCTCCCTATTCATCTTCATGGCTATTAGCAATTGCTTTCAGTTTGATATGGTCAAATGCTACTCATATCCTGTCAAAAGTTCATTAACCTTGTAAGATTTATGGGTTCTACTGGTAGAAACTGAATTACCCTGAATTTCAATTTGAAAATGCTAAAGAATTCTAGCAAACGATGCCAAGTGGTAGTCTCTTCTTTATTATTCTGAAGGACTTGGGTGTTGGTTCAAGTGGTAAAGGTGTTTGGCAGGTTCTAGGTAATATCTAGAAACTTACCAATTAGAACACAGTATATTAATCTCTCTCTGGTAATCTGCATTCTTGTTCATCCCTGATTCAGTATATACTTTATTTCTAAGCACTAATTTTATTTTGTTCCTGGTTTCCTACAATCTCTTCATTTAAACACCTAATGTCCTTAAAATATGCGCATGGGCCCTTTAAACTAATGAGGAAATAGATAGGCATTAACATTGTAGCAGCTCTGCAAGTACTGCATACTCTCTGTACTGCACACAGTTTTGGAAAAATTCATGTGTTAAAGGCTCATATTCGTCTTTGCTTGTAAGAAGAATTCATGTTTATGTTTCTAGTTTTGACAGATTTTCTCTTCATGTTCTTCAGGTTGTCTGTTGACCATAGTATTTAGCGGTTGGGGTAGTAGAATGGAGCTACTGTTGAAGTTTTTCCATTACATTACTAGTTTCACTCAACATTTTCTTTTGGTTTGCTTGCCCACTTATATTTGGGCCATTATTATCCTCTGCATATCATCATCTGAATAATGTGGAACATGTAGGCTGTTAGGATAAGGAGTTTTTCGAGGGCTTGTCTTCTAGAATGAAATAGGTCATGTTGTTTCACATGTTTCAGTGAATTCTAGCAATTGGAATAAAAAAGCATGATGGCTTGGTTCTTGAGAATTATATGCAAGGGATAGAACAATACATAATAAGCACAACGACAGTTAAGAAATCAAAATATGAACGCATCAGCAGGGCAAAGCTGTTTTGTTAGTTCTGCCTTGTTATTTTTTGCAAACAGAAATCATAGCCTGCATAGATTGAAAAACCAGAAGATTCATTTGTATAAAGCACAAATCTTGACGTATCAAAGCCAAATTTCATAATTTACAGATACGAATAATTAACTTCATTGTTACAGAGGAAGAATCTGAAGGATATTCCCAGCTGTTTATTGGATCCATCGGGAAATAATAATCCATACAAGAGCAATGAGCACTGTTTAATAGTGCTCCTGGGGGTTAAATTTGAAGGGCAGGACTAGTGTCACGCAAATCAATGAAGAAATCTACAGGAATTCTGGTTCCCCATACGTTAAGAAAGAAAGAAGACCGATTTCTGTTACATGGCGGCAGCTCCATAGGACAACAGTCTAGAAAGAAGGAAGATGCAAAGTCATTTCCAGTAAGATTACTTTCTAGAGACCAATATTAACATCAGTCAAGCAAGATTTCATCCTTCGAGCAGTTCAATTGTTAGACCATCACTGCTATTTGACAAATAAACATGGAAACATCTAAAACTATGTCCAAAATGGAATTCGGGGTGATGTCATCAGGCAACTCACCTTTAAATGTGGAAAGCTATCTGCGATAGCAAATAAAGACTCATCTGTCATAAAAGTACCACCAATGTCCAGGTGTTGCAAGGAGTTACCCTTGAAATCTGTTGAAACTTGAAGAAAGCTATGAAATACTTCAAGGTTGAATCATTTTGCGTGATTGGAGACTGGTACAGTCACCAAAGCTTATCACATGAAGTTCTACACTAAACAAAGTTACAGTTATCGTCTATCACATACCAGTTGAACAACACCCCTGTCGGTGATCCTGGCCATGCCCCATAGAGATATGGATTTCAGTTTGCCAAAGAAATTTGGTACAGTCCATTGTCAGTTATCTGGCAACCCCACCGGCTCCTTGAATTGAAAATTGAAAAGGCAAATGAGAAATTATTTTCAAGCTCTTGCCAATTCAAGCTCCGAATAACCAATTCAACCACTATATATATTGAACACAAATAATCATCCAACAGGCGATGTTAATAGCCAAATCAACCACTATACACATAAATATTGAAGGCTCTGGCTGTTCTAGGCAATAGTGTTCACTGGGCAATCAAAACGGGAAACAAGTTGCATGTTTCTCAAGCCATCCCACGAAAAAACGATATCTAAAATCTTAAAAGATATCAAAGCTAGAGACATGACTGCTTATGCTTGAATCTTTCAAGAACGTAAAAGCCTTAGTTTCAAACAAAACCCAAAATCACAGAAAAAATAAACCAACTTTCCTGACCTCTTGCAAACATTACATTTTTCTATTGAACAAAGTTCCAATCTTTTAGTGGTTTAATTACTATCAGCAAACAACCCATTAAATAAAAATTACCACCAAGTCTCAATCATTAATTGAAAAGGGACAGAGGCATACATATCGAGTTCTTTAAGGTTGTAAGCAAGGCGAACAAGACGGGTAGTGGAGTCATCATCCATCTTCCAACCAGAAAAGCTCAAGCTGTTTCTTTGTGCCAAAGATTGCTTCACCCCTTCTTTCCATTTCCTGCAAACACTACTTGCCTGGGCTAAATCAGTGAAGGGAGTTATCAAACCAAATATGTAAGCCAGCAAGTCTATTGGTAAACGATCAATCCCTGCCTCTTCCTTCTCCATATAGATTTTCTTTCTTCGTTTCTTTCAGCAAAGAAACAGAGAAGTTAAGAGGGAGAAGACTTCTTTGAGTTTAGGCTTCTTGTTGCACGTAGAAACAAGCAGAATGGGTACTAAGAAATTTATGAAATAATAACAATTATTAAGGCAAATATAAAGAGACAGAATGTGGTCATTTTTTTACATCGTAAGATCATATCACCAATTCTCTCGGTTTTTCACCAAAAAAATAAAATAAAGATTATTATTATTTTATTAACCATGCTTAATTTAATAACTAAAAGTTAATAAATTATAAATTAATTTGTAATGAATTAAACAATTCTATCTAGTTTCAAGAACCGATCAATTAATTCCTTATCGAGTGTTAACCAGCTTAATTTAATATTATTTTGTTTGAAAATGTCTATACGGTATTAGCTTTTGTGTGCATAGGTCTCCTATAAAAAATTTCAGGGTGAATAGTTTGTTATAGCAAAACAATTAGCTGAGTAATTTCGTAATTCAAGAAGTTGATCTAATTCTCTTGAATTGAGCTCCCTCTTTATCTCTCATAGCTTGGAATTATGTAGGTTTTCAAGAAAAATTAAGCTTTTAAAATATAATTTATATTTGTTTTCTTTGTTTTATATTTGGTCTAAAAAAATCCTTCATTGCTTGATTAATAGGCATTAATAAATTAAATCAAGGCCTATAAGGTGCAAAGAAAATAAATAAAAACAATGCTCATGAGCTATTAATCATGATAAAAAAACTATCCCTAAAAGTTTAGTTGTTTCACAAGTGTTACTGGACTCAACAATCATTGAGGATCCAGTAGCTCCCCTTATTAACCTAAAGATAATGTGCGTGCTGAAAGTATTATATAGTGGGTTGGGTTCATAAGCACAAGTTAGCTGAATTGCATTGATAATGCTTTTTTTCTTGAAATTTTTATATTAATTTTTTTTAAAATAATTTGTTTGAAAAATAGTTATAACAAGAACCAAACACAACCTATCTAGATGCTAATGAAATCCAGCTTTTCTCATAGGATGTCACTTGCCCCTTTAAGCTCAGTTATCTCTTTCTCTAAGTCAACCATCTCTCTTTCTAGGAGGTCAATATAGTTGTAAGCTTCTGTCAGCTGTTGTTCAGTTTACTTTAAGACATAGGTCTAAGCTTTCATTTGCCATTGCAGCTTGAAATACGCAGTCCTAAGAGAGTACATTTAAATATCTTGAGCAAAAGTTTTTTCTCTAAGTCTGCGTACTTTAGACTTATCAGCACGATACTACTTAATAGCCTCCTTTATGACCCTTCTCTCTTCAGCCCATCTACTCTTGGAGTGGGCACACATCATAAGGTCTAAACAATAAAAGAGATAATATAAGTTAACTTTCAAAATATCATAGAAAAATTAAATTAAATTAATTTACTATCTTACCTGAAAAGCCATATGTCCAGTAATGGCTAAATGATGTTGGAAGCTTAAGTTGGTCAGTCCTTCCATATCAGAAGAAAAGGTGATGAGTTTTTCCAATGTCTTTATCATGTTTAACCCAACAGGTTCTAGCGTGGACCTCTCCTAAAGAATAGTCTCTATTATCCCTCTCTTTTCCTTACTTAGAGTGGGGAAATAAAAGGGGGCATGGTCCAACTTGAGATTGAAGATGTTCTCTACCCTAAAGGGTGGAGGAGCTTGATTGGAGGAAAATAAGTAAACTAGACTTATGGGAGCAGGAATGCTATGTGGAGAGGGAATGATCTCCACATCAAAATAAAAAGAGATGGAGATTCTTATTCTTTTCCAATAGGAAGCAGCCTCCAGAATGAACGGTGTTGGCTTTAGCACCCCAGGACCCCTTGATAGGGGAGAGCGCGACCCTCCGCTACCTCTTGACAAATCTCATCAACAGGAAGGTTAGTTACAAGGATGTCTTTAAGAACATCCTCAGCTTGTACTTGGACTTGGACTATGGAAATCTCCTCAATGTTCATTTGAATGAAAGACCAAACCCTTGATCTTCGCTCCAATAGTTGATTTTTTTCAAAAGATGAGTCTCCACTAAGAGAAGACATGGATACGCGACTAGGTATAGATGATATAGACCCACTGAATTCAGATCTAGCAGTCCCAAGTAAAGACCCTATATAAAAAACAATCAAGAAATGAAAGGTATTGAAATAAAAAAAACATATAAAAGCCAAATTATGTGAAAAGTTGTATAGCCCTTTAATAACTAATGCCATATTCAGTTTGAAGGTTTTCTAACCTAGTACAAACCCTCTCCTTTTCTGGGCCCAAGAAAGACTTTTCATTTGCACCCACGGGGGGTGTCCTCTAATAGTAGGTACAACCCTAGATTGGGTTATGCTCATCTTGAGGTCTGACTAAGCCAATATATCTCATTATTACTCACTACTCCCTCCACTTTTTTGATGGAAAGAACCTTCCCCTTATGGTATTTTTTATTAGTCCATTTCGTCTATTGAAGAAAGTAAAAAACCAAGGGATTAAAGCCCTTAAGTGCCACTGACCAAGGTATAACAGTGCTTGAATACCTTGATTGTAGGCTCCTTATTTAAAACCCTTAATAATTTTTTAAATGAGGATAAAATGGTCTATCAATTGAGATGAATCTGAGCAGGACTGAGGTTGTAATACCTTAGAACATCCCTTACAAATCCTTGTAAAGAAAATGAGTATTTGAACTCGTATAGACATATGGGGCTGTAATGATAATATTACCCCCACTATATTTGATGGTGACCTGAGAGATACGATCACCAGCTTTAGAAACAACCACTGTATAATCTCTTGGATGACTAGCATCAGCCAGGAATACTTGGTCCTAAGTCACTGAACTTTGTGTGTTGTCCATATGAGTCTTGTGTAGTTTTAGATGTCCCTTTAGGTTTGAAACCTCATGGGGAAAATCCCCATTATTTCTTTCGGAAGAAGAAGGTTGGACACCATCCCTCTTAAATTTAGGACCAATTTTTATGGTCGGAGATATGTGATGAGTGGTTTTAGTTTCAACCTTGAAACTAAAATGACCTTCAGGAGAAATATTTTCTTTTTTTTTTCTAGAAGTCATGATGGTAGAAGAAAGAAAATATTGAAGAAGATTTTATGAAAGCACAAGGAAAGAAGATCTGATTTACCTAGCCAATGAAATCCTCTTTGCTGTTAAATTGCCTTTTTCTTGTAAAATATTGAAAATTTCTAAGTCAGGAAATAATGGAAAAAAGGTTTAAGAAAAGTACAAGAAAAGAGGAAGATATGAATGCAAGATAAATGACACCTCATTTATAACCCTAGAAAGCTTACAATATTTATTGTGTGCCGTCGAGTGGTCTTTCCTAAAACCTTTTCCTTTCATCTAGAAATCTTTTGAGATCTAAAACGTCTTACCGTTTCTTCCCAAAGGACAACAAGATGTCTACTAACCGATTGTCTCCCTCAAAATCTCTTAAATCTCTAATGCAAGATTACGCATTAAAGGCTTGAGGGAAACTGATGAATTAAATTTTTGGTTAAGATTTTTATAACTAAAAATCATCTTAAATAAAATAGGTTTGACAAACATGCCAGACCCAAAGAACTTGGACATGACAGATAGCCAAGCCCAGGTAACGTTGGTCTGGTGAATATGTCAGACTCAAAGTAATTGCACAAAAATAAAAGAACTCCACATGCTTTTGAAAAGTCTTTAATAGAAGAGAAAATGAATTGAATTAAGTGACAATCCTTTTCACCAGTGTATTTGATAGAAAAAGATTAAAGGTAACAAAATTGATATAACTCCACATGCTAATTTATGCCTTTGGTTGTCCAGAAAATATTTCTCTTTTATTCTCCCTTGCTTTAAACAAGTATATTACAAGTCTTGGTTTAGATTTTTGTTTCAATGTCTTTGAATGTTTGAGATTTACTTTGGATTTCATTTGAGGCCACATGAGTGCAATATAGAGCTAAGATTTGGATTTTTCATACACATCAAGTTGAATGAATATGAAACAATTAATTAATTTGTGGTCACATAGAGAGTTACTTAAAATGCATAATAGTATCAGGTATGTTATTGTCGTTTTTAGACCTCTATTTAGTGTGGGGTAAATATGTGATCAAGACTCTATGCACCACCACTATATATGTTTTCACATGAAAAATAATTTACATGTTACTTAACCTAACAATTCCTTAATTTTGTTTTCACAACATATTTACCAACCAAACACCAATCATTTTACATTTTAACTATTAGAATTAGAGTATATTATGCTGAAATCCTTACTTTCTAAGCTATAATTTCTAGTGTATTTCACAATATAAAAAAAAATATTATGATATGAGAATAATATTAGTTTTTTACCATTTCTCAAAAGGCAAAAATATCAGGCTATTAAATCAACAATATTATAAAATTAATTACCGTAACCAATAAGATTAACAAAAATAATAGAGACCGATACAAGATCAACAAGTTGAAGTAATAAAAGTTATTAGCCGGTATAAAAAACAAACATTTATCACATTGAATGATTAAAATAATTCGACTACGATGATAAATTTAAATATATCAATAAAAGGTGTAAAATACCCTAAATAAAAAACATACAAAGACTTAATTGAAATAGATAATAAAAACTATATTCTTAGCTTAAAATTTAAAGTGACTATTATAGCTTAAAACTATATTCTTAGATAATAAAAACTATATTCTTAGCTTTAATATATATATAAAGAAACTAAGAGAACACAAAAGGTAAAAAAGCAATGAGATAAAAAAACAGGATGGTAAGTAATAACTAAAAATTAAATGAGTTGGTTCCTCGTAAGGCAAGTTTGAAAGGAGAGCAAGAGACACGAGCATAGGAGGGAAAAACAAAAACCCACGCCAAGAAAACAACACAACCCCACAAAAGAAAAGAGAAAAATAACGGCACCCTTTGTTAGGAATATTGAAGGAGAGTTTTGTTTCCATAAAATCTCAGATATAGAGAGAGAGAGAGAGGAGGACAGGCTAATGCTTGACACGGGTCCATCAGTCTTGGAGCAGAATCTCTCACTTGCCAGCAGCCAACCATGACACCTTACTATCATACTTGTCTCTGTAATTATGATCCTTATCTATCGTTAGAAATCTTCGCTCTTGCTAGATTTCTATCCTTACAAACTAGAGTGAGAGATTAAATAAGAGTTACTGTGTGTGTTCTTTTTTATACCTAGGTTTTCTTGTCTCATCGGATTCTTGAGAGACTAGCTGTTGTTTTTTTGTTTTTTTGTTTTTTTTCCAGGTATGTATATTGCTTCCTTCTATTAGTTTTGTTTGTCTGAATGAGATTTGTGTGGATTGTTGGGTTGGTTAAAATTATAGTGCTTTCAAGTGATTGGTTTTTTACGTTGTTAGTGTTTGTTTTCCTTGATTTACTTGTGCAGTACTGATTTTTAACTTTTTTCTGAATAAATCAGATGTATTATGCTGTTATTTTAGGGAAGAGTCATATGTTCTAAGGATTTTTTTTTAATCATACTAATTATTTTGATTGATGGTATAATTTGATTTTATTTTGAAATATATTTAAACTTTTTTTTATCTTATATAGTATAATTAAGTGATTTTTTTTAAACTATTTGTTTGGCTTCAAAACTATTAAACAAAAACGAGAATCAAACTAAATAATAAGTTTTAAACCAAAATTGTTTCACTGATGAGGGATGTTAAACCAAATTACACAGCGGTTTCTTATGGTTTAGGGCATGCGTTAACATTTATTTATATTTTTCTGAGATCTTTAATTATATATTCACACACCTTTTTGTTTGTTTTTTTTTTAAAACCATCCTTTTACAAAATTACTGTTTCTTTGGTTTTCTTTTTAGTGTTTGTTTGGAAACGCGAATTGAAATCGTGTTTTTTAAAAATTTGATTTTTTTATATATATATATTTGGATATTTTATGTGCTGTTGTTAAAAATAATTTTTAAAAATAAAAAAAATATTATTTTGATATATTTTTAAGTGAAAAACAATTTGAAAAGCAGTCGTTATCACTGTTTCAAACACCCCTTTAATTTTCGGTGATTCTCTCTTACTCTCTCTCTCTCTTGGTAAAAAAGAAAACATGATCATTTGACCGTATGGAGGTTGAGGGTCATACATCATCCTATAATTTGGTTCATGAATCATTAAATTGGAATGAATAGATATCATGTAAGGAAGTTCATGAACCAATCTTGATACATGCCTCCAAAAATAGCACATTTTTCGTAATAAAAAAATGATGCCCTATAATTCCAGAAAATTTTATAAGAATATTATTTTTTCGTTATATTCAAAAATCTATGTATTAGTTTTCAAAGATTTAGAATGAAAAATAGAAGATCTATCATAAGATCCTGCCTGTTTATGCTGATATATATATATATATATGCACTGTGGTTTTACATAATTATAAATTGGTTTGATTGAAGTAATAAACGAAGATCTAATGATTCAAACTTGGATTTGCAGAAAATTTAAGTATGGAAATTCCTTGCAGAAACTATTAAAATCACAGAGTTGATTAATATGGAGAAGAGAACAAATATACATATAGTTTGGAAATACTCACTCATTATTAAAATATTAGAATTGAAAACTTTTTTATTCTTAATGAAATTTAAATACTATTTGTATTGGAGTTTAAAGAAGTTTTTACTCTGCTTCAAATTCTGTATTTTAGTTTGAGATCTTTCTGCTGTGTATAAAAAGGGCAATTTGTTGAATATTATATATCGGGAAAAATGCTTAGGTTTTCCAATTTAGAGTAGAATTCCTTGTTTGATAGGATTTCTTTTTTAATACAATTCTTTGTGCAATAAACACTAGGGTTTGGTGTTAAAGAAAATATGGCTTTGACATAAGATTGATAGAAGACTCTTGTTCTGAGGGTTTTCTAGAAATATTTTTCCATCCCGAATTTTTTTTTTTTTATAGATTTTTTATTTGTTTTACTATGCTTCTTGGTGATCTATAATTTCCATACAGAAAAGCCTTTCACGTGCGTGTTAATCTGCTTTGAGTCATGATAAGAGTGAATAAGGGATGCTGATATCTTTTTCCTTGTTCCTTTTATCTGAATCTGTACTGTTTTTTCCCATGAAATTGTTTTAATCTTTAAGAGTTCAACGTTTCTATCTCATAAATATCAATTTGTTTTGTGTTTCTGTCTCATATAGAAAAAAGTGAGATGAAGTTTGAAATAATTGGATGTGGAAAATCCTGAAAGCTTGTAGAACAGGTAATGGAAAGTTTTATATTTATCTTTGAGTAAACATTTGTAAATCAATTATGTTCTTGTTTCTGTGTATTACGTATCGATGATATATGCATGGTTTTGTGTATTCTCAGGTTTGGAGGGGAGTCTTGCTTTGGTTGCATAGTAACTTAAGAGCAGAATTTATACATGGCAGGTCAAGGTAGCAAGTCCAATGCCTTCCCAGGAAAGTTTTATTTGGGTTATGGCCCTAATGGCATCAATTTACTCTGCAATCAGAATGTAGATTCGGACAATTCTTCTTCGGAAGGAACACATTCTGAGCTGAACATTGCTCCTTCAGACAATAATAGTCAGCTCACTAATAGTAATGGACCATCAGCTACAATGGCGGCTAGTCCTAGTGTTCTCCCTCGCAACATAGACTTGAATGCTGCATATGAAGGCAATGGCATGGGTGACAATCAAGAGCTAGGAGGAGGATCGGACACGAACAAAAATTTGCTCGTTAGTGATTCATCTAATTCTAATGCAATTATGATCTCTTCTGGAATTGCTGGGTATGTGTTGGAAGAAAACGAGGGTGGACAAGATTCTGCATCGGGTGGTAGGCGTCTGTCCTGTAAAAGAAGAGCTCCTGAAGATGCTTCTAGACAATTTTCTTTGGGTGAAAGCTCGAGATCAGTTAAGCTAGGAGATATTCCTGAAGAAAATGCTCCTAAAAGCTTCAATTTACCATCCTCCTTGAATAGTAACCCAAATTCTGCTAGACTTTCGGTTGGTGTGAGAATAGCTCCTTCCCCGTATCAACCTTCGAGTGCTGCAGCAAGTGAATTTGTAACTGGAACTGGGACAAGTTCTGAAGTGCATCAAAATCCAAGTGTGGTTGGACAATCTGAGAACACCCAGAGATATACCCGTTTGAGAAGATCTGCAAGTCGATTAGATTCTGCACCTGGCCATAACTCGTCTTTTTGGACCATAAGGAATCCTCTTGTGCAATCATCTGGTCAACAACCTGTGTTTTATCAATTCAATCACCTTCCAAGTTCAAACACAGCTGCAACAACGGGAATGGTTAATGTAGCTTCTCCAACGCAGCCTTTTATGCATACTCCCAATCCTTCACAGCCTCTACAACCTTTCCAGTGGAATGGGGTCACCGCGGAAAGAACCAGTGGGCCATCTACTCATGCTATGAATGGAGGAAATACCTTGCATCAGGATCGGAGCTTAAGGAATGATCCGAGGAATGGCATGTTCTTTTCTGAATTTCAAAGGACACATATGCCGAACATGCCAACAAACCTTCACTTTGCCAATGGGAGATATTTTCCAGGAAGTATGTCTCCCATTTCCCAACCACATAATCCTATTTGGTATGTCCAAGGTAATATGGAAGAGCAGTATCATGGGAGAATGCCAAACCTTGTCAATCGCACTGAGCCTCAGGGGCAAGTTTGTTATCGTCCGTTTAATCTGGTTGCCTCTTCTGATACAATAGAGAGGGGATTACAAGAGGGAAGCGGCAATATAAGGCCTTCTCAGATGCCTCTTATACCAGGCTTGGAGATGAGGTCCGAGAGACAAACTGTCACTCGTGAAATGGCACGCCGGGCTTTGACTGCTGTTCAGAGGAGAAACAGACTAGCAACTGAGGTATTCTTAATAGATCATTTCCTTCTTAAACTTAACTACTTTTACCACAAATTAAAGGGTAGGCAAATCATCTCTGCCACCATTATTTACCATTTGTTTTAGCCTTATTGAGAAATATAAAACAAGAAGAGACAGGGTAAAGCTTTTAGCTGCTGGTATTCATCCTGGCCCATATGAATTCTTGGTATATTCACCCTTTTATTTTATCAGTATATAGTTATGACCTCCTGATTAATTCCATTCTCTATTAAAAGTGTGCTCAAATATGCATGTTTTTCTATATGAATCCTTGATGAAGAATCGAGGTGCTTCTGAGCATTGAAACTTTCGTGCAGTCCTGACAGTAATTTTTCAAATTATATGTACTTACATTATCAGTCTAGAGTGAGTATTGATGGCTTAAGGGAATTAAAAAAAAATCCATTTATAATATTCCCTAATCTGTTATACAGGTTAGATTATCTACACCATAATAGAAAGCTTGAAACTCATTTTTTCCTTGAACATGTCAGCAACAATTTTTGCTAATTCCTTATAACCTATATAAATGTAATTTTCTCCATCGGTTTTATTTCTTCATAAATCAATATTAGTCAACCATTATCTTAGTCAGATGCTCTTAAGTTCACTTGTTTTTGGCTTGACAGGTCCGCAATGCTCTGACGCTTGTGCGTAGGAGGGGTTCGTTACAGTTTGGGGTACGGATTCTAGCTGAACTTAATGCTGTATTTAGATTATATATATCACTTTGCTAAGCTGAAGTCTTTACAGTAAATTGAAGTTTTGATTCAAATGGAAAGAATAACTTTGTTCAGCTTATCCTTTTCCTTTTGACTTGATGAAGAATCTGCTCATGATTTTGATCCATTGATGGTATGTCAGAATGTGATGCTAATTGACCGTTCAGCTTTGTTTGGTGATTCTGATGATGAGGAGGCTGATGAACTTGAAGATATGCGTCTTGATGTGGACAACATGTCTTATGAGGTAAGAATTTAAGAAATTAAGGCATTCATGAACGCCTTTTTGAAGTTTTTTCTTGCTTGTAGATGATAACTTTGCATTCATTCTTTATTGACCACTGTTTTTTTAATAATGATTCTGTGCTTTAGCAACTTTTGGCTCTGGAGGAGCAAATGGGAAATGTTTCCACCGGATTAAGTGAGGATGCTATTGTGGCAACTCTAAAGCATTGGAAGTATCAAGCAGTTGCAGATGGGTCTGACAGTGAAGATGAACCATGCTGCATCTGTCAGGTAAGACTGGCTCAATTCTTCTACCTTCTACCACAGGAATAATCTAAAAGACAAATACATAAGCCAGTGTGATCATGAATAGTTTACAAGTATCAATAATTTCACTTTTCCACTGTAATTTACTTCACCTCGGTGATTCTCAAGAGATGCTTAAGGAGAAGTGGTGTACTTAAATGGAAAGTATCAGTAGAAATTTTTTAAAATAAAACAATTTCAGTTTTCAGGAAAAAAGAAATAGTTTTCATTTTTACTAAAGAACACATTTCTGTAGTCTTGATATTTGCTCATTGTTATTAATTGGTGCATTGTATCTTAGGTTTTTTTGGTTGGTAAAATCCTGCATGCACTATGTATTTGCACATCATTTTGCAGGAGGCATATGCTGATGAAGATGATCTTGGGAAGCTGAAATGTGGGCATGACTTTCACTTCAACTGCATTAAGAGGTGGCTCGTAGAGAAGAACAATTGCCCCATCTGCAAAAAAGCAGCCGTGGATGTTTGAGATCACTAGTTTTGGCTCTGGACAATCGTCCTTGCCCATGGACCATTGTTCTTAGCCATTTGCTGACATTATCTTCCTTTGATTATAGAACTGTTATCAATAACTATAATAAGCAAGTTCATGAGATGCCTCGGTGTTTCATGCTTCAGTTTTGTTTCATGGCCTGGACCTCAAACAGGGTAGAACACACTCCTGTTACAAGATTCTGCAGTATGGCATCCAATTTTCAAGAATCTCATCTCCAATTCCTTGAGCCTTATGTTAATGGATGCTGGAAGCAGCATTTTGAGACTGTTGTCGCTTATCAGGTTATAGATAGACATATGGAACACAGCCATGGAGAATTGAACATTGACGATGTGACTCCATTTAGACAGTATTAAAGTTTACAGTTACAAATATTGGAATGAAAACATAATGAAATAAAAACCTCTTTATACTTGATTTCTTGTGTTGTTATCTTTGGTTCTTTGCTCGTATCATTTGGTGTTGCTTTACTGCATCCCTTTTTTCGCAAATTCATCTATAAATTGCTCGGTTATATGTATACTTTGGTGCTTCTATTCTCTTTTTTCTTTGGAATACCCATGCCTGACATTGGATACTTCGACATGAGCATGGATAATTGAACGCTACGATTACATGAAAAAATCGAAAACAAATTGACAAAATAGCCAAATCGGACATGCATCCCTATATTTGATCCCGAGTTCGAGCATCATAGGTTTATACATTAGATATATAATACAGTTTTATTAGTTTTATTGAATGATATCAGAAAATTGGAAAACATTGATGGAATATTCCGTTGTTTAAGCAAAATTTTATTGGTAATGCATTGCTGACAGAATTGTAAATAAAAAACCATGGTCGAAAAGTATCTCGTTGAAGCTTTCTATTTCATTAGTATATTTCAATGCTGATAGAATTATTGATAAATTTTTTTATTAAAAATTGTAAATATTTTAATTTTAATATTTTATAACCTCAACAATCACGCTGTCTAAAATCTAAAATAATAACATGGAATCAATTATATTTATACCCACAAACTGAACTGGAATATAAAGAATTAATAATAATATGCTAAAAAAGGTTACACGTTTAATTTCATTCATTCTCAGCTAAAATTCAAATAACACCTCTTAATATAATTCATTCATTCATAAAGTTAATAATCTTCATCAAACATACCTATTCAAGCCTAAAATTAAATTTCATTGGAGTAATATATATATAGTAAAGCACAAAGTGATTGATACCTTGATCATGTAGGATAGATTCAGCTTCCTTGTCAAGTTGATTGGTCTTGTTAGATTGGCTACGATGAGAGTGGGGAGTTTTGAATCGCCTACCAAGCTTGTTGAGAGACATAATATTTTTAGAAGATGTTTATCAACCATAAAATCCATTAGAAATAATCTAAAAACAACGTTGCACTAATTTGTCTAATAATCAAACAAAAAAATAACATTTATCCTCTGAATTATTTTAAATTGGTATACACAAAATCCTCATATAGTCTATGAAATCTAAAGAATCTAAATTTTCAACTTAACCATAAAATTGACAAAAACTAATTAGTACCCATTAAATTACTTATCTTAAATTCTAACACACATAAGTTACAAAATCACATCCAATTTCATCAAGTCACAAATTAAATTCATTTTTCTCAAATCCTAAACAAACCCTAAAATACAAATCATACATTAATACAACAAAATTATCATTATAAAATAAGTAAGATACTTAAATAGACATGTAAACTACAAATTCAACAAACAAATTTTGAATAAATTAACTTTAAATATAAATGGGTGTTACAACAAAAATGGATAAGTTTTCTTACTTGACAAAGTGAAGCTTGACAAGAAATAGAATCAAGAGAAGGAGGTTGCATCGAGACTAATATATTGGGTAAGAGAACTGTTAGAGTTTAATTTTCTTTTAAAATTACCAATGAAAATCAATACGGATAAAATTATTGATTTTTTTTTGTTTTATTTTATTTCGTCGCTATTTTTGTTGTAATTTTTGTTGGTAAACAATGATGAAATATTTTTTATCGTAATTCTACCGCTTTGTTTTTCAATTTTTTGGTTATGGCATGAAAGTCTATAGTATTCATTTTAACTTTTAAAATATATTTGCACTTTATACGAGTCTTACTTAATATTTTATACAAAAGAAGAA
>Ga0307517_10006116_pt1 | contig 17926 bp, 18 predicted proteins | sample 23_EM_MG_FD_194515 | JGI IMG/M metagenome (GOLD analysis project Ga0307517, IMG submission 194515) | Populus trichocarpa ectomycorrhiza microbial communities from riparian zone in the Pacific Northwest, United States - 23_EM | ecosystem: Host-associated > Plants > Roots > Unclassified | place... | reverse complement strand
GCCATGACCAGTGGCCGTTTCTAAACAGTGTGAGCCAGCTCACTTTCGGCTCGGCTCGGCTCAGTTCGCGGCAACACCACGACGGAGCGCACATGGGGCCGATTCGGGACAAGTGCTTGTCCTCCAAAAGCGGTCCGTCGCTCGGGTCACCTATTTCACGGAAGAGGAAGCAGCGAAAATCGGCAAGGGTGTGGATCTCCTTCCCCTCCGAAATTTACGCCATGTTGATGGATTGCCGTTTCCGAGTGCCCGTCGGATTTATTTGATCGTCAATCTCCTTCCCTTACATTCCCTGAATATATAAATGGACCAGATTTATAACCAAGACTGGCCCACCGACCGCAGTCAGCTCTCTACTCCCAGACGACCTTACCAATGGCCATCACCCAGGATTTTCACGACGACTCCAACACCAGGGTCTGGTTCATCACCGGCACCTCTTCTGGCATGGGCAGGGCTCTAGTCAAGTCCGCCCTCGACCGAAACGACAGGGTCATCGCCACCGCCAGAGTCCTCGAGCAGATTCAGGACCTCCGCTCTTTCGCAGACTCGTCCAGGCTCCATCTCATGCAGCTCGACATCACCGACTCTCAGGATGTCATCAACTCCAAGGTCACAGAGGCGATCGACGTCTGGGGTCGCATCGACGTCTTGGTGAACAACGCCGGCACCGGCGTTAAGATGATTTTGGAGGAGGGAGGGTATGTCTCTTGTTGTGCTCGCTGGGTCACCTTATGATGATTTCTGTTTTGCAGCGTTGAGGGAATAATCCGTCAGTTTCAAACCAACGTGTTCGGCGTCATGGCCGTTACTTATGCTGTATTACCCCACATGAGAAGGAGACTCTCGGGAACGGTTGTCTTCACTGGAAGCAGATCCGCATTTGCGAATGAATTCCCAGTCCGTATTTCTATGATCACGCTTACCGTTTAGCCTGACCTTTGTTCCCTTCAGAGCGTTGGCGCATACGCTGCGTCGAAGGCTGCCGTCCATAGTACGTGTTTCTACCGTTGTTCTTTACGTTTCATTCCTCGTGCTGATCCGCGCGATCGCACAGCCCTTGGAGAGAGCCTTGCAACCGAACTTCGCCCATTTTCCATTCGAGTCTTGGTGCGCACTAATGCCTTTGTCGCTTCCTCATGCACTCATGTCCCCTACATAGATCGTCCAACCTGGAAGCTTCAGGACAGACTGTATCATGTATCCCAATTTCGCGCAGAAGAAGATCAAGGATTATCAAGAAGTCGATCAAAAAACCAAATCGTTTTTCCTGTCAATCAATGGGAAACAACCTAACGACCCCGTCAGGGGTATGGACATTGTCGTGGATGTTGTCAGAGGGGAGGGAAGAGCTGCTGGAAAACCCTTCCCTCTCTGGCTTGCCCTTGGTGCCGATGCCGTCAGGGACATCCGTGCCAAGGCAACTAGGATCGTTGAGAGTCTAGACGTGTACCAGGATCTCTCTGTCGCAGTTGGTTACGATCAGCCCTAGACCTTCTTGTCTTCCATTAGATTTGTTGTCATACCCTTGTTAGAAATTCACCAGTCCGTGTTTGTTCTGCGCCTATTGATCCGTCTCTATTGCATTCCCCGATCGGAAAATCCCGACTCGGAGTTCCTTCTTTCTTCTATGACCCCGTGCCACGAAACGAGACGGCCTGAGGAACAATTCGACTATCAAGAGGCAATTGACGATGTCGAGCGTGCTCAAGTTGCAAAACGATGGACACGCGCAATGATGAAGTACGGCGTTGAAGCGAGAGGTTCACACACCCGTCCCCGGTCGTTTTTTGAGATCCGAGTGCTGAGTCGGTTATCCCAGGTATTCTTCCAGTTCCCCCAGAATGCAGAACGGATACAGAATACAACAAGATATTTTTCATTTGGTTCTCTGTGAACTTCAACATCCTTTCGTTCGTTTGCTTTCACTTGCGCAGGCGACTCGACTGGTGACGCGTTTCTCAGGTTCTCGGCCGGGACGCTCGGTCCGGCAATCTTTGGACTCGGACTGCGGGACTCGTGCCTGGTAATCCTATTCTTCAACCTCCTCTGCGCTGCCCTACCCTCCTATTTGTACGCGCACTTCGGTCTCCTTGCCCTTCAAGGGATTCTGAAAATGCTACCCGATTTCTGTTGCCTCTCAGGGCTACTTGGGGTCCGCGAACGGGTGTGTGAAATCCATGCTCCGAGCGCCGTGCTCTGATGCGACTTAGGGCTCCGACAGATGTGCCAGGCGCGATATAGCTTCGGGTGAGTATCTGATCGGTGGTGCCCGACCGAACCGAATACCGGGCTGACCATTTCGTCTCGTGAAGGTATTATGGCGTGATATTGCCCTGCGTCCTCAACCTCATCTCTATGTGTGGGTTTTGTGTATTGAACTCCGTTTTGGGAGGTCAGACGCTAGCCAGCATATCAGACGGAAGCTTGAGTTGGAGGTAGGTAACGCCCGTTGAACTCTTATGAACGCACCACTGACGTCGGGCGTGTTTGATAGTGTGGGGATAGTCATAGTCGTCGTCATATCGCTGGTCGTTGAGTGTTTCGGGTGCAATCATCCAGGACGTCCCGTAACCCTTGACTTAGGTCTCGTTTTGTGGCTACAAGGTTCTCATGTTGTTTGAGCGCATCATTTGGTTTCCCGTGCTCGTTGCCTTTATAGTTGCGCTCGGGGTGAGCGGGAAGCACTTGACCTCACCACCCGCGGAACCCGCCGCGGTGCAAGCAATCCTATCATTCGCTGGAGTGATTGCGGGCTTCACGATAACTTACTCCCCCCTGGGTTCCGACTTTACGATGTACTATTCTCCAGATGGGCCAAGGTCGGAATTTCTTGCACTATTCACGGAATTTGACTAATTCCCATGTTCGCATCTCAGCTGGAGAATTTTCCCCTACTCAATCCTCGGGTTTCTGCTCTCTCTCGTGAGCGTTCATGTGATTCAGTTAGTTATCCAATTCGCTCACATGGGTGAATCAGGTTCCAACGCAATGTCTTGGAGCGGCGTGCGCCATTGCCGCCCCAACCGTCCCATCGTGGACAGTGGCGTTCGAGGGTGATAACGTCGGCGGCCTGCTGGCTGAGATGTTGTCTCCAGTAGGGACTTTTGGGAAGATCCTGGTCGTTTTACTCGCGATCAACTTAACGTCGAACATTGCGGCTACTTTCTACTCGATCACGCTCAACTTCCAGATCTTGGTCCCTCATCTGGTCGTGTTGCCTAGGTATCTCCTGTCTCTGGCCGCAACTGCGGTGTACGTTCGTTAATCATTCTCAAATAAACCCCCGAAACTAGCGAGTGATTGATAGAACTGCTTTCTTAGGATCATTCCAGTATCTCTGGTCGGGGCCCACCGATTCTACGCGACTCTGACGAACTTCCTAGCTCTCCTGGGATACTGGGCATCAATGTTTGGAGCTGTCGTCCTCGTCGAACACTTCCTTTTCAGGCGGAACGATTTCGGCGCGTATGATTACAAGGTGTGGAACACACCCAGCAAACTACCCACCGGGCTCGCAGCCCTTGGTGCGTGCCTGGTTGCTCTCGGCGTCATCGTTCCAGCGATGGAACAGGTTTGGTGGACGGGGCCGATTGGGAGAAAGACGGGTGATATTGGATTCGAATTGGCGTTTGTTGTGACGGCGTTGGTTTACCCTGTTACGAGGACGATAGAGTTGAAAGTACGTGGGCTGTGAGTTGCCCTCGGTATTTGATATTGTGCACTAGAATACGGGAATCGTTGCGCGGGAAGCACCTGCTGTAATCTACGAAAGTGGTATGATACACGATTAGGTGGTGAATATAGACGGTCAGCCAGAACAGCAAACAGCAATTGTGAAAGAGTTGCAAGCTAAGAGCGTTCCTCATCTCGAGTCCTGAATCTCTGGATCTCCCTGCAAAAATTTTAGACTCATGAAAACATTGTTGATTCCTCCACGGACTCGGTCCTTCTCCTCCTCCGCAACCCGCGAGAGCAAGAACGCGGTCTTATCGGGATGGTATCGCAGGAGGAGCTGACGAATCCGATCTTTCCTCTTCGATGGAGTGATGCCCTTCCCTCGCAGTGGGGCGAGGACGAACTCTCTAACCGCACCGACCGTCAGCCGGTCAGGGTCCTCGGGGCGCTTAGCCACCGGCCAAGCTATGTCCCCGAACCCAATTCCCTGATCCTCCACGTCCGACGGGGGATTCTTGTGGCGGCCAATCGACAGACCCGTGCGCCACCGATCCTCATACTCCGTCCACGCCGCCAAAGCTTTCCTCTCTCGTTCCTGCTCGTCGAGTTGCTCGCGGATCCGTTTCGTTCGCACGAAATCTCGTCGACCGTTCATGTCTCGGAGGACGCCCCCCGATCGAACCCATTCTATATCGCCTTTCAGAGCTTCGAAAGTCTCTGATTCGACGCGCTTTTGGCGTCGATGGATCTCGGCGCGGTTGGCGTGCTCGACGAGGGGGAGGGGAGGGTCAGCGTTGTCGATGCTGAATGGGGAGTTCGAGGTGGTGGGGAGGGTCGTCATTTCGGTCGTGCACAATGGGTGGTTCTCGGAGTGGGCGGTCGAAGTGGACGGGAGCGGTCGAATGGGTCGTGGACTCCCATTCTGCGGCCAATTTAACTCAATCGGTTGAGCAAACTTTGGAGAGGACAACGCGAGGTACCCTGGTATGTAGCGAGGGGGGGAATCCAACGTGGGAGACACTTGGTCGTACACGTTCATGGAGGTCGTAATCTGAAAGTTGTCGCGTGGGACCCACAGTCGTGTTGAACTTATGACGTAAGCCGACCCCGGGAGATCTGTTGATTCCTCACATTATCCTACTTCTATTCGTGTACCTAGTAGCATAACCCCCCCCCCCGGTTCTAACCAGATCATAAAAATTTGTATTACAATCACACGTCTTCCTCCCAATCATCTGGGATCGGTTCAACCGGAACCTCGGGTTTCCTCGGAGAGGCAGTTTGCTCCCTCCGTACAAGAGTGACAGGTCGCACCAGGGTGGTGGCAGTAATCGGGTCCAGGCTGGTCGAGGGAACGGGCTGGGGTTGCCTCATGACAACGGATGACCAACCCCTGCCCCACGGGGGCCCGCTCGAAGTTGCCACAGGTTTGGAAGGGCCGGGGGCAGGTGTTGGCATTTGACGAGCGCGGAGGTCCGTCAGTTTACCTAGAGCTGGTGCCGTCACAGCGGAGAGGAGCGGATCTGGAATCCGAGTGTCGATCCTACGAATCAGCTGGACGCTCCTGTGCGGTTCTGGGTCGACGAGCTGGGTGTCCATCCTGTAGACTGCAGCCAACTAGAAACACATCATAAGTTCTCGTCTCCCTTGGGAAAGGAAAAGGTATATTCACCTCTTGAACAAACTTTCTCCTATCCGGAGGCATCTTCGGCAAGACCAGGGTCTTCTTATCAGACCGAACGAAACTAATCGTAACGAGCATCAGCAAGCATCCACGGGTCGGAAGGTAGAAAACGCACTCAGCCAAGCTCTTCTCCACAACGGGAATAAACTTGGAGTTCGCTCGGGCGAACGCAATCAACTCCTCACGATATGTCGCTTTGTTTTTCTCAGTCCTGTCGGACGAGATCCCCAAAGCTTCCGCTAGCCGCGCGTTCCTCTTCGCAATCGCACACTCGTTGGTACATGTAAGGGTCTTGCTGCCTCCACCTCCAGTCGGATTCAAGAGTTTGCGGCCACATTGGACGGACTGGCGTATTCGTTCGCATGAACAGGTGATTATTACCGTCGCAGTGCAGGGTTCGGTCTCCTGGCAGGAGCCTGGGGCATGGCATAGATCCGTGCAAGGATGAATCGCAGGATGGCTGCAACAATGTGATGAGGAGACGATCAGTTGGAAAAGCAAAGGTCGACTCACCACAACTTCCGTGGCTTTCCACAAGGATTCTTACACGGTCCACAGTCATCAGAATGACACATTCTCTCGCACCGATGGAAGCCACACTTGAGGGGTCTGGGAAACATCTCAGAAAACTGTACCAGTGGACTTGAAACGGAGAGACTAACTTTCCGCACGGCGTGCCGCAAAAAACTTTCTCCCGGGAACAAGTGACATTCTCTACCGCCTTCTTCCCGCACGCACAGGGTTTACTCGTCAAGAAGGAACACGGAGGGCAGGGGCGTGGATCTTCATGACATGGGTGTGGGTGCTTCCTGTGTCCACATGGCGGGGCGGGGCGGTTACAAGGGTAACTGCAAAATATCTTTGTACCACACGGTATTGGAGGCTCCAAAACCGTCCGGGAACAATGACAAACCCTCTGGAGATCGCGGTCAATATGACAATCAGACAGAGAACAGGGTAAAACTTCACCTCTTCGAACGAACTTCTCAGGCATTGTGGACAAGGACCCTTATGATCTCGCTCTTCACAAGTGTGGTTTCCACACGGAAGCGGTTTCCTGCATACGATATCGCAAATGTGCCAGCCGTGTTCATCTAATGCATCCTCTTCAACCTTTTTCTTTCCCTTCCCTTTGATCCCCGCGGAAGATGCGAGCGGACAACACATCCTATTGCACTGGTGTTTACCACAGTTGCGCAACGCGGGACATGGCTTATCGCAGAGTATTTCCGTGTATGTCCCACTCTGGTCTCTGTGGCATTCTACGTCTTGCGTGGTGGCACCGCATCGACAGGGACGGGCTATCTTGACCCGGCAATGAGGACAAGGCCCAGTATGACATGGCGAGGGGCAGGTGTGCGAGCAGCCGTCAAGCTGCTTTAGACAGAGTGACTTGCAAATGGGTATTGGGTCCTTGCATGTTACCCGTACGAGATTGCTGTTTGGGGGGAAAAACTGGGCCTCCGACGGGGATATGGCGTGTTTCCCACAAGGACAGCGGGTAGCGGTGGAAGGAGATCGAGGACAGGGGGTAGGCTTGAAGGGAGGTACGTGACACGGTTTTGAACATTGATGGACACCACAGTCGAAAAACCTTGACAAGTATCAGCAATGTGTAACAACGCAGATGAATAGTTGATAATCACTTTTCACAGGCATTCTCACATCTAAAGTGGCCAACCCACGGTTCTTCACCGTCTACACTGCAGGGCAGGGGCTCCCCGGTACCACAAATAATCTCTGTCTCCACCTTTCCACAGTAGCACTTCGCAACCTCCCTTTTGGCGCAAGGTGTGCAAGGCCCAGGATGGCACACGTTCCCACATGAATGGTTGCCACAGGAGAGCTTCTTATCGCAAACATTTCCACAAGAAATCCTCTCGGTGGCAGAGGGCTCCAGGGGAGAAATATTCGAGCACTTGTACGAAAGCACTTTACTACCACAGTAACACGACACGTGCCTTGTAACCTGACAGGGAGGGCAAGGTCCGGGATGACAGAATACGGGGCAAGAATGGCCGCATGCTCTTGGTCTCGTACAAATATTGCCGCAAGAGTGGGGTGTCGCTAGCCTGGGAGGTTTGGGATCGACGTCCGCCCCACAGAAACACCTGATAAGTAACACCAGTTAGCGCTGATTCGGAGGAAACCAGCGAAGCGCATACCAGTACGAGGATGGTTCAATCGTTCGCTTTGCGCGACATCCGATACACAACCATTCACCTGGGTTATTCTCTCCACGAGCCTCGCGCGCTTGCCGAGTGTCTGCGATACTCTTTGAAGCCCAGGAACGAACACATTTGAGATGCAAAGTCGCCCAACAATGTTGCTCTTGTTGAGAGCCTTCCGTGTGTACAACCGGAGTGCTGGGGGAACATGACCAGGTGGGTTGGAAGGGGCGAATGTGGTTGAAGCATATGGCGCAGTCAAGGTAGGGGGGAGTACGGAGGTCGTGGATGAGCCTGGAAGTAAGATCGTCCGCTGCGGAGTCGACACGATACTTTTCACGGTCGGGGTTTGTGTGACGCTCCTCCCGGCGAGGTTCAACATCTCCGGTAGTCAGTTTTCCATCGAACTTCCTCCGTCTCCTCTGTCGAGAGGGACCTTCTTTCAAAGGTGAAGGCTCGGCATCGGCAGAGTAAGGGATGGGCTCAGAGTCGACATTGGGGTCCTTATCGCCGGGTGGGGTTTTCTTTCTTCGGCGAGGCAGCTTCGAGTCGTCAGCATCTGTGGTGCCGCCACCAGACTTTTCCTGATTTCGTCGCTGTTTGGAATCTGGTTTGTTTGGTGGGGGTTTCGTCTTGGCGGTATTATGCCGAGATCCCGTAGCATCCGAGATCCCGCTTGGCTTGTGTTTTGGCCGCTGTTTCCGGTGTGGCTGCGGGCCTGAGGAATCGTTCGCTTTGCTGTCCGGAGAAGATCGAGGGGTAGAGGGAGTCGCTCGACCTCCGGCGACGTCTAATATCGGCGCATCGCTAGGCTGCTTGTTATCCCTTGAACGCTCCAAGTTACCTCTGGGGTGCCAAGGGTGTCTAGGCTGTCCTGAAGGTTTTCGTTCGCCCCCCCGGCGACGGCCAGGAGATTCGTTTGTGTGAGGAGTCAGGAGGGTGTCGGGCTCTTCCATGCAATACGTGAATGTCACTGAGCTGGTCGTTGCTGGTGCGGTCACGGTCGCCGTCGTCCTCGTCGTCACAGACAGAAGTGGTCAACCTGACCACAGACCACGTTCATTGATAGATCCTTGATCAGAGTCAGACTGACGTCCGAACCTTTGATCCGCAATCCGATCCCCTGACGCCCAGCCCCCCATCTCGTCCAGCACGCCGGCACCGACATCGTCAAAGACAACGATAACGAGAAATGACCGCTCCGTCCTTGGATGTCGTCGTCGTAGAGATAACCAACGCTAATAATTATTCACAGCTCAGCCACTCGTTGCGCACTTTCGCGCCGAACGACGTTAGGGACACCATTCTTGCCGGTGCATTGACCAACGGTCAGGATCCTCTGACTGTGCTTGATACTACACAGCATACAATCGGGGTGCTTTACATCTTGTGCGCCCGACAATACACCACTCTGCGATGTTGAAGATACTGATGACCCACGCGCCACAGATCAGCGAGGTTTAGGACGAAGAACAACCTTCCATCACTAGCTTATCTTGAAACTTTCTGCCAAAACTTCGATGTACCCCAAGCGGTAGTTGTGGGCGAACACGGTAGTATAATTTGATGCTCCATTTATCACCCCCTTTGACATGACCGGGTTTAGTGGTGTATTTGGCCCGGAACCTACAAGATATCGCGGAGAGCACAGACTCTGTGCGGCATTCAAAAGTTCTGCGTATAACCTACTGCTTAACGAGTATTCGTCCAGCCAAAACAACCATTGACGTGTCTTCTCCACCTTGTCTCCCGCTTCCCACCAAGCCCATCACACCTAACTCCTATCCACCCCATCTTCATTGCAGTAGGCAACTTCACTCCGACCCTATTGATGTACAAATGGCTCAAATGCTCTCAGGGATGCGTTGCCACCGGGCACTTTAAGGTGGCCCTCTCTGTGCTTCAGATCCCCATCACAGAGATCGATAACTCACTGGGCGACCTTCACTATAATGATAACTTGGTCTATCACTTTACTGGGGGGATGGTGTTCGCTGCACTGAAGAGGTGGGAGGAAGCCGAAGAGTTTTTCGAGATCTGCGTTAGCAGCCCTGCGCAGGTCCCCGCTGCTATTCAACTCGAGGCATACAAGAAACTAACCCTAGTTCAACTGATATCTCGAGGGACGGTGAGTTGATCTTCGTTTGCCACGCGATTCGCCGCTAACTGACTTATACACAGACGGCAGCTGTGCCAAAATACACCAACAATTCTCTAGTCCGGTTATTGAAGACATCACCATATGGGTCGTTTGCAAAGGCATACCCACAGCAGATTGCGACGCTGAGGAAAATTACCGAGACCGATGCTGCCCTCTTTGCCAGTGTTAGTCCTCAATGGCCAATTTCCGGCCCCCGCTGACGATCTCGCAGGACGGCAACACTGGCCTCATCAACCAAGCACTGGAACGTGCACCACGGAGGTTGATAAAAAAGCTTACCTCGACATACTTGACCCTCGGTTTAGCTGAGATCGGCAAGAATGTGCGAATTTCTGAGGTTGAAGAGGTCCGGGCACTCGTCCTTAAGATGGTAGGACTCGAGCACCCAAGTTTATCGAGCGTCTTGACTGACCACTCTGGAAGATCGAACAAGACGAGATTTGTGCCACCATATCAGCGGATGATACGGTGACGTTCTCAGACCCACCGGCGCAGTTCTCAAAGATGGAGATCGATCAGGTACTAGCAGAGGCCCAAAACCAAGCAACGCTCTTCGCCATACTGAATAGAGAGGTCGGAAAGAGCAAGGAGTTCTTGACGAAGGTACGAGTTGCCGTCTGTCGCTTGGTCTTCTGAGTGGGTTTTAATTGTTCGGTCCAGGTGACCAAGAACAAGGATGAATGGGGCGGGCCACCTGAGGAAGAGATTTACGCTGGAGGCCACGTCGGAGCCTGGATGGAAGAAGCGTAATAACCGACGACTGTTGCACCTTTTGTAGTCCTCCGAGTCCGCTCTTAGCATAGACTGGGCTCCCTTCGGAGAGTTAGGGGTTTTAGCTTCTATCAATGATCTTTGGGAAGCGCCGTCACGGTGTGACAGTCGCTCCGGTTGCAACCTTCCCTCCGCACCTCAAGCCTGCCATGTCTTCCCCCACCCCGACCAACCCTCCAGCCCAGTCAAGCCAGTCAAATCAGTCATCGTCGCTCACCAGGTTAGCCTCCGTGGAGTAAGAGCCGTGTCGAAAGTCCGACTGATCGCATTTTTTTTACAGCATCCCCCAAACAGCAGCGGCCGGTGGGTTGACAATCACCAAGCCGGCACAGACAGCGACGTCCTACTTCAAGATTACCCCAGATGAACCAGTTACCTTCGCCTGGAACTTCACATACCTTTATGTTACTCCCCAACGCTTGACGGTCTCTGCCCTCTGCGAAAACGGCTACACATACCCAGTTGGTCCGACTGACGGTGTTATCCCCGGAGACTCGACGTCAGTCGTGTGGGACCCATATGAGTACAATCAAGCACACCCAGAACTTGAACTTCCACAAGCAAAGTATACACTCGCGATCTGGGACGAGCGAGGGCCGGGTGCGGTTAGGCAGGGAGGAATGTTCAATCCAAACACCGCGTTGACATTTGCCCTGTATACCCCTCAACCATACACTCCTCTTGCGAGCGGTGAGAAGCGTCGTTTATTCTCGTGGAGCGGTATAATTCATACTTTTTTTAGGTTGGCAATGCGCTGCTTGTAGCGGTGGTCCTCATTCCACCCCACTCAGTGGAACCTTCGTCACGGTAATGGCGACCCTACTTTGCATGTTCCTCTCCGGCTTCGTTTGCCTTCGTTCGGCGATGATGAGGAATCGAGAGTGATCGCCTTGTATTTCCCGAGGACCGATCTTGTTGTTCCTGCATCCCTGCTTCGTACGTTTCTTCCAGTTGGTTTTTTTACCGGATAATTCTACGTCGGGCGCCTTCCTTCACCCTTCGGACGCTTTCTCTCGAGATGTGCTACCCCACTAGCTTAGTTTTTGATTGCCCTTGATGTGGGGACGCACACCCGTTTCACTTTCTTTGCCTGTCATATTCATTACGCTCTCCCTAAAACTATCATACATCACACTCACGTTCCCATAATCATGACAGTCGACCGAGATCCTTCGTTCCTGTCGGAGGTATAGGACAGACGCTTAGAGATACGTCGAATTTTACGGTAACAACGTGTGGGAATCGGGTACTAGAAACTGTGCAAAACATTGAAAGCTGTAAATTACATGAAACTGGTTATAAATTCAAGCGGGGGGGGTGGAGCACGGAAAAAAAACGTGGGTATTCACCCAGACACCGGAGGTCCAGGCGACCCCATGGGGACTACATACTAGGGTCCAATATATTACAGGACGGATAGGATGTGTCGCTGGGGGATGATGTCGGGGTATGATCGTAACTGTTTGGGCTGTTCTCATCAACCCTCAGGTCGTCTTGACTGGTCGCGTAACGAGGCAGGTAACTCGGAGTCGAAGGGGATGGCGAAATCAACCACGACGCCCTCCTCGAGTCTTGAGACTTCCAGAGCCCGTCCATCTTTTCCGAATCGAGCATTTCGATGGCGGAGGGGGGGTCCGATTTCACCCTCACAAAGGGCAGTGGTTCCGGCAGCTTGGATGTCGTTGGCGCCACTGGGGCCTCTGGCCACGATACGCCTCCCTCGATGTCTGAAGTGGCGCGGGGCCTGAAATCCAATTTTAGTGTCAGACGGGGTCTGCGAGGAACAGACCCGGACAAAAGCTCGTCCGCTGTGACCACTGCGCCTTCCTTGTTCAGAAGCCGACTCTGCGCTACGCGCATGATGACGAGTAATGGAGACAGAGGCTGCATATAATCCAATACAACATCAGCTCGGGCCTCTGCATCACCAGGACACGCGAATGCGAAACGAAACTTGCCTGAATTTGACATATAATGGGGAAGAGCAGGTTCTGACCGAGGTTCCGCTGCGCACAGAGGGCGATGAAGACGAGGGTGGGGACCAGATAAAACAAGGCGCTTTGTACAAACATGGAGGCGATCCGGTTGCACAGGACTCGGCTCGTGCTGTTTCTTCGAGTATTCTGCATCATGTATAGCACGATGTGAGTCGTCAAGTAGAAATTGGACCCGCACGACAGGGAGAGGTAGATGATCATCGGGGTATTAGAGGTATTGGACCAGGAATTGGTATACGCCGTGGCGATTTCCCGGTTGTAGATGGAGGATATGACTATCGTAGAGATGTGAGACAAGATAGGAGGGGGGTTTGGGATGGTGGTATGTACCGACAGAGGACGTGATCATTGCCAACGGCAGAATCATTGTGATGGGCCTACGGCCGATGGTCGCGAAGAACCTGAATAGCTGGGACGTGTTAGAACTGGGCGCCAGCGCTAAACCGAGGGACACTCACGAGGATGGAGTCGGAAACCCAGTTAATTATCATGAATCTGCGGGGAAGGCGATTATTCAATCGAACTTACAGGAATTGAACGGCAGACCGACAATGTGACGCGGGCAATGTTGAAAGCGGAATCGGAACCTTCGAGCATTCGTTCTACGTCCCAACTCCAGCGGATCTGAAGCGCTACACTTGCAGTCGCACACACGAGCAGGAGCGTCGAAAGGGCCAACCACAGTCGGTTTTGAGGAGTCAGGAGCGATGACGTGTAGACCATATACTTCATCGCGATGATGTAAACTGCGACGTGCGCACCTGAGCATCTGCAGGAGTCAACACTGGTGTTTGAATAGATACCGGGCGGGACAAACCGTATACCGTGCACGATAGCATGGTGCCTAAGGAGGTAAATCTATCCAGGTCATGTCTCGTCTCGGACCCTACGGAGGTGTCGTAGTCCACCGAGTTCAAGATGACCATCTGAGTGTGGGTGTGTTCGAAGGATTGTTGCATCTGGGAGTGCGATACCTTCCACCAGCCCAAGGCTTAAATAAGGAAGAAACCCCAGGAATGGCAAAATCACGGTGACTGAAGAATCGTCACCGTCGTTGAATGGGGGACTAATACTAGTATACTTGTTAAATGGAATCCAGACACCCCATACGCCTTTCCAAAAGCCGCATATAGGGGAGCTCCGACCTCCACGCAGCTAACTGAATTGGAGGCAAGTTTGTTTTCCGAAGAAGGACGTTCCAGTGGAAGCTGAGGCCTGAGGGCTGAATCCTCGAGGTATGGTTGCCGTCAACGTTCCAGCTGATTCGCGACCGGTGGTCTTCCCGATCAAAACTGCTGTGCCCAGGGCGCCTGTTCTCCCCGCCACGTTCCCACAAACTACGCCAGTCCAGTAGACGTGTATTCATAACCCTAGTGACAGATAACGAGTCTCGCAGCTCGTCCCATATTAAAAAGATTGATAACCCCAATCCTTCAAAAGGTCCTTCATCGCGCTGTCAACCCTCTCGAGGCTTGTTTGCAACCCAGCAAACACCATGATAGCTTCGGATTTGCCTGAGACCAGCGTTATCATGAAAGTTTCCCACAGCACCTATTAATCACTCACTTGGGTCGCTATATCGCTCGAGGAAACTGCGGAGTGGCCGGAGGAATTTACGCTCGGTATCCGCAACTCTCACCCTGTCTCGTATCCCAGTCTAGCATGGGTCAGCACATTACGTCCCTCCATAGCATAACTCGAGACCAACCCTGTTCTCCGTATCGCGCTGTATTAGCACGTAGTAGAAAGCCAGACACTCGATTAACCGATTCGGCTCCGGAGAGTAGATGAGATCGTCTGGATCGAAGTTGGGGTTATCGAATAGATCGTGAGGATTGGGCCGGAAAAGAATGGGGCCCAAGATTTCTAGGAACCACGAGGTTCCAAAGATGTCTTCGAGTGGCGATAGGACAGGGAGAATGTTGGTCCCATTTAAAGCGTGTAGAACGCTCTCCTTCACCAGGCTGATTGCGGCGATTCGAGTTTGTGGCGAGTGTGTGGGATCTGTTAGCATGTCCATCAGCATCTGTACTCGCAATGAGGGTTCCGTCAGTGATAGTGTGAGGGCTGTTAGGCGGAATAGCATATGCCGAGTGGGAGGGTCCGGGTGGACACCCATCAACGACGGGAGAACGAGGGAGACCTTGATCATGAAGTCAAAGGGGAGAGTGGGGGGATGGGGTTTTATTTGAGTCAAGGCCGAGATATGGATGAGCATAATTGCTGACGCCTCATCCAGGCCATTGTTTGCCCTCAAACAAGCCAAGATCACGGGGAAATATGTCTCTAGCAGCGCGAGGTGATCGACACCCTGGAGGTCAATATGTGCCAGAAGAATAAGCTTTCCAAGGGTAGGGTTGCTCGAAAGCGAAGCAGTGTCATAACCCAGTCGATTCGCGGCGGCCTGTAAGTCAGGTCCGTGGTGTTATTCGACAATGGAAACGGAGAGGACAGTACCGATGCTCTCAAGACAAGTTTCTCTCCAGTGTTCCACTCGGGATCGATGGCGGAGTTTACCACCAATTTTGGGTATAGTGCCTCGAATTTTCTTTGAGCTAAAGACGTGTGTAAACAATTTACGCTCGCCGCAAGAGTGGTATCAAGCAACGAGAAAAGCGCGTCCTTTTTTGGTGGTCAGAATCTGATCGTTTCCCGAGGCCGATTCGACTCACGATGCAGGGCGTCAGCTGCGTAACATCGGAAAGGTGATCCGCAAAGTAATCCAAGAGGTTATTGATAAGGGCGGTTACGGTGTGGAGGACCGCTTGACCCTCGGGAGGTCGTGAATGTGGCAAAAGGGCGAGGATGTATTTTCCGAGATCATGAAGCATCCCTTGAAGACGCTCCCCCGTAGTCTTTGCCTTGGGCAGCACCCGCGGCAGAACTGGTTACCCCGTGGTGTGGGGGTGAGACATCGACGGCAGTGGATTACAACACAGCCTTACTATAGGCGTAGGAGAAAACGACCCTTTCCAGCTGTAGGGTCGGAGAGAGTCTCCCGGATATCCCCTCTTGCTCTTCCTCGTCTTCTTGTTCGCCAACACGACTTAGACGTTCCAGGATCTCTTGCAGAGCAATTAAGATCTCTTTGGCATTTGCCTTTTCGGAGACCACCCTGATAACTGGGACGGCATGAGTGCAGTGGTACGGTATCAGGAGCGGCATGATCGCCAGAGGATCCTGCGAACCGCACGTTGGTTACGACGACAGAAGTGATCACCATCAGACGAACCAACGACGGAGTAAGGGGTGAGGCATCTAGGAACGGATATAGCTGCGCAAGCGACCTCTGGGTGTCCTTATCGTGGATTATCACCTCAATCGCTGTCTGTAGAGACTCTGCATCCTGGAAATCGTTGGGTATGGTGCTGAAACTCGTTGGTGCCCTCTCACCTGGAACTCGGCCATCTACCCGACTTCGAGGTTTTGGTACACACAAAGCAGCCCTTAAAATAGCTCGCCCGTTTCCGGGTCCGCGATCGCGAGGCCGTTCCGCTCGGCGAGTGTATGCCGATGCTTGAGCTATCCCGGAGGATGGATAATCGCTTTTCCTCCTCTCTTTAGTCCAGGACGAACCGGAGGATATTTTAAGACTCGGGCCCGGGTTCCTCCCGATGATGTAATATTTGCTGGCGGCATACGACGAGTATATGAGCCATCCAGTTTCCCCATCCTCGACGTCAAATCCGCTTACTCACCCCCTCGCCCTCCCATCTCCTCCAGCATGACTCTCTTCGCGAGCAGTCCTGGCACAAATCTCACCGGTCGAACCATCGATTCCCCCCACGGAGCACTCAAATTTCGGCGGCGTCTCATTTCTGGATCGTCAGGAACCGTCTATACAGCCGAATACACGAAGACCCACCGGCAGGTCGCGGTGAAGGTGATCCCCAGGAGTAATCAGTCTGCGGACCGCTCAGCCGAGGAGTTCTACGTCCAACAGGACGTCCAGGATCATGAAAACATCGCCCATGCGGTTGCCCTCTATCCCAACGTCCGCCTTGGTCACCACGGCATCCACGGCAGCTTCACCGGAGATCTACTCGTCTTCGACTTCTACCGCGGCGGCGATCTTTTCACTGCGATCGCTTCCTATCACTATGGCGCGCAGGAAGACCAGATCCGCGATACGTTCCTACAAGTGCTTTCTGCCGTCGAGCACTGCCACGAACATGGTGTCTCCCATCGCGATATCAAGCCGGAGAATATTCTCTGTAGCGAGGACGGCCGTCACGTATTCCTCGCCGACTTCGGGCTGGCTACAACAGAGGACATGGTCCACTGTCGGCGTGGTAGCCCCATGTATATGAGTTGGGGTGAGCAGATCTCGACCCCCTCTGCGCTACGATCATCTGACTTATTCTCGATCAAGAATGTTCCACGCATCGAACTGGCGACCCCGCTACCTTCTCTGCAAAAGCCTCTGACGTGTGGTCACTCGGCATGATCCTCCTCGCCCTCGTTACCGGTCACTGTGCCTGGGAATCTGTCCAACACCCCGACTACGACCGTTACCGCACCAACCCCGACATGTTTTGGAAGGAACGCTTCCCGATATCCAAGGATCTACGTGTCTTGCTGAACGAAGTATTCACCGAGAAAACTGAGGAGCGCATTACCCTCCAGGGGCTACGACAAAGGGTCGTCGGCATGCCGACGTTCTACCTCACTAACGAGGAACTTGCAAATGCACCGCCGACGGTGAAAGCCGTCTGGGTTACTTACGTTGAGAGGGGACGCATCCAGCGTGAAGAGGGGACCACGTGTAAACCACTGGGCTCCGATAACGCCCCTCACCATATGCCATCTTCCGCTAAAAGTCTCCTGCATCACGCCCGGAAAGTGCTGCCTTTTATCCGGGCATCCAGGGTCCAGCAGGTTCAATCATGACCGATGGCAAGCGTCGCTGACGCTTCCGGGTGATGTTTATGTATGCATGATACAGTCCTGATGTAGTGGAAGTGGATAATACGTGGTGGCTGGCTATTTATGAGTGTACTACAGCTGTTGTTTTTTTTATTGTCCCATAGATTTGGAATAGTCAGAATGCTTGTTATCCCCTCGTGATCAAAAGGTTTCATACGTTAGAGCAGGGGCTGTACCCAAACTGGAGGACCGTGAGATGGAGCACGCCTAGCCCGAATGTGACGTTCCAGTTTTCGAACCAGGTATCAGAGATAGCAAGGAGCACGAGAGAGGAAGTCGTCAAGGCATATAACCTACCATCAGAAGGGCAGGCAGAAGGAATGGAAAGTACCTAGAAAACAGACCTGTGAGCCCCTGGAGGGTGTTCAATCAAACGGGACCTACCTTGACGGCCAACATCACGGACTTCGCGGTCCGCACAACGACCGACTTGGGAAAAACTACACGGATCGCCCTCCCACCGGGCAACGGTGCGGAGAAAGTCCACACAGAGTTGTGGTGGTTGTGCCGCACCTCTTCCTCTGTCAATTTACGTTCTGGT
>Ga0307517_10006115_pt1 | contig 17926 bp, 14 predicted proteins | sample 23_EM_MG_FD_194515 | JGI IMG/M metagenome (GOLD analysis project Ga0307517, IMG submission 194515) | Populus trichocarpa ectomycorrhiza microbial communities from riparian zone in the Pacific Northwest, United States - 23_EM | ecosystem: Host-associated > Plants > Roots > Unclassified | place... | reverse complement strand
GTAGCAGAATGACTATACTACCCTTCCTTTATTTTGTGTTTATTTATATATTTATCTTATTTTATTATCATTTTATAAGAAGGATTCTCACTGTAATTAATTAGTAAAGAGTCATTATTTTATTTATCTTATTTTATTATCATGACTATACTACCCTTTTTTTTTTAGATTTTCCATTAAAAAACTAAATTTATTTTTCTAATAAACTATATAATATATATATTTGTCGAAAAATAAAGGGTCTCGAATTCTCATTCAAATGCCTATTGTAGAGCACATCGTTTTATTTTTCTTATAACTACATATAAATTTGTCAATTTATTTGAAGGATAAATTGCCAAAAATAAATCCGTACCCGGTTCACTCGCCAATTTACCGGTCCAACAAACTGGCCATTTTGATTAGGGGTGATTATTTTCGGTTCGGTTCGGATTTTATAAAAAAAAAATAACCAAACCGAAATTTTTTTTAAAAAAAACCGAAACCATTTCAAACCGACTGGTTTCGGTTCGGTTTGGTTTTTTAAGACAAAAACCGGTTCAAACCGGTTTGGCTTGGTTTTTTCGGTTTGGCTCGGTTTTTTGCCGGTTTGGCTCAGTTTTTTTCGGTTTAGGTTCGGTTTGGTTTTTTCAGTTTTAGGCTTATAAAACCGGAACCGAATTGAACCGGTTAATTTTTTTAAAATTTTAATCGATTTAATCAGTTTTTTTTCACGGTTTAAGTTTTTTAATTTTCTAACTTTTTTAATTTTTTTACTCACATCTAATTTTAATATCGTTTACCGGAGGGTAAGAGCCATTTAATGATTTATTTTTCTAAGTATGTCCTGTTGAATCGCATTTCCTTCCCGAACACACCCTTAATCAACATCATTAACATTAATCAATCATAACAATAAAAAAAAAAGTACCAAACTTTAGCAAAAATCACTACCCCAAGCTCTAAATCCTACGGATTACAAACACAAAATCCAACCATTTTCTTTTAAAAAATTATATAAAGGAGAGCAAATTTAAACCAACAAGAATCTAAATCATCCAAAACCCCCCAAAAGATTCATAATTTACATGACCAAACAGAGAAATCGATCCAAACAAAATAATCCAATTGACTACAATAATTACAAAACTCCCCTGAATGAGGAAAACACGTAATCGAAAGAGGAAAGAAACTTGACATATGGGTTTGCTGTAAAGAGCCTGGAAGAGTAAGAATCCGAGGAAGATGAGTGATGGTGTTTACGGCGGCGTTACGAGTGAGACTTATTGTTGTTACTACTCTTTTTCCGGATCTCGGGAGCTTCTCTGTCCCTGCAATTGCGGCAACGGCGACGGTTGCGAGAGGAAGGAGAGGAAGGAGAGGAGGAATCGGAGGACAGAGAAGATGGAAATAATAATGCAGGAAATAAACCAATAATCACTTGACAAAATGCATCAATGGCACGATTTCTCTTCTTAAGAATCAACAACTCAAAAAATTAGTTCAAATCATTTCAAGATTTGATATTTTTCGAGTTTTGTGGTATATATACTATTTAAAATTCGTAGCAGACATTATTAATTTGGATACGTGAAAAAGATCATTTTGTCCATCATAGACAGATAAAAACTCTCTTAATTTGTTTTTTTTATGACTCTACGTTTTCCATTTTAATTTAAGCAATTAAATGATAATTAATTAGCAGTACTTAATCAGTTTAATCAATGTTTTAGCTAGAGCATTACTTGTAAATGAGAAGAAGAAGAAATAATGGAATTTTTCAATATGCTAGGATTCTCCATTTTGATTTTTGCTGCATTCATCAGAGTAATAAAAGTTGTCGACTCCAAACTCCGCCTAAAGTTACGAGTCAATGGATTACCTTGTCGGATGATTATTATATAAGCTTGTTTGGTACAATATTGTGATAGTTTTAATATGACACAAAATAAATAAATCTCTGTAAATCTGAAAAGAAAAGTGAAAATGATGTTTTTGTTTTTCATCTGCAATACTTGAAAAAAGATCAATGGAGAGGGAGAGGATTAATTAATCTATGTCAAAAAATCATCTCAATCCAATAACTTAAGTTGTTAGGTGAGGTCCCAAGATATGATTTATATTGTTCTCTAACACACCACCTCAAGTGAAAACCCTTTGGGCTTGAAACTTGCACAGACCCACATTACCTTGTGCTTGATTTTTATCAAATGAATGAGGATGGTGAGATTCGAACTCGTGACCACTTGGTCATCAAGGCTCTGATACCATGTCAAAGAACCATCTCAACTCAATAGCTTAAGTTATTAGATGAGATCTCAAGATATGATTTATATTGTTCTCTAACAATCTAAATTAATGATTTTTGTCAATAATGATCAATGGTAGAATTTGGTTGAAGTCTATTCACGGGGAGCATTAATTGGCATTAAACACAAACAGATTGTTAAAATTTGAAAGAAGAAGAAAAAGAAGAAGAAAAAGAAAAACTCTCTCAAATCAATCCCTTTTTCAAGGCTTATTTTCTGACCAAGAAAGGTGTGTAGGGGATCCCAGTGGCCTTGATCCAGGAATCACCCTTTAGGAACCTTCCTGGTGTGAAATCCATGGCATGTTGACGGTTGATGGTCTTGATTCCATTCCACTTCACACGAAGATTCTTGCTAGAACCAGGACCGTAGTTGTTGAATTCTGTGTACCAACAAGTCTTGAGTCCGAAAGTTCCGAGCCACGGCAACCATCCTTCGGGCTGGATGAGATCGTCGATAAATGACTCCATGATGATTGTTCTTGAGTATTCCTTCCATGGACGGCCGAGGTATGACTTGAATTGTTTCCTTTCAGGGAATAGGTCAGGGTGAGCTGTGATAGTGCTGCTTTGGATGATAAGAGCTGATGGCTGCCTCCTCATTTTCCTGCCTTGAGCGGTCACAATGCACTGCTGGTTTTCCAATGGCTTGCGGACCAAGAATTTGCAGTTTTGGAAGACTGCAGAAGCATCACCGAAGACGAAGTCAATGGTGCCGGAGATGCTGCAGTCACGGTAGAATTGACGTTTGGCATGTGTGTACAATGTATCCTGGTGTCCGTCCATTGAGCAGTTGTAGAAGATAGCGTAATCAGCTGAAACTCTCAACGCCACAGCCTGATGTTTGATGGCACCAGCATTGTTCTCGAAACCAATATTCTTGGCCACAAAGTTATCTCCGAGGACAGCTGCAGGCAATTCATGAAATTCCAGGACATATATATAATAGTGGAAATGTGTTAGATTTGGGAAGAACATAGAGAATTCTCAAAATAGATCAGGCTTACATACCGACTGTTGCGGTGTGGAAAGTGTTAATTCCATCGACAAAGTTCTTGTTTCCGATGATGCGAGTATTTTCCTTGCCATCTCCAATCACCACCAAATTAATCATGCCCTTACTGATCTCAAGGTACTCTTGATAAACTCCTGCCTTAATGTGTAACACAAAGGCCTTTTTGCTCTTGATGGGAACATGTTTCAATGCTTCTCTGATAGTTGAGAAATCTCCACTTCCATCCTTAGCCACAACAATGTCAGCCTTAATCTTCGAAACGGGTGCAGCTAGGAGTCTGCGGGTTCCAAAGTCAGTCCACGTGGGGAATTGATCACCATGGCCAAGAACAGGTAGATCGTCTTGAAGAAGGCGGCGGTGGGTGAAACTTTCCAATGAAGGGATTGCGGAAGAGATCCCGGAAACGATGTCAAGGAGATTGGCGCTAAGCTCCATGCCCAGCTTCATTCCCTTCTTCATTTTCTTTCCAGCATCAGTGGTTGTGTTTTCAAACCCGTCCAAGCAAGTCTCTTGATATGTGATGGAAGCACTAAGCCAGGTCTTAACATCTGCCATCATTTTCTCTAACTCGCTAAGATCAAAATCCGTTACTTTGTCAAGAGATTGCTTGAGCTCACCAACAGACATGTTCATAAGCTCTTTGCAGCTCTGAAGAGCCCCTCGGGTTCTTGGATCCTTTGAGAGTTCCTCCAAAAGCTTTGATTTCTCGGAAGCCTCATTAATTTGCTTCTCTGCAATCTTGAATGCTATTTTGATCAACTCCTTAGGATCGGTGGTGTTTCCAGCAGCTTTTTGGAGGCTTTCTTCACATGTTTTTCTGTAATCAGTGGGCTGGCAAATGGCTTTGACGGCTTTCACCGAGGCAGAAACCTGACTAGTGCTTTTATGACTGCTGCCATTGAGGCCGTCATTACCGTCATTGTTAAGGCCAACGCCAACGGTCACAGCTACAACCATAGCTACCAAGAGCATAGAAGAGACGCCGATAATGGCCAATCTCCTCTTTCTCTTTGAATCATCCCCGTAAGACATTTTTATCGGAAATAAAATAATATTTATAGATCAGTAACTTTCAATATTAAGAAAGGAAAATAAAATGCTCAATCTGATCACTCTCTTTTCCTTCCTTCTGTTTTCTTTTAGCTGCTAAAGGCTCAAGAAAGAGGGGTAAAGCTCAGTTAATTAGCCTTCCCCTTAATTTGAAACCTGAAGGACCAAGTTGAAGTGATCTTAGAAAGAGGAATATATATTTATAAGAGACTTGAAGAAAGATAGGCTTCCAAAGTTAGTCAAGTCTGTTACAAAATTTGAGGCACAGAGGAAAAGAGACAACCAAAGACAAGCTAGAACATTGTCGTTGTTTTCTAAATATGGAGCTTCACCGCTTGAAGTTTCGAGGAACATTTTTATTGGTGTTTCGTCTTAATTTTAGGCCATTGACCAATTATCTGTAGCTGTTCTAATGATGGATAAATGGTTGGTAAATGCTCGTACTCTACCATCTAGCATATATATACACCATCCATATTTTAAGAAAAATTAGTCTGTTTATTTTTAGACTTAGATGCACGCATTGAGCTTATCTGTTTGCTATATGCTCCAGTGGTCAATTCTGAGGTCATTTTTTAGCATTGCTCTATAGTACATGGCAACTCAGTAGCAACTGACAGAAAGAATATGTTGGTGTTATGATGCAGAACTCAGTTTTTTTTTTTTTTTTTGTGGAGGGAGATTTCTCCACTAGGTAAACCCAGAAGGATCTAAGAATTGCGGATAAATGTACCAAAAGAACTTCATTGTATGAACTGAAAACTCAACATTTCTATTACAAGAATTGAAAACCCTTACATGCACACTTGAATGTTCGAGCAGAATTTATAGCCGGAAGAGCAATGAAAAAGGTTAATGAATTAACTGGTATTAATTTGACCTGTCACAAGAATATTTTTTTTAGCAGGACAATATGTCTGAAATTAATTTCAATTCAACTCGAATAGTTTATTATATTTCCCACATCTGTAGGAGTGCACCCATGCTTGCAAAATAATTGAAAGGTGATTTCTACAGAAATATTTCTTTTTATCAGAACAAACTGCATCCAAACATTTGATACCTGATATATAGGTTCCACTGAGGCTAATTAATGCCACGCTAAATGATCGAATTTAAAGAGAGGGACTTAAATTCTATCAATAATTATGTCAGAAAAATGAAAAACAAATCTAGATAAACCATCAAACATAAGGCACTCCTGTTGCTGGCAACCAGAAACCTCCTAGTATGAGGCTGGGCATGGTGGGGTTAGCTGCGTCGGTCTCGATCATATAATTAACAACATGATAACCAGGCCGTGTAACTCTATCAGTGGTATCTGATCATCCTGGACCGATGTTATTGAATCTGCATAATAAAGTGTGCTGAGAGCAAAATCTTCAGACCATGCTGCCCTACCGGCCGGTTCCATCAGCTGCCTTAATGACACAATCATGTATCCAAGTGCCAGTGCTTTGGTTAGGATCAACTCCGCCTTGAGCGGTTATGGCAGTGCACTGTTTGTCCAATGGTAATCGCGGATAAATCTTCGCAATCCTGGAAAACAACTGCTGCGTTACCAAATATGAAACCAAACATCCCCTATATATAGATATATATATATATATATAAAAGGTGTCTTGGTCTTCTTTAAAACTGCATTTATAAAATGTGGACATATCAGCTCGATTTCTCACTGCCATGTACTTCCTGGTTCTAATGTTATTCTATTCCTCCAGTTATGTTATGTTCACTGCAACAAATCAGAATAGCTGCATAAGGAAGTTAAAAATCTGCAAAGATTACCTGAGTAAAACTAACCCTAATTTGTTGCGTTAACAAGCGAAACCTCCTTACAGCTATAAGAACATATAAGAAGAAGGCATTCAAAACTTTTCTGTCCATGCAAATAAATCTGCCCTTACCACACAGCAACAGACCAATGTATTCCCTAGCAGCTCATAGGTTCATGTTGTTGACCATTTTCATGGCCTTGGTTTCCCGTTCAAAGGCAGCAAATGCTCCCTCCGAATTAATGCAAGACATTTGCAAGGAAACCGCAAAATCCCATGGCTCGTATGATGATTGTGCCAGTGCTCTTGAATTGGATCCCACAGCTGATTCTGCAGATATCAACAAACTCGCTAAAATCAGTCTCCAGTAATTAGGAATTTCCAATACAGCTGATACCCGAAATTACATAAAGAAACTACTTAAGAATGCCACACCTGAGTAACAAAAAACCCTCAACACTTGTTTGTCCTCTTACGTAGCAGCCACAGCTTCATTCAAAAGTGCACTGTCGGAGCTAGGTGAAGATCCTCTTTCAGCCAACTACGACAGCATGGTTGCCGGTGATGATGTCCAATCATGTGAGGATGAACTGGCGAGGGACAAGGCTCAAATTCCTGGAATTACAACCAGAAACAACTATGGAAAGCTTTATAGTGCGATTGCATCTGTTGTCACAAATCATCTGCCACAAATATATATCTTAACATCATGCATGTATAATCATAAATGATTATTCATGATGTTCAATCCGAATTCCGAAGAATAAAGATATATATATGCTCAAATTCTATTAGTTATTCTTGTTATTGTTGTTATTGACAATAAACTTTTAAGGCATGGGTTAAACATTGTTCACCCACGCAGTGAAGAACGTCTCATATTTCACCATGGATTGTGGATTGCGAGGTAGTGATATTTTTTGTTCATCAAACTTTTTTGTATTTCATCATTCTATGTTCTGTTTTGTGTTTTTTCAATTGATAGTATCTATTCTTGGCATTTCTTTTAGATATAAAGGTCTTTTTTTTTAGATTTTAAAGCTTGATTGTGGAGCAATTTAATTAGATATATGTGCTCCAATCTCAAACTCGCGTGTAAAATTTATATTTAGTTCTCATATTTTATGTTGACTTTCTTTTAAATCCCTAAAGTTTTGGGATTTTTATTTTGATATAAGACTTTATTTTGTTTACGTATCAAGATTGAAGCTATAATGCATGGTTCCTGTTGAGATTGAAGCTAATAGGACATTCTTGATGCTTGAGGATGATGTCGTGTATTGAAGCCCGTCCAAGCAAGTTTCTTGGTTGGTCAAAATTGCACTAAGCAAGGTTTGTAATTAAATCATCAGCTTGGCAACCTTGAAGGGCATCACCAGTACTAGACGTCAGAGTTTCTATTATCTCTGACATTTAAATCTATGTTTTCTTGAGCTAAGCACAGGCAATCTTCAAGGGAAAGAATGGTGGGCTTATGCATTGTTGAGGGAAGCCTTGAGTGATATCGAACAAGACCAAGAAATTTTTTAGCATGTGACAAAGATTGTTGAAGGGAAATCTTGGCATAGTCCTGAATGGTTCCAGGCTTATTATATGGTAAAGAAGATTTGCAAAAATAAGGGAAGCGTGTGCTGTCGCAAATGGTATCTGATGTATTAAAGATGGAGGAAAAACAAGATTGCAAGAGAGGGTGAAGAAAAGAGCATGAGGAAAGAAATGCAAAGGTTCTTCAAGACTTTTTAATTAGCGAGGTTGCGTTTATTTTACATGGCTTGGACAAATTATGCAAGCATGGTCGAGTAAACACTTTTTTTTTCCTTTTGGTAAAGAACAAACACCAAATTTAACACTAATTAAGTTATATTCCTTGAAATTAAAATTTAATCATAGTCAAACATAAACATTAATACGGGCCTATTGGATCCTCACTAGCTGGACATGGCCAGGTGTGACCCCTAAATTGCAATCAAATACAAATTAAATATAGATAGAAATCAAACACATTGCTTCAAAACCATGTGCTATGTATGCTAGCTTAATTGCCCAAGCCTACTGTGAACTTGATGCCCGTGGATGGCAGCCATGACATGCCATCGATGAACTGCGTGACGGTAAAGAATTTAGCTGTGCGAGCATCCTGAATAATATGGTAACCAGGCCATTTGACTCGGCCAGATAGTAATGCTCCAGGGCCACGGTTCCTATACTCACCATACCACAACGTGCCTAATGCAAAGTTGCCATACCACTCAAGCCACCCTCTAGGCTGGACCAAAGCACTCATGTATGTGTTCATAAAAACTGTCCTGGAATATTGCTTCCATGGCCGCCCTAAGTATGTTGGTTGCGAGGCAAAGATGTAGCTATTTTGGATCGAGAATCCAGTGCTTTGATGAGGGTTTTTCCTTCCCTGAGCGGTGATTGTAACCTTCTGTAGTGGTAGGGGCACTCTAGTGTAGATCTTGCATTCTTGGAACACAGCTGCACCATTGCCAAAGATGTAATCTATGGTTCCGTGAATTTCGCATTCACGGTAAAATTGGCGGAGGGAGTGGGCATAAAGGGTGTCTTGGTAGCCTTCCATGCTGCATCGGTAGAAGGCGGATTGGTCCGAATCAACTCGAAGGGCCACAGCTTGATGGTTTAATGGTCCAGCCGTGTTACGAAATGTCATGTCTCTTGCTATGAATCCCTTCCCAGAGACCGCTGCAAGCAAAAAATCATCACAAAACAAACATCAGCATGTATGTAGAGCAAAATCAATCAATATAAACAGCATGCACAAATATTCAAGTACTCACCCACAGTAGCAGTTCTAAAGGTAGTCCATCCTTGCATGAAATTGCGATTGCCTGTGACCACGGTCTTCCCAATACCATCCCCAACGAGCATGATATAAGATTTCTTCCTCTTCATGTCAATGTTTTCTCTATAAACTCCCGTCTTCACATATATGATATATCTTCGAGTCCTATAACTTGGAGCTTCATTAATGGCCTCCGTAATGGTACGGTAATGACCGCTACCATCAAGGGCCACAATTGCATCTACGTGCATACCAAGAGAACTACCTTTCAGAAGCTCTTGATCACCTTCTGTCATCCATTCTGGGAACTTATCTGAGCTTGACTTCGGAGTAGTTGCATTATCATTTCGTGTAGGTTTAAAGGGTAAGCTATGCAACTGAGTATACAAACCTAAGACATTACCAATTAGTTGTGTAACTTGTTTTATGCTTCCACTGATAAAGTTCTCGAGATGTCGATCTGTGCCTTCAAATCCTTCAAGGCATGTATCTGGGTTACTTAGTGCAGCGCTAAGCCAAGCTTTCAAGTTTCCTTCATAATGAACATTCTTTATGCCTGCTCGGATTTTGTTCATCTCCATTAAGGACCATGCCAACTCAGATACAGAGAAATCGAGAAGTTCTTTGCAGTCCTCGATCGCAACTTGTTCGCGATAGCTGATAGACAAAGAATTGAACTTTGTAATCGTATCAATGGCTCGCCTCGCTTCATCGAGCGTAGCCCTAAGGGCAGCATGGATGATTGACTGTGCAGTAGGAGGACCACTCTTTTGAAGCTCAGCTTGAAAATTTGACAGGCATGAACTCAGGTTTTCAACATTACTACAAGCTTGCAAGATCAAAGCTTGTGTATTTAATTCTTGTTCTTCTGATGGGATTACATTGGACAAAGCTTCAAGAGAAGGTAGAAGGAATAAAATAAAAAGAAAATTAGCTAAGGCCATCATGTGGGCAATTAAAGATGAGAAGGAGAAAGGAGATGCTTGAGTGATTTTTTTAACAGAACTTTTATAGCAGAGGGAATGCATGTGGGAATTGTTTGCTTTCAAGAGAAGGGCTTTATCTGTTAAGTTTCAAAAGATACCTTCCTGCATGCCTTTTCCTTGGACGAAGTTCAAGTTATGCTTACTTCTGAGGGCACGGTTTTGATATTCCTTAGGTAGTTTTCCCTTGTTAGGTAAGTATACTGCCTCTCTGTACGTGGGAATCCTAGACTGTTTGCTGCACTTTGCAAAATTTGCAGTGTGAACAAGCTCAGGGATGATCCCACTCGCTAATTAGAATTTGAAGCATAATGAGAACAGGAGTGCTACACGTGTTGGCATGAAGATTCTGACTTCTCTTTGTTCCGAAGAAAGAAGATTCCGACTTCACAATCTTGCCTCTGCAAGCCCAACAATGTCTGTGTGTATGAGCTGCCCTACAAAGAAAGAAAACAAAATGTGGCTCGCACGAATGTAGCACAAATCATACAAGGATTAGGGAGAACCCAAAAAAGGTTAAGCACGGCGGGAAATCATTTACTGCAGATTATTTTTAAGTTGGTTTTTTAAAATTTTTAAATTTTTTTTATTGTTTTAACGTTGGTATCAAAATTAATTTAAAAATAAATAAATTATTTCAATATATTTCTAAATAAAAAAACATTCTTGAAAACAATTATACTCTAAACATTCAAAAAAATCATAATAAAAACACTATTAAAAATACTGTGCCCACAGACTAAAATCACAATTCTTTGTTACGCCGCAATCTTTTTTTTTTTCTCTTCCAGGAAAACATAAAGAGAGGAATATACCTGGGCATGAGAGGCAACCTCCAGATGATCAAAATTTCTCTTTCATCGCGTCAGTGAAAACGTCACTGCATTCTCTTTTTCCTGGTGTTGCGTGTGTCAGCAGCAGTTGGGTATAATGTCGCCTCTGTGTTTATTTTTTATTTTTATTTTTTAAAAAAATATTTACTGATTTTTAATTTCATCTTCGGTCCAAGTATATGTTATTATTTTTTCTAGTTTGTTTCTTATTCTTTTTATTTTTTTATTTTGTTAAAGTTATTTAATTATTTAATCAAAAATTTGTAGTTATCCTCTTATTTATTTTTTATTTGATTTTCATCTTCATTCTTTTAATTGTCATTTTTTTATTTTTGATATTTTTGTGTAATTGTTTTTTTTTTAATTTTATCTTTCAACATTTGATTTGCTGAGAATTAGGTTTCTTGATTTTTTCTAGGTCACAGGTTTAAAAAATTAACGCGAGTCGATTTTTTTTTCTTTTTTTTTATTTCTACGCTCAACATTATTTTTTTTGTAAAAAAGTTGTCCTTTTATGAGGTTAGTCTTTGTCTCATAATCAACGTCACAGGTTTCGAAGATTAAAAATAAAATTATTTTGTTTTCAATTTCACCCTTAAATATTTAATTTTTAATTGATCTTCGTGTTTTTTTTTCAATTTTCTTTATGTGGAATTAATCTAATCCTATGTCTATGGTTGCAGGAATTGCAGATTAACTCGAATTAACTCGAATCTTTTCTTTTTCTTTGCTTTTTTTAATTTATTTTTTTTAACTTCCTCACTCAATATTTTTTATTTACAATTTTACTTCATTATTTTTCTGAGTTTACCTTATGTGCGGTGAGTTCCGACCTCAAGAACAAGGTCATGAGTTTTGATGATTCATATAAGTTGATTTTGGCTTTTTTCTTAGATTTTTTTTAAAAAAAAAATCAATTTCATTTTTTAATATTTTTTTATATAATTTAATTATTTTTTAATTAAATATTGATTTATTTAATTAGATAGGTAAATTTCAGATTGCATGGTCAGTCAGGACTAATCATAACATTTGGCTGTTTTGGAAACAACATTCACTCATTCAGTATGCAAATGAAATACATCACTCTCATGACTTCTCGAGGGTGTCAACACGTGATACAGCAGAATTGAGCTCTCAGTCAGAAAAAACTTGTCCATTTCCAAATGCTTTTTATATTACCATTGTTGATCTCACCAGTCAACTTCGACTTATTATTGCTTGAAGTCTTAGACAGAGTGATTAAAGTACACCCTTTCAATTATGAACGACATGTTCTAAAGGCCATGAAATACTTCATGACAGCATGAAAAAAGATACATCATGTGATGTTATAAACCCTAAGACGGCATAAAGCCTTTATAATGCTCTCCTAATACTGTTCTAATCCCATCTAATTCTGCAACCTCTGGCGTGCAAAATCCCCAGTACTTCAGAGGAGAGTAAGAAACCAAGAGCAGCAACTAGCTTGACCTTCTTGATTCGGACACAGCAGGCTCTAAGTGCAAGGTCGAACCCCTCCACAGTGACATTCCTGAGGTGCACCAGATCTGCGTCTTGCAGGCGTGTCAAATTTCCCATCACCATGCATAATGCCATGTCTGTGATAGAACAGTAGCTCAAATTTATCTGCCACCATTAATATATTTCAGTGTTTTAGCATGGAATTCCAACCTTAACACCCCAAATACAATAAATTGTGCCACTAATTGGAAAAAACAAAACAAAACCAGACTATAAATTATTTAGCATAATAAACAGACAGCTCTATTCAAGTTTGTTCAAATACCTTGTGTTTCCATGATAAGTAGTTGTTCTTTCACTTTTCATTCATTTCAATATCCTGATTCCCCAAACCCCCGTAAAATAAAAAACCACTATGTCATTTATATGTCCTGTTACCTCCTAGATGAACTGCTTCTATGCATTTTTATTTCTCCTATTCACACATGAAAGAATAAAACTTCAATAGATATCAGTCCCAATTCGATGTCCCGATTCAATACCTGTCGCAAGTTCCGTGAGTAATAGGCAAGTGCCCAAAACCCAGTATCATCAACTTTCTTGCAATGTTTTAGGTCCAAATATGTCAGTCTCTTACACCTGGTCACCAATGCTGTCAAACCTACGCCCGTAATTTTATCAAGCGCTCTCAGCTCCAGGTCAGAGAGTTCCTCCAGATAGCCAAGAGACTCCATCCCTTTGTCTGTGACCTCAATGCAGTATGACAAGTTCAGCTTCCTTAACTTCTTGCAGCCACTTGATAAAGCTGCTAAACCATCATCTCCGATGCCCATACAGCTGTGTCCAAAAAATAAATAAAACAGTCAACTCACATCTCTACTAGGGAGGAAAATAACAATAATTATTTGGCTTAAATTACCGGTATAGATCAAGTTCATGAAGCTGTGAGCAATTGGAAGCAATATAAAAAAGACCTGTGTCTGATATGTTGGTGCAAAGTCCTAATTTCAAACATAGAAGTCTGGAACATCTAGAAAGGCGTTCAAGCCCTGCAGATCAGAAGTGCACTAAAATATCAAATTTAACTACAGAAACAATAGAACATTTGTTAGAAATAGATTCAAATCAAATTACAAATAACAAAGTCATCAAATCAACTGTGTAACAAGAGATTTACATGACAGAACTCATATCCTGAAAGCTTACCTCTGTCATTTATGCCAAAACAGTCAGTGAGATCGAGCTCTTCAAGTAGCGCACAATGTGATCCAAGCTGTTCAAGACTCTTCTCAGTGATCATATTACAAGACTCTAACTTCAGGCACAGAAGGTTCCTACAAGAGTCTGCAATAGCAGAAATTGCAGCATCGGTTATGGAACGGCAACATGTTAAATTGATGGTCTTCAAATTGACACAGCCAGATACCAGCTGCATAATTCCCATATTGGTGACCCCTGTGCATTTGCTCAACCCAATTTCGATTAAAGACCTGCAGTTATTGCTGATTGTCTGGAAAACAGTGTCAGAAACTCGAGCCCCGTCAATTATGATGGCGTTCAGATTCTTCAATTCCTGCATGCACTCAACAAAGTTTGCAGAAAATTCCTGCAGGCAAGACCAAGGATCAGATTTAGTTCATTTTACCTGAAAAGATATTCAATTCTAAAAAATCAACAGATTGTTAACTTTGACTTACTGAAATGGTGTAACCTGCATCAATCTGTAGAAGACCATTATGTCCTCTAATTAAGGCACTTAACCCATATGAACTAACACAATCACACCTTGAAACATCAATTTTCTGCAACCAGTAGAACATACGAATCTCGATAAATTAAGAATTCATCACTTGAATTATACAAGCTTAAATTGTAAATCATTCCCATCACATTGAAAGTACGGTACCTGTAGTAAAGGGCATCCATTTTCAAGAAATTGCAATCCAACATCATTCACTAAAGGGCACCCCACCATAGCCAAATCCTCCAGCTTTGGCAAAGCAGCAATAGAACGAAGCGAGTCGCTTGTCACCTGAAGCCAACCCACTCAGCTATCGAATTACATTACATGCATCAACACAGAATTGATCTAGTGCATTGAAAAAAACACAACAAGAAGAAAAAAAAAGGTCCATATTCACTCAACATGTATCGTATACTATATTTTGCCTCACAGAAAGGAAAATGTTAGAAATTCAATTAAAAAAAAAATCACATTTCCCTGCATTTCCCCTGCTTTCATCTACTTATAAACCCAAATTTTCCAGCATTTACATTTTCTCATGAAACAAACTGTGATCTTAAATCTCCAAGTAACCTTGCAAGCTAAAGTAGATCAAACGAAAATGCAACATCAAATTAGTGATTATCAAACAAACCTTGAGATAAGAAACATCTAGAAACTTCAACTCCAAGCACTTCTTGCACAAAAGCTCAACACCAAGATCACTTATCTCCATACACCACTTCAAACTCAACCTCACCAATCTCCCACACCCAACAACAATCTTAGCCAATCCAACATCACTAACTCCTAAACACTTATCCATACTCAACTCCTTCAGTCCTCCACAACCTGATATCGCTGCTGCCTCCCTATCACCAAACCCACGACAATAAGACACATCAACACTCTCCAAACCCTTACAGGCGCCCACCAACATTTCCAATCCCGCAAACTTCAGCCCATTAGCCCTCCTCAAGTTCAAAAACTTCAAGTTCCTTGCCCACATCGAGTGATCAACACGATGTAGTAACAATGTTATGGTCCCATCCTCGATACATGGACAGACTGATAGGTCTAGCGTGAGGAGATTGGTGTAGTTCTTGAGGAGAGTCGGTAAGAACTCGACATGAAGGACGCGTAGAGTTTTGCGTGTGATGGAGTCAACTCGATGGAATTCTTTGCAAATGAGCCTCCATGTCTTGCGATCTGAGTCTTGGACGAGTTTCTCATTGACCCGAATGAGTAAATCTTCTGTTAAGACGGAAAGTATTGGTGTTGATTGAGTTGACATTGATTTGCACGATTTGCAATAACCAAGAATTTGCTTTCTTCGAAGCAAAAAACTTTTTTTAAAAAAAAGAGTTTTTTTCTTCAAACAGAACACTGTAAGTGAGCAAGAATTTAGATTCTTGCCATGACGAGCAGAGGTTGAGGTTGAAATAACATTAATTTGAAGAACTCGTAGGAAAAAGATTGTCTTCAGTTATGGAAAAAAATCCAGTTTCCGAGCAAGTTTTTTCTTTTTAAAGAAAGCTTGTTTATTTGAGGAAATTAAGGTTTGTGTTTTCTAGGGAATTTTGAGGGAAATAAGGTTTGTGGGGTGTTTTGGATTTTAGAGGTGGTGGAGGTGTTTAGGTAGGGACAAAGAGGAAGAGGAGGCGGAGGTGGAGGAGAGGGTGGTGGGTGGGTTTAGAGAGGCTTCGAGAAAGGCTGAGACAAGTCTTGAAGATCCAAATCATTTTCTTTTTCCGGTCACTGACCGATCAGGGTTTCTGGAAGGAAAGGAAATCTGATGAGGTTGGTGGTGATGAAACAGTTGCAGAGGAAAATGGAAAATGTTTGTATTGTAATGAAGAAGTGGAGGAGATGGAGAAGATGAAGGAATGGTTTAGTGTACGGCTGACCACAATAGCGAAATATTTCCTTGATTGGGGTATCAAATAGGAAAGTTTTTGTGTGGGTCTAGAAGTAGAATTTTCTAGATTTGACTCACCTAATGATCGGATTTTTTAATTGGGCAAATTATAGTTTACTCCTTGTACTTTGAGAAATTGATAAGTTAATCCTTTTGGATTTTGATTTAAATATGCCCCCATATTAAATCTATATAATTTTATATTTCTATATATATTAGTTAGCGGTACGTTTTTTTGAGAATATCCTCAAATTTATGTTAAATCAATAAATATGTAGCTCAAGTGATGCTAATATCCTCATTCTTCTAAAAGATCTCAGATTTGAGCCTGTTTTTATGAGAAATTAATAAGTTAATCTTTTTTAATTTTAATTTAGTGATGACCCTGTATATATTTAATACATGTATTTTATATCCTTTTATTACCTGACTTCGTCTAAAATAAATATTATGGTGTTAAACTATCATCTTAAGTATTAATTGATTTTTTTATATATACTTTTTTAATTCTTTACTACAGTGTATTAAAATCTTAAAAAAACATCTAAAATTACTACTTTTATATTTATTCAAGAGAAAAATAATTTTAAAATCATTTTAGAAAGCCGTTAAACTATAAAAACAAACTTGAAAAATTAAAAACTCTACTCTTCCAATACATTAATTGACAAACACACTTATAATAAATTGAAAGGTCTTTTGTCATATTAGCACAATTTAATAAAAAATTTAGAAAATAACATATGTTAGAAAAATATTAGAAAAATAGCACATTTTGTACACAAATACTATTGGGAATCGCGTTGTTTCAAAATCCATGTCTCCTTCAAGTTAATTAACATGTACAAGAGTCAACCTAAAATTTATAAAGATCCAATAGCGATAAGATTTGTGATTCAATGGCATGAGAGAGAAGTTATTGTGGCATGAAAAAGAAAGAGAGAGAAAAAAATAGAAGAAATAACAGGTCATTATAGCTCTTTTTTTGAGACACTTGATGTCTTTAAAAAAATCTCGACGATATAATTCTAATAATCTTAGAAAACCTTCAAAAAAAAATCGTAATTAGTCAGGAGTTTTATTATGAATTAATTTAGGGTTAATTATGAATTTGTCTGATGATCTTCTAATGTGTAGATAAAATCATCTCGTTAAGATCTTTTTAACGATACCGATCATGTCAAAAAGAATCTATGGTGTATTCCTAGTGATTGTATATTTTTTTCTTTCTCTTGTCACATCATTTTATCTCTTTTTTTTTTTGTTATTTGTTCTTGAATTTTATTTTTTATCCATAAAATATTCATTAAAAAATTTTAAATTGTTAATTAATTTGCAAAGAAACAAATATATTAAAATACAATAAAACAATTATTATTGAAAATAACGAAGTTATGTACAAACTGATAATAAAAAAAGCTGACTGTATTGTAAATATGTTATTTATCAAATACTTTCTAAAGTCATTCTTCCATAAATTTCACCAAACTCTGTCGTTTTGCAAAATAATTCTAAATTGAATGTATTTAGACATGTTTTCAGCCAGACAAGAAAGATAAGGGTATTTTAGTAACTGAAAGGTGCAGAAAGTGGGCAAAGTTTTCTGCACTAACGTTAGAGTCGTCCCCACTGTTTCCTGCCGTACGATTGACGCACGATGGAGAGCATCAGGGATTACAGTGACACGTGTTGGGTGCAGATTTGATTCAGGAAAAAGTACACAAAAGCAAACTTGACTTTTTGGTAAACTACTTTTTGACCCCTATACATAAAAACATATTCTATTTCAACTCTTATAGTTTGGAATTATCAAGAAATCCCAAAGTAGCTGTGCTTGGGATTGATTTTTAAGAACCAAGGTTTGCATCCAACATTATCAATTCGAAAATCCAATAAAATTGAAAAACAAATTATACAAACTTAAGCCATAATTATAAACATGTACAATGTACAACTTAATAAAATTTTAACTTTTTCTAGCTTTTTTTTCCTTATCTGAGACTTTCATATACATAATAATGATATAGTTCGGGTAATAGAATATAAATATTTCAAATAATAGCTTGAAAATT
>Ga0307517_10006114_pt1 | contig 17927 bp, 17 predicted proteins | sample 23_EM_MG_FD_194515 | JGI IMG/M metagenome (GOLD analysis project Ga0307517, IMG submission 194515) | Populus trichocarpa ectomycorrhiza microbial communities from riparian zone in the Pacific Northwest, United States - 23_EM | ecosystem: Host-associated > Plants > Roots > Unclassified | place... | reverse complement strand
AGAGTGATGATGTCATATTACCATATATATCGATGTGCCTGATTACGTAGGTAGGTAGGTTGCCCAAAACCTGGCGAAAAAAAAAATTGGACCCTAGTTCTTTAATTCTGGTTGGTGTGCCCCCTTGGGTTGAACTAGAAAAAATATACACACGTGCCCACATCGGATATTGCCGCCAGTGCCACCGCCGGTGAACGACGCCGGTGTTTCTAAATCCCAGATTCTTTGGGTAGTTCAAAGTTGGCCGCCGTTCGCCGTCGCATTTCGCATTTCGCATTTGATGGTTATATAATCCAATTTTATTTCGACTTCCGATGTGACTGATATGTGACTACATGGTTCCTTTCCATGCAGCACGTCGTCAAGGAGTCGGCACCCTCCCGACAGTGCCCGCCCACTGTGCCCGCTGGGCCCGCCCACTGTCCTGCTCACCCATCCCTTCCTCCAGTTTATCTTCAATTTTGGCGGAAAATATTGAAATAGTAGGAAATTATTGCTATAACCCATTAATAGACTTTTTTGAGAAAGATTGGTAATGTTGAACATGTTAGAGATGTCAATGGGATGTGGGCAATGCATCTACCCAACGTCTACCCTTGGCGCGAGTAACGATGGCCTCAGCATGAGTCGTGCCTGAATTCTGATGTGACATTAGCGGAGGCCAAACTTACTTTATGTAATGCCATCAAATGCGAAATGCGAAATGCGACGGCGAACGGCGGCCAACTTTGAACTACCCTAGTGTTGTCACTTGCGGCGGACAGGACTCGCAAGTGACCGCAAGTGACTCGCAGATTTCTGTATGCCCCTGAAGGCAGTGCTGAATGCAATGCAGTAGGCTCGAACGAGCCATTTGCGCCCGTATGAGCCAGTTGCACCTGCCTATTTATTGAATAGGGGGCGTAATCACCATTGTCCGTTCCATGCTCCTTCGACTGGGCGTAATGAGCCTTCCCAGCTACCACCCACCTGTCGGCCAACCTGGTGACGCCAGCTTGATTTCAGAAGAGCAGCGCGATGTGGTGGCTCTCCTTGTTTTGGCTGGTCTCCTAGATAATGTTGTCCAAGAAACTGAAACCCAGTAAGAATGGGACTCTTAGCTGGATGACATACCTGTTGCTTATTATGGGGTTGAAAAATCTTTCTGCAGCTCCAGGAATGCAATCGTTGGACAATATAACAGTCGTGAGTATCCACCCCGTCATCAAATTCAACTTCGAAATGACTGCTGTGGATCCAGCTGGACCAACGCTACAAGCAAAACCAGAGGTTGTCCAGACAAAGGATGATGGGAACCTCGGTTTGGAGAACAAGTTCGCAAGCATCCCTACAATTGGAACTGCGGAAACTTCTACGGGTGGGTCGACAAAGCGTTACTCAATGAAATATAAAACTAAATAAATAAAATAGCCAATCTTACTACTAAGCCTCATACAAACAGCACTCGTGACACAGCCCCGCCATCTGGTGGACTCAAGCTTGGGCCACTCCTGGCATCACAAACTGAGTCCACGATGCACACAACCAAATCCTCTTATGTTTCCGATACCACAGCGGCCAAGGAACCTATTACTACCGTTGAAATTTTGATGGACGATGATTGTCTTGAGAGCCACGACGATAGGTACCCCTCCGTCGTGGTATTAAGAGATAAGGGGAAACAAGTCGACCCACGAGAATATGGCGGTGCCATATGCAACCCACTCTCAACGACGGTTCTGACCGACACAGATTCCACCACAACGTCGGGTCGCATTGAGCTCGTTGGCGTTCATGGAGACAAAGGAAAGAATGTTGATCCGAGGGAACTGAGGAGAAACAGAGTGGCCAAGTACAAGCCAGGTCCTTCTCGGATTGACTTCAGCGATTATAGGCTTAAAGATGACTCACTGGAAAGTACCGATTTTCACAAACTTCCAATGCAGTCCCTCCCATCCTTGGAACCAGCAAAATTTACCGACCTCACATCTTGCAGACCTCTTGATGATCCTGGTCTCCCTCGGCTCCGATGGCATCCAAAAATATCACCCTACCGTCTCATCGTTTTCTCAATACCAGTGGGCATCGGGACGGCGAAAGCAATATCAAGCCAGAAAGGAAACGTCACAGTTCCCATCACTCTGGAATGGACGACCGGCGTTGTGGTCTTTCTAGTGTGAGTCGACCTAATACTTGATCGAGCGGCATGTACTCAATCGAAAACCTCAACTCTGATTTTTATACAGTCTCTTCCTCCTCGGAGCGTACGAAACGCGCACAGACGTACCAAAATGCTTCTCATGGTTGTTTAAACTTGATTGCGTCGATGCCGTATGGTATGTGGCGGAGATTTTTTCGATTCGGCGTCCTGAATATTCGTCGAATGAACTTGACCCTGAGTTTGAAGACGGAGGCCTCATCACCTCATATCGCATCCTTGTCTCAGCTACGGTATTGTTATTTGGGACCATTAAAGCCACTTTCACGTACGCAAACCTATTCACCAGTGCTATTTGGATGGAATGGTTTTTTGCGGGGGTCATGTCATCATTGTGGGTTAACTTCCTCTCCTCTCAACTCCGCCAAAGCCTAAACTATGCAACTCCGCTGTTAGGCTCTACCTCGTTAGTCTATATGAGAACAATGCGTTAGGGCTATGGTCCTCGTGTTTTCGGGAAAATAACTCCCACCTCCTACACATGGGTAAGTTTGGTCAAATCGGTTTACTCTCTGTTTTATTCATTTCCTTTCAGACATCACGGGTACAACTTCGGTGCCGATTATCATTGGTTTGGCTTACGCCTTGGTCGTTTCCAGCTCCCTGTGGATGCGGGCTTTAAAACTAGGTGCCCTTCCAGACAATATTGAGGACTACCATGTCCCAACTTTGTCCCAGGGTACTCTGGAAGGCGTTCATCTGGTCGTCGTACACTACATGCCCTTCACTCTCGTCCACCTTGTTTTACTCGGCTTTTTAATAGCCCAACTATGGGCTCCTATTCTCGCATTAACCCCCATGTTACACTCTAGTATTAAATACTACACCGGCCGGTTCTTGGGAGCCGTTGAGAGGGGTGCGCCATACTGTTTCATAACTTTCCCCGCCCATGGTACTAATATGATTTTGCAGTCTCCCGGAGACACCCCGTGGACCAGATCATATACCATTCTGTCGCACTCGTACAGCTCCTTGTCTTCGTGACTTGGAATGTGTGCAACGGTCTCTTCTTTTACTTCAGTGTAAGCTCCGAAAGGCTGACGCTTTCAGACAAGCTTATGATCGGTTTGATGACGACAACTTTTTCAATTTCCTCTTTGGTTATTGCTGCTACTGGTGCACTAGGGGCGGTCAGATGGTGGCCCGCAAGACATCATCTGGCTCGTTTAGTCCCTCCTTTGATCTCCAATGCGACCATGACAAAATGTAGGTGAATTTTTGTCCCTTTACTGTCCTTGCGCGTTCTGACCAGCATGGCTATAGACATCCAGAGACAACTGAAGGGTCTGGACCCCTCCAATCCCTCCGAAAATGCCCTCATTTACTTAATAATGTCCTTAAGCCATTCCTACATCATTTTTTCTCATGTGGTGATTTTCAGCGCCCCAGCTAATTTCGGAGAATTAGAATTTCCTCCTATGTGGTCTATGTTCATGGTGGTGGCAATTTTTATTGTTTTAATTTTCCACACTTGTTTCGTGGTCTTTGGGGACACCTTTCGGCGCTTCACTACAGTTTTCACGACCTTACGGAGACCATCCTTGATTCCGGCCCCTTAAGGGTGTATGTGGCAAATAGCGGCTAGCGGATAGCGAATATTATGTAATTTACTTTATTGAGTGATCAACCGAGATCAACATTGTCCACCACTCCCATAATATCCCTCGAGACTCAACAAATGCGGCAGGACGCGTTACAAGGTAAGCGATTCATTTGAAACACTTACTATACATGTTTCTGACTTTTTCAATTCTTTTTAAATTGCCATTGCTCGGATGCCAGCACATACATTGCCGAACATTACCACAATGCCTCTCCCCTCCAACAAGGGATGTAGGCGTTGTTTTTCATCATTGAAGGAACTTAGGAAGGTGTGGGAAGCACAAGGAGAGGATCATGGAATGGGATACTGGCTAGGTGTGTAGAACAAGCACATTCTCACTGTTTGCTACTGCTGATGATCTCCCTGCTCCTCATTATTGACTCCATTGTGCCTCGTCACCATCACTGATTTGGCCGCCAGCCCACGAACACGACGCGCAGCCCACGAACACGACGCGCAGCCCACGAACACGACGCGCAGCCCACGAACACGACGCGCAGCCCACGAACATGATGCGCAGCCCACGAACATGACGTGCAGCCCCTTCACCCCACATTCCCCCTTGCGAATGCTCGCTGAGCCAAACAAGGGGGTTCGACCATCACAAATCAGTGCCAATGTCCTGCATGAATGCGAATGCGAACCAAACACAAGTACGAAATGGGAATGTCACCCTCCAACATACCATCCACGGGCAACCCGCGAACAAGGGACATGGTGGGGATAATATACCAACCTCTCACCGAATCGTTAACCTCGCAATGTGCAAGGCAGTGTCAATTGACACTTGCACTGCTGTTGCGAGGTTTCTCAGTTGGTTTTGGAGGCATACCCGCGCATGGGTTGTGTATCCCTGGGTACGGGTACGGGTTTTCTGGAGTACGGGTTGGTGTACCCCTGTAATAATCACTCGTTGGCCCTTGGGTTATTAGCCAGCTCCTCTCTGGCCACATTTTTCGTTGTCAATGTTCTCAAATGACATTACAATTTCTTTATGTGAAAATCATAGTACTACCCACCATTATTTTCGTCTACCCGAAATGTATATATCACTTTTTTGATGAAAATGTGCACTCGTAAATAAAATTGGTTTTACAAATAGTGGGAAATCATAGAGCAGTAATGGAAAACCGAACTTGAAGAAGAAATACATGCGATGTACGGCGAAGGGTACATCACAATAACCCAATCGCTGCCTAATCATGATCTATCACTGATCCAAATGATGTGGGCTGTAATCTAGGCGAGTATCTGACCAATAAGATAATTTGCGGCTCATAATCCATCAATCGAGTCAGTTCGGAAGGCGTTTAAGCGAGTATTTTGTTTGATGAACTGTGCTATCTATCCATTTTCTTGGTGTAAGTACTTGAGAAGCTCTCATTCCTCTTGGAGATGCTTGGGTTTGCATCTGGTGAATTGCTAGTACTCTATCTAAAGGAGTTCAATGTCTTCCTTTCCTCCCCCTCCTCTTGCCCTCCTCTTTCCCTTTTGGGAATTTATTTATTTTCTTTTTAATTTAATTTCATGCCACACACACCAGTATCCGGCCTTGATTCCTTTGAATAAATCGTATGGCTGCTGAATGCTGAATTATTGCAGCTAGGCACCAGTTGGTTCTGAATTCAAAACCTGTATGAGGACTGTTCTGTGTGCTGATGTAACGACACTGCTATGTCGCAAAATTCCCTTTTTGGTTGTCACGCATGCCAACGCGTCACAACCCCTATAACGGTCCAGATCTGTTACAGTGCGTGATCGCAAAAACGAAAAAAGTTGTAACATTTCAAAAACATCACATAATTACATTCCTTTTTTAAGCAAAGAGCAATAAAGACATTATTATTTTATTTTGTGTCTATGAGGCCATGAAGAGATGTGGTTTTACAGGTCAAAAATGCAGGAAATGAGATTTATATATGCTGTTGTAACAGCTGGCAGCCCGTTAGATTCTTAGAATGCCGGTTATGACGCCAAATCGGTTGTAACACCAATTTTAAATCTCCAACATACTAGTACTTGACAAGAACCAGTAACTCTTCTGATTTATTCCAGAGAAAAATTGGTAATCATGACTGGGGAGCGGGATATTAGGTTGACCATTGCGCCCTCGAAAGGAGCTAGCAGGCCATTTGGCAGCACGAAGATGGGACGGTTTGTGCGTTTACGATCTTTGATTCTTAACACATGTTATGTTTGCAAGGTCCTCGACTCCCGACACGTGACCACTTTGTCTCCCCATTTTTCTTCCAGGCTTGGTCTTTAACCGTTCACAAGTACTGAGCAGCTTCTCCTGGAATTGACTCCTCAAAATTTCTCCTGTGTGAAATTTCACCAGATCGCGGTGTTTGAATGCTGGGGATTATCGGAGGGCATGTGGAGGGGACTTGAAGAAGCAGATATGAACCAAGTAGAAATCAATATCGATCTTGTCGGTTTGTTACAGTGCATCTCGCGACTCCTGAGGCCTGAGGAATCACGATGTTGGAACAACAGGGCTGTATGCAAGTAAAAAACACAGCGAATGCGCCTATGGCACCGAGCCTATCAGGTGATGACAAGAATAGTGGTAGTGGGATTAGAGTACAAGAATAAAAGAGTGGGATTCCACCCTAGATAGTGGGATAGCAAACCCAAATAGTGTGATTCCAAATCCTGTTAGTGGGTTACATTGCGAAAGTGTGATCACGGCAATACAAGTCCCTCGGCTATTTTAATATCTTCCCAGAGCATCTCAAAGCACTCCAGGGCCCTTTGAAATACACTTTTAAATGGTCAATATATTAGAACTACGTGTTTATTATATTTAGTAATTTAATAACAACACCAATAACAATAATAACATAATTATGTGAAAGAAAAGGCCCCCGAAGGGTTGAGAAAGGCGAACAGGGTGGCATGTCGCCCCTCATTGTTATTGGGGGGTGGTAAACAAGGCAGCGAAGTTACATACCATCCCAGGAGCCCCGAAGGGCAGGGAAAACATTTGAACGGGGCGGTGTGTAGGTTTCACACCGCCCTGTCGTTTTTGATACCACGAGAAGGATACCCCCCGACATCGAAACACACCAAATGTTCACCTCTGGCTCGCATTTGGATGCGAGGTGGTGGCGGTGGCAGATGTGTTGAAACAACCAAAAAAAACCACCTCCAGCTCGCGTTTGCTTGGACGTGAGAGAGGTGGTGGTGGCAGAGGTGTTGGAAACGACAGAAAAAAACCACCTCCGACGCATTTGGACGCGAGGGAGGTGGTGGTGGCAGACACGTTGGAACGACCGAAGAAAAAAACCACCTCCGACTCGCGTTTGAATGCGAGGGAGGTCATGGTGGTGGCAGAGGGGTTGAAACAACCGAAAAAAAACCACCTCCAGCTCGCGTTTGGACGCGAGGGAGGTGGTGGTGGCAGGGCGGTACATGTGTTTGTCGTCGGATTCGAATCGCCCTCATTGGGCTGGATTCTCCTGCGTTGGTCCCAAGCTTGTTGTCGTCATCTCTGCTGTGGGTTGTCATTGCTGCACTGTGATTACACATCGTCATCGTGGTGCTGTTGGCATTTTTCATCTGCGCTTCGTTCATTACGTTGGCGTCGGGTGTAAGGTAGTTAGGACGCACCATATGGGCCTCCCATTCCATGGGTCCCCCCTGGTTCCTCCTCCCTATCCCCCGTTTCTTCCGAACACGAATGAAACCTGCCCACATCCCTCAAAAGAGGGGAGGGGCGCTTGGGCAGGGTATGCATTCGACGTAACGACCCACATCCCTCAGGAGAGGGGAGGAGCAGGCGGGTGGGATGCTCGGTACCAGCCCACATCCCTCGGGAGAGGGGAGGGGCAAGAAGCGGGCAGGGCGTTGGCATCTTGAGGTGGTTGCGGTTGTTGATGAACCCAAGATCAACCATGATCGACATTGATCTTGTATTCAAACTCCGCTCCAACCTTAAAGATTATGTTCTATTTTCTCCCCCTACCAATGCTTGGGCGGGTACCATTGGACCCCTATCCCAATTCCACTATTAATGTAGTATCCCAGTCTCTGGACACGATCCCACTCTTCCAGTTTCAATCCCACTATCTCCATTTCAATCCCACTATCTTCATTTCAATCCCACTATCTTCATTTCAATCCCACTATCTTCATTTTAATCCCACTCTTGGATATCAATCCCACTCTTTCAAGCGTATATTTACTATCCCACTACCACTCTTCTTGTATATACTCAGCCTATCAACCTAGCTCCATACACCGGGGGGAAAAAGAAGTGAGTTGGACTTGCCGCCTCAGGGCTCTTACCAGTGCCTATTTTCAGTGACTACCAAAATCATCAGGGTATATGCTATTGGGGTAGTAAAAAAGGGGCACCAATAGGTAGCATGGGCCACTTCTTTTATTTTCTGGTTAATGGCGATACCCTTTGTGTCCCTCTCCCCCCCGTCTCAGGGTTTTCACGGATCTCTGAGCAGGAGCGGATCCTCTTCAGGCAGGGGCCTGAAAAATAGGTGACTTGAAACATTCTGAACAACGAGCAACCACCTTCAATGCCACCTCCAACAACGAGCATCATATTTGTGTTGTTCTCAAACCGGTTCTTAGCTGGACTATTGTCCCAATGCAAGAAGCAGACGAACAAAGTCAGTCATGTTCCCAATCCGCTCCTCATCATGATTCTTATCGTGTTCCTATGAATGGGATGATGCTGATGATTGCACCCGCCATGAATGAGTCCCCCACCATCCCTAGCTCACTCGCTCACTAACCACTTAACGCAAGGATCCAAGATTGCGACCGCTATGTCAGCGAACCCCTTGAGGGCAAGGCCACCAATGAGAGTTAGCTGCACCGTCACCAGCACCACCTCCACCTTGCCACCGCCACCTTTACCATGAATGGAGGGTCCGCATTTCCCCTTCTCCTCCCCCAAACTAATTTTTTCAAATTCCAGCTGTGCTTACTACAGCGATGACTGCCAGCACACGACACCAAGATGGTGTTGACTGCTGAATGAACAGACATGAATTCCTACAGTGGTGCATACCCATTGCCTCCAGCCTGTTGCTGGCTATAAAATGGCATAGATGTATGGCCAACGCCCACAACCACAACCACAGGGGTTCTTTGGTGTGTAAACGCCCTCCTTCTCCCTTCCAGCTCACCTGTGTACTAACCACCAAGGACAGGCAACGGAACACATCCCAGCATCCACCCTTTGAATGCTGTGAACTTTGAAGCACTCACCCAATCTAGGGTAGTGCGACTTCTCCACACAACACTCACAAGTCGTGTTCTTCTCGGTATTCGCGCCCAAACGGGAGCACAACCTGTTCACTCTGATGGACTGACAGGGCTGGACACAGATCATCTTCATGCTGGGAACACTCAGTTCGGCCATCTAGAGGAAATCAAATTCTCAACTATGAAGACATCGTCTCTTTAGTTCATTCTTTACATGTTTTGTGTAATCTTTCTGTAATTTAAAATTACCATTCCCCTGATACAGAATTATTTTGCAATAAAAACCTAATAGCCTATTGGAAATTGATTGGAAATTGGGCGATTGACGACTCACTTGCCTTGTGTTGGCCCTCGACAAACTTGAACAAACATCCAGCAAGGTTGATGGAGAGAAGCATATGAAATATTTCGTAGAGTTACAGGGGACTAGAACCAAGTGACTAGATTGAATCATTGAAACTAGAGCTTGGATGCAAAGCGCAACTGGGCCCAAGGCAGCAGTTTATTAATACTCGTAGATACGACTGGCACTGGCACTGGCAGTTAGGTCGGCTTTCTTTTACATAAGGCAGAAACCCACAAGCTAAGAAGCCACCTAAGAAGCCCTCTCAAAGCCCTCTCTCTGGGATAGGTGGGTTGAGATTCTTATCCGAGCTTCTAGTCTTATTATTCTTTGTTTACTATGAAGCATCTTTCGTTTCCATCTTCATATCATCCAACCAAGTCATTTTGTAGAATGACTCCTTTCATGACTCGATCATCTTAGCTATTAGTAGGATAAATAGTGGCATGCATGCACTTCTATCCCCAGTGAATTCAGAGCGTTTTATACTGTTCTGAATCCTGTTTACTCTTCTTATCTCTCTCGTGCGCGACACTTCCATCCATTATATCTTCACCAACACACGAGTTATCAGATGAACAGTGAGCTGTCTACTGTCTAGGGTCCTTTGCCATGGCTAATAAAATCCACTGATTACAGCTACAAGAGGAAAAGATGATTGAACCAAGCATCATGGCGGACAAATTCCGAATCCAGGCGAAATTAGAAGAAGCCTACTTTGATTCTTTCGCAAAGACTCCTCCAAAATGGTTTTTTTTCTATGACACACTCCTCGACCCTGCTCAGCTGGAGGAGGTGTTCCAATTCAGAAACGAAGATGAAGACATGGAGAAGCAGGGCCCCGTCACCCGTCCAGCCTGCATAGAGGGATACTCGTCTACAATGTACTATTCATACCTGAACCTCGTGGAAGGGCTGAGTGCGGAGAGTGTGGTTCATGGTGTGGTGTTTGAGGTGACTCGTGGAGATGTGGCAAAGAAGGTTGCGGAGTACCTGGGATATACGTATGTAAACCAGGATTGTGTTGTGCGGTTTGAGGATGGGGAGAGTTTGTTGGGGATGACATTTAAATTCAGGGGTTTATTTTAGGAGCAGAAAGAGATTGAGATACCTAATCAGATGACCTCGCTTTTTTTTCATCTAGGCTAAGTAATGGGGATATGAACAGCTTGTGGCTCAGGTGCTCAAGGGTGATTGTCATAAAACCTATACTCATTGTATTTTCTTTTTCTCATTTCATCCTACTTGAATAAGAATCAGAGCCGGCTTATGTCTGTTTAATCATAAACATATGCACCGTTGCAGGGTGAGTAACACGATTGCAGCTAGTCCCCTCGCATGTGTCACTTCGGATGCTCTTGAGCACTAAAGGAGATCTTCGCCTGTTTTTGTCTCCACCTACCGTTCCCTGGGACGCCTGTATACACCGTCACTGATTCTAATACTGATTCAAGTTTTCTTTGTAGCACAGAGAAAGACAGAAAGAGTGTGAATAAATGATATCATCCAAGGGCAGAAATAATGAATGAACGAAGGAGATTACAGTGCGAGAGTTGGAGTCGGAGGAATGAAAGTAAGAGAGGAAAGGAAGGAAATAGGGAATAAATCAACAATCCAAAAAAGAAAGAGGTATCGCAGACGATGCTGTTCCATGCCAGTGATGCGGCTCACTTCATTTCTCAACATTGATAGTAAAAATGCTTCTTTGTATTCATCCTCAAGTAAATACAGGAGGAACAGTGGCAACTATTCACAGAAAACACGCCAAAAATTTGTAGTTGTTAAGAGAGAAACTTGCTCGCCAGCTATAGGAAGGGTTTGTGGAAGTTGGCGAGTTTCCCGTAGTCGAATGTTGACCTCGAGATAGCAGCGTTTCTGCAGCGAATGTTTTCCACATTGCTGGGTTCATAAAGGCACAGAAGGAGGCGTTTCTAGGTCTGATCCGGTGGTTTGACAGTGTAAATTCAAGATGGGTCTTGGTAGCGTGTCCCGCATAATAGTTCGAAGGGAGAAGGTAGGTTGTAGAGTGAAACATTTCGATTTGAGACCATTCTCATGACCAGAGCAAAGGTGGTCGATAGCAAGATAAGAACCCGAGATAACGAAAATTGTACGAACAACCGAGATCAAGTTGGTAGAATCTGAATCATGGCCGCAACCTCTTATGAGTCGCCCACGGGGGTACAATGAAACAACAGATTGTAGTGGAGGCAGTGTTTATAATTTATGCGAACTTATATGTCAATGAGCCATTTGTCTTGCAGAAGTTCTGACGCGCTGGGGCGCACAGATGGATCAATGGTCAAACATCTCCAAATAAATGCTTAGTGATTGTCGCGGGTAACCCTGGGGTATTCCAGGGCTGCCCGTACCCGTACCCGTGAAAACCCGTACCCACGACAAAGGGTAGGGGTTTTGACGGGTTGGGGTAAGGGTTTTTAGAAACCCAAGGGTACGTAGACCCGTTCATGGGTATCCTACAGAAAATGACTGGTAAACCTCGCAAGTGCAGTGCGAGTGTCAATTGACACTGCTGTGCAGGCTTGCGAGGTTAGAGAGGTCCTAAATGAGAACTGGGGTGCAGACCATGCACCCGATGTACAGTGATGGTGTGGCGGTTGACACCGTGGCTCATTGACGGTGTGGTAGTTTGACGCCATGGTCCGATGACGATTATAGGCTATCGACGCCGTGGGTTGTTGACGATGCGTTGACGATGCGTTCTAGCATGCGAGGGTGGAAATGTTGCGAATGGAGTCGAACCACTAGACACCAGTGCGATTGTCGAGGCTGGGGGAGCGTTGGAATTGTGGGGGAGCCGCATGTCATGTGGGGTGCATAAGTCGGCAGCATATATCCTGACGTGTTTTCAATGTTAGTAGGGGTAAGAGGAAGAGGAAGGGAGACGAACCGACTGTGGTTCATCTCCTCACATACCTCGCGGGTCTCCCACACCATGGGTCTCCCCTCTTGTTTCCTAACTGCCCCCAACCTATATGCCCGCTCGAAATCCATCGCCATTGATGTAGGGTGGCCTACATCCCTCACTAGAGGGGAGAGGCCAGGTGGCAGTGAGTTTGCATGTAGAGGAACCTAAAAAGAGTTAAAGAGGTCAGAAAATGCATAATGGGAGGGTCACAAACACGTTACTTACCTCTTAACATGTCCTGCCGCGTTCGTTGAGTGTAGAGGGATGTTGTGGGAATGGTGGAAACCAGATCAACCGTGTTGATCACGGTTGTTCGCAATTAAAACTCCGCCGCAAAAACCCGCCGTCGACTTGGCGGGTAACCCGTCAACCCGCACCAGGGGTACGGGTAAGACGAGGGTTGGAAAATCCAACCCATACCCTTACCCCAGCGTACCCTACCCGCAACCCGCATGGGTTTCAAAACCCTTGACAATCACTATAAATGCTGCAGCAGGAGCAATATCCTTATCTCCGACACGACCATAATGGGCGATACATTTTTCGACGGTGCGCGGAAACTGTTTTTTTACATGGAGAAGCTCTCCTGGAAACCAGCTAAGGCGGTAATACAGTGGGGAATATTTTGGATTACTCACCTTTATCATTGAAGTACTCAGCTCATTTACTGCAATCTGCAAGGAATTTCGGTGGGAAATCACCTAGATGCTCAATCATCCGTTGCAGATGAGAATCAGCAATGGAGACAGTCAAAGACTCATATAATTCAAAGAAGGCAAATCCAATGAGATATTCAAATACCTTGAAAATTGTCACGTTTATCAATTTAATGTGATGAGAATAATACAAATAGCACTTACAAGGCATCCGATAGACCATATGTCAATAGGCGTAGACCAGGGATGCCCTAGAATAACTTCTGGAGCTCGCAGGAGAATAGGTTGGCATTCATCTTCTACACCGATCTTCTCTATGGAAATGGCTTCGCAGAGTCAGTCTGGTGCGTGTAAGTATTCATTTTAATGCCCACCTTCACCATAGTCCGCCAACTTGACAACAAGGCCAATCAAAGTAGGATCAAGACCAAAGTCTGGGAGCGGTTGCCACTTGACTGTGATGATAGGATTAGCTGAAAGATCAGGCTCTATTCTTGGCTCGTAAAGAATGGCAGGGATTTTATCCAAATATTCAGTGATGGTCATGTCTGATACATTTGTGGAGACCATAATGTTTTGTGGCTTTACATCTAATATATCATGAACTCCATCGTACTCAGAAGAGAATTAAACGCGCTCACCTCTGTGAACCAAGCCACAGTCTCAGTGAAGGTAATCTAGTGCGAGGAGGACCTGCTTGATAATCCATTTAGTAACCTGCAAGGAAAAGGCACAGTTTGGCTGCACTCTTTGAAGAGACAGCAAATTTGACCCCAAGACATCAAAGATGAGGGACATGTGAGGACCATGGTAGCTGTAGCAGATGAATGAATCATGGAGTGTGAGACAATGTCGATAGCCTGGATGGTTTGGATTTGCATCGGTGACTTGTTTTGCAGAAGATAGTTCCCAGTACTTGTCATACAAAACTCCAGCCATCAAATTTATGGTTAGTACTTTAACCGCCAAATAATGTTTGTCCTTTGCCGAGTTACTTTGAAATAAAAAATGAATAATGGAAATACCAGATAGGAACAGCAATTGACTCACTTGATGAACTTCACCAGCCAGACGCTCAAACTACCACCGAAGCCTAACTTGCGCACAATTTCATAAGTGCAGTCAATTCTACCACTCCGAAGACGTTCGCCAAGGTTAAGAGGGTTGAATCCATACCCTAAGTTGGGTTTAAGGAAATGGGGTTCTTCGTCAGCGATGAATGTGGTTTCCTTGCCGCTTTCTTTAGGTTCCCTAAGCCGCACAAGGATCCTTGATTTGTCGAACGGTTTGTTGCCTCCAGTGTTCATCAAAGTAGCCTTCCCTTCAGGCTGACAACGAGTAGCAAAAAATTTGTGACTAGACGAAGAGAGGAAGGAGGAGTGGGTTGAAAGACGAATTCGTTGCAGCATATGCTCCATGAGGTCATTGTACTGTATTTCCAGTATTATTGGTCATTTCTTCAAACTCCGCTCTTCAAAATCCTCATCCATTGGAATACTCTTTCTGGCTTCCCAGTGACGGTCAGTCGATTTCCTTTATTTCAACCAGTTTTTTCCAAGAACGGATGATCTCTGATGTAATGCAAGCACTAGTTTCCTATCTTACACTCTATTTTATTTTTTCACTTCAGAACTTGGTTCTTGACGGCTCATCTCGTCCTGCACGTCAACAATTGTCTTGTCTTAGATAAGATAAGATAACATTAGAGTCACCAGTGACCAGCGTGACAATTTGAACCAGTGTGACCGAAGTGTGACGTACTTGGGCATCTATCAATCCATTTCAAAAACTTTCAATAGGCTCAGAAACGCAAAGTTATCAGACAGACAGTGAGCTATATAGATATCTCTAAATGCACGGCTAATACAGTCCACTGATTCAAGATACAAAGATGCTCGATAGGGGTGGTTGCAGCATCATGCTGCGCAAGTTCCGCGATTTGGCAGAGAAGGAAAAACTATATTATGAATCTGCCGCACCCATTCCTCCAAAATTCTACTTCTTCTACGGTACACTCATGGACCCTGATCAACTTGCAAGGGTGCTCCAATTAGAAGACACGGAGCGGCCTGTCACCCGCCCAGCCTCCATTGTGGGGTATTTCTGCAAGATGAGCAGCGCATATCCATCCATCGTCGATGGGCCGAGCCCAGAGAGCATCGTTCATGGAGTAGTGTTAGAGGTGACTTCTCTACTTGTGGTGAGGAGGATTGCAGAATACCAGTCCTTTTCATATGTGAAACATGACTGTATCATCCGATTTGAAGATGGGGAGAGTTTGTCAGGGGTAACGTTCAAGTGGAGAGGCCCTGCTGAAGATCTTCAGGAAGGAATTTTCGATCTACTAGAATGGAAGAGTAAAAAAAAAGTAACTACCTGGTTGGATGATGAGCTCAGATGTGGATTTGTCTTTCTTGGGAAATATATCATCCCTCTTACACACTGGCACCGATGTACAATACATGATAGCGAGACATTTGATGTGGGCAACAGGTAACATTAATGAATAGATTGCCGCAGAGGGCATTTTTAGGCATGCGGAAGGATTTTGTCTCCGGGTGTTGTCCGACGTCCCTGCCTAGACAGAAAAGAAAGAAGTCCTATATCATCGAACGCTTCATTTGCCTCGGGTTGTGCCAGGCTCATTATGAATTCGATGGGCAACACAAATCCAAACCACCCGCATGCCCAAAATTTGGCAGAGCAGCTGCGAATTAGTTCAGGAAATATGGTCTTTTCCAGAATTACTTAAGAAGGTAAGTAATCGTTCACGGGTTCCGGTGTGGGGTCGTCCTGCAAATCATGTAACGTAGTTAGCTAATATCACATTCCATTCCATGAGATGGCCAACCTGTCGACAGGTATCCCAACCCCACACCGAGGTCGCAAATCCCAAGTGCGGACGTGCCGACACACTCCAGTGCGACTAACACCCACACCGACCTTGCGACCCCCACGGGGCAACCGACACACGCAAACCCCTCGCCACCCTCACCAATGTGGGCGGCTCCTGAGTTCGGATCAACTTCAAGTTGATCGATTTGTCATCGTCATAGGTGCTCGCCGGCGATGTTACTAAGTTAACGTGAAATTGGTTTCATTGACCTCCACGTCGTCAGTAACATCAACGGAATACGTGCTATCTTTACTTCCATCTGCGTTCGTTATATCAACACTGTCAACGAACCATTATTACAACTGCCACTGGCTGCTGACCCAATTCCTGCTGCTGCTTCACAAACATCAACGACGAGCCCAACTTCACTTCCCTCCACTGCTCCGAGGACACAGCGGCTGCGCACCATCTGTAGCTGCATCCTGAGCCTTCTTTGGCTCCTCATCGACGAATCATGGGATTGTGGTCCAATGCCGCCGTCACGTCGTCTACCTCTGCAGGTGGTAGTGGGAGTTCTGGATTCGATTGATATCAATGGAGTTGCTCATTCGACGGTGTGGGTGACAATGTGCCAGAGAAGGTCGGGGCTGCCGCTACCGCCTCTGCTTTGTGTCCAGAGATCAAAGAAGAGATGAAGGAGCAGGCACACATCGCGGATGTCGTGCAGGGGGTCAGTGCGCCAAAAGTGGCGTCAACGGCAATCGAATCAAGCCAAGCCGATTCCGTCCTGCGGAGCATTATTTTCTACCACAGGAACCACCACGACGCCTTCCCCAAGATCAGAGGGTGCTTAACACCCAGGACGAGAAAGCGGCGGAGGAAGGAGCACCCGCAACGAAGCTCAAGGATGAAGTGTCGATTACACCACCTATCCCACCAGCTTCGGCTAGTCAATGTCAACTTCAAACCCAGTCGCTTCCGCTATTGATACGACTTGTTAGGCTGTGCGCCGTTCTCCAGTTTGCGGGCCCTGTTGGTTGAGACGCTCGGAAATGGTCTGGAGGCGAGTGTTATTGCAGGCGATGGAGATGAGGTGAAGGGGGACGAGAATGGGACGAGGGTTATGGATCTGTAATCGGATGAAGAGGGTGAGGGCGAGGGTTGGAACTGCAAGCTGGGGAAGACTTGAGTGAGAAGGGCTGAGTTTCCGAGATGAAAGACCTTGGTGAAGGTGTTCCAACTCACCTTCGATTTTTCTCTGATAAAATCTGTTTACATCAAACTTTACCTCTTCTTGCGTTATTCAACGCGCTCACCTGCGTCCAGGGTAGCCAGATCGGGACGGTCGAGGTTTTTGAATCGTTGCCGGCCTTCCTATCTACGTTACACATCAAGTAAGTGCCATTTATATAACACCTCGACTTTGCCCCACAGATTTAATGACCGATCAGCTTTGAGATTTCGTTCGGCGCTAGTCTAGGCTCATGCTGAAGACGGTTATGCAAAAGACGATCAGGTGCTAGCAATGCTAGTCACAACCCAGGTGCGTGCGACATGCGGCGAAATGATGATACGCGTCGTAGGTAAGTCCATTCTCTTTTACCAAGCTTGCCGGGTCTAATTCCTAGGTCGTTTCCACTGCAGTCGCGCCTCAAAGCCGCCTAGCCCTTCCCTTGGCCATTTTCAATAATCAACCTTGAAACCACCACGGCAATCGCTCTTAATTACAATTCAGAGCTGCTCATTCCATGTATATAATCATTAGTCGGCGTCGTCGTCGTCGTGACTCGAGTAAATTTTAATGATCTTCATGGGGACTCACCGATTGCGATGTGTATTATAACTTGTCGATGTAAGCTTTTGCGTACTTGAAAAACGAAATACCCCTTCTGATTGAAACAACTTGAGCATAGCCCAACGTCGCATCGCTCCGACGCTGAGAATGTCAAGCCTGTTTCGTTCGAACTCGAGCACCGGATGGCGCCTCACTGCTGGAAGGGAACAATTCTGCGGCCCGCAGAATCTTCGGAGAAGTGACTGTAGGTGCATAAAATTCTAAATATAGCAGAATGTACATTTTTGATTAAGTTCTGCGTCTCGACTGAATCCTATGAGAAATCATTCAAATTTATTC
>Ga0307517_10006113_pt1 | contig 17927 bp, 16 predicted proteins | sample 23_EM_MG_FD_194515 | JGI IMG/M metagenome (GOLD analysis project Ga0307517, IMG submission 194515) | Populus trichocarpa ectomycorrhiza microbial communities from riparian zone in the Pacific Northwest, United States - 23_EM | ecosystem: Host-associated > Plants > Roots > Unclassified | place... | reverse complement strand
TGGGCCCTCGGAGAGTAAGCTTCGCATAATTGGTGATGAAACTCGCGTATCTCATCAAAGATATCTATTTTAGGGAAGGGCTCCAGCTCCTGCAGAAGTAATAGCATGACTTAAAAGGCTAACTTTCTACTGCTTCACATGACATAAATTTTACAAGATGAGATCATATAAGCCAATATCATTAGCACCAATATCAATTTACACCACAGATGAAAGTCAAAACTTACTCTAACATAATCATGAAGAGATGGATCAGAGCCCACAGTTAGCTGGCGGAGCAAAGATATGATTTCATATGCTCTAGTGCCAATTTCCCCAGAAGTTTCAGAGGGAATGCAACATGCTACCAACTTCGAGACTAAAAACTACACAACCCACAAAAAATGAACAAAGAACATTGGGAATGCTTTGGTTAAAGATAATTCTAGGTCTTAGAATATGAGGTACCTGAAGCTGCTCACCAAGCACATTGGCAATGTCTTTGGATGGGTTGTCTTTTAATGTGTTGAGCAAAGCAGAAATAACACGGCAGCATTGATCTTGTAAAGCATCACAACCAATGAATTGTCCAATCAAATTGATAAGATACCTGTTACTCAAAAGAAAAAAGAGTTAAAATGACTCTAAGATAAAAGACATTTGTTAAAATTACAAATTGCCCAAATATTTCAATAGATAAAGTAAAACACTCTATTCAGTTAGTGGAATTTTAATGAAAAAAGACAAACAAAGTGAAAATGGAAGCAAAGAAAAGGCAAAAGCATGAGAAACAATGTCCAAGGGAAGGAAACCCTTTCTAGAGTCATATCCATCAAGCAATTTGGGATGGTGAAATGATTCCAAAAGAAGACATCATGTAAAACCAGAAAGATGGTTAATAACTCTTTTGTATTTTGTGGATATATGGATGTACCACTGCATCAAAATTTGCAGCTTCACATTGCTTCTAGACCACCCATCACAAAGGAGTTTTGAGGAAGATTGAAGTTAAGAGAAGGTGCCATTATATTGTAATGATGTCAGATAAGTAGGGTTCATCAGATAAGTAAACAGAGAAATAAGGAGAAAGAATGTTCAAAGGATGGAGAAGAAAAATCTTTCAAACAGAAGAGAAGATAGTAGAAAGCAGAGATCCAAGACTTGAAACCAAAGTAGATAGAAGAAAAACCACCAACTACCACAATAGTGTAAAAAAATATACTTAATTATCCATGCAAGCAACATATACATGATTTTTACCAGTCAATGAACAAGTGTACTGGAAACAATGCTTCAATAAGTTTGTATAATTGATCCAAAAACCCCATGAAAAAACTGAACAAACATAATCTTTAGCACCATATAGCTTCCAAGATTAAATTTGCTTAAAACAAGGTTCCGATAACTTGGTTGTCATTAAAAAGCTCCATTTGAACAACTATAGACATACTTGAAAGTGCTTGAAACAGAAGCTCTATGCCCAATGATATCTACAAGCACCTCAATTCCAGCCAACCTATGGCATCTGTGCCTATGATGAACTGCTGCTTCTATTTTGTAATGCATTTCCACTAGAAACTGCAAATCAAAACATGAAAAGTATCAGCAACAAACAATAGATAATGTTCAAAAATACATACAAGGCACATGCTCACCATGAAAACTCTATCTGGGCGAAAAATGTTAATCTTATCAAGCACAGAAACATTTGTAGGATAATCCTCCCTACATACATGTAAAATTTATGTTAAGAAAAAAAAAAGATGATCCAAAAAAATAACATAAAAGAAGTCAAGCGAGATAAGAAGGCAATGCACATTTCCAGAAACCCATCCACAACTGTTTGAATTGCACGTGCCACTGTTTCTCTGGAAAAGAAAGGGATTGCAGGATCCAGTGCACAAGAGGCAAGGGCCAGAACATGGCTCAAAATAGATACCTGCAAATATTGAAGGAAACATGACAATATATGCAGCTGATAACTTGATATATTTATGGAGAGAAATTTACTGAATTCAGATTCTTATGAAGAAAGAATGACATCAATCTGTCCACATACGACAAATAATAATAAAAAAAAAAAACATTGCAGAGATTAAATTCAAGATAGCAAAAGGCATGATTTTATTGGCATGAAAAATTTAAGAATTTGTCCACATACTACAGAAAGCATTTCCATGCATGTTCGTATCAGAGATTAGTACATATCCAATGCTCCCGATATGCTTCCATCATTTCTCAAACAAATAAAAACTTTAATATGTAAATACAATCAGAAATTTGTAAGGAACCCTCTCACGTGAGAAACATGAGTCCAGATATTATGCAATTATTAATAGGTACAAAGCCATATATATTTCAGAAGAAAAAGAAGATGATGGTGATGGTAATCAATGTCTATCATGAGGATGAAGTGAAACAGTATTATAATTGCTGTAATTAATTTAGTTCTTTATCTAAACAGAGCTAAGGTTTTTTGTTTTTTTGCTTACAAAATCAGGGTGCTTATTTGATTAAAACTAAATGATGGTATTGTTACAATTCATTTGATAGAAAGATGTCTGATGTTATTCATACATAGTATCATATCCTATTGACAAACCAATGCTACATGGCACATGAAAATGGGCCTTTGATTAAAGAAATAAAAATTGTTCCCTCGATATGAATACACATAACTGCTGGACAAAAATGTTTTCTTTTAAGGGACACCATACAAGTTGGAACTGTACAAAACAATTACTGACAAGTAACTATCCATATAAAGAAAGGAAAGGAAGAAACAAAATTAAACACGCAGTGCAGTTCCAAGGAGCTAGCTGAACCTTAATACCTAACAGTGGAATAGAATATCTGAACCTTAAACCGACAAAAGATGTAAATAAGTTCCATATTAGATTCACTCTTTTTTCTCATGCCACTATCATGTTAGTTTGCCATAGCGCACACAATAAACTGAAACAGCCAATTTGAACATTTTTATCCGACTGAAATATTTTGCTCTACACTAAGAGCTTTATATTTCAAGAAATAGGAGCACACCATGTGTTTCTTTATGAGCTTGTCTCTTTCACTCTCAGATAGCTCTGTCAAACACAGAATTGAACTCTGAAGCACCTTTGCTCCTCTTTCCCAACCAGATCTCTTACTACAATGCAACACAATACAAACTGAAAATATTGGCACAAAGTGAATTTTAACTAGAACTGCCAAAGGCTGACAAGCAACCTGCAACAAAACACATTTGTCAGCAGTTATAACAAACACTAGTGCTAGTGCTAATACAAAGTAGAAAATTAAAAATAGCAGACATTACTCTCATACCCTAGCCACCCAATTCAGGTTGGAACTATCTTCATTCAGAACCAATGCTGGAAGAAGCCAGTGGCAACAGTATTGCATGAAATAACTAGGTTCAGCATCTGATACAAAAAGGTGTCGAATCTACAAAGCACAATTATTAAATGGTCAGGTGAAGTAGATACTTCAAGTCGTATGTTGAATACAAAAATATTGTAATTACAACATTTGTTTTCAAGTAGTTAATTTAGGTTACACCGCATTACAGTTATATATGGCTATTCATGTATACCATTTGCATAGAATAAATACCTATCAAACAATTATTCACACTGCAAACCCCAAACATTATACTTATTGTTAGCTTGAAAAGAAAAGAATCCAAAAATGGAACTGGAAAAGTTCATGGAATAATATCCTGATAAAATCTGGTTATACAGAATTGAATTCCTTAAACTTGCATCAAAACTATCTAACTACGATATGTAGTTTCTTTTTGTTCTCATCAGTTTACTTTTTGCAACAGAAGTCATTCTCTGGGATCATCAATGGGGTTGGCCAGCCTGTATCATTTCCAATTCTATGCAATGATATTTTCAAAACTATAAGTTTAGATGAGCACCACCTTTTGACAGAAGAATCCTATGCCATAACAACTCAAGAGGGATGCATATTTATTCATTGTTCAACAGAGAAAATTTCACTTCAAAATCCATGGTATATCATTCCCTGAGTTTGATGTGTCTAGTAGAAGTGCTAAAACAATGGGCGCATTCAAGCTCTAGTACTTGAGCAAACAATTAGTGAAAGCTGTTCCTTTCACACCATTTTTTACTATCACTAAATTTCCCTTTCCCCCTAAAAAACAAAAGTAGATCTAGAAATTTCCATCTCCAAAATAAAAATAAAAAAAATACCTTGCAGTTGACTTTGTTCATTAATGATACAAAAGATACATAATATATCTGCAACTGAATGATCTATGGGTAGCTAACACACATTTGACAAGGAATTATATGAGACTGAATTTAAAGTACCTCAACAAGTGCCACTAAACTAACATCGCAAGTGACCCAGTAGAAGAGTATTGATCCCAGTAGCTGCTCCAAGTACTGAAAATATATAAATAAATAAAGACTAAATACAAATATAGATGACATGTCAAACATTCAAAAACTATAAAGTAATAGAACTCAAAAATCCAGTTGACTTCTGGGGGGGAGGCTGTAAGAATCAGAGTGCATAACCAGACAGTATATTCCTCCTCAAGAGCGAGCTGAGTATGGAAGAAAAATGGAAGTGCAACTGAGGATCACTTTGATGTACTGCCCTCACTAAAATAATTATCGTCCCAAGAGACTCTTACTCAGCACTAAAAATGCAACATTAAAAATCAAATTAAAGGAGAGATCTATTATCATAACCTTGAACCTGGTTGCGTAGTTGAGTTGCCTTGACAGATTGTCGAGTGCTGCATGCACCAATTCCCTGAACCAAAAGGTGAAGACATCAAGAAACTAATTATGCCTCATTACAAACAACAAAATAAGGTGGAATAATGTACCTATGACCAGGGTCAATGGCAGAAATCACGCACATCATGAAAACAGCCTGCACATGTCACATCAATCAGCCCTTTAAAATGCAGAGACTTATAAACCCTATCAGGCAAGTGAAGTTTAAACAAATTAGAAATCTCGGCCAGGAGGAAAGATTACCTCCAACTCTATTTTCTCACTATGCAAAGCAAGATGCATAAGTGTAACAATAACAGTTTCCATTTTTGGTGTGGGCTGAGGACCACAAGCTAGGACCTCCTTTGCAGTAACAACTTTTCCTTTTAAGGGAATAACCATTGCAACACCAAAGTTTGAACTGGATAAAAATAGCCAATAAGTATCCTCGATATTAATGCCATGACAGAAATGGAGAAAAAAGGTTGATGGTGATAACAAAATTGTGGGGCCAAAAAAAATAACTGTAAGAAGAATGTATTACTAGAGAAAGTAGAATGCACAACTTGGAGAATAAGAATTCCATACAAAAGGTGAAGAAAATTGAGCTAAACTCAGTATACAAGAGCACTCCAATCCTACTTAACATTATTTGGGGAAGCACCCCTAAAGATCCCCAGGCCAAACACCATAAGGATGCAAAAAATCTTCCATGTCCTCAATTGCCTCCAAGTACCAGTTTTCTATATCCAAAAGCACAATAACTGCAGAAAAAACACAACACCCAATGGATATCCTGCAACCCTTCCTCCAAAAACACCCACAGGATATCCCAAACCAATTTATCATCCTCCTCTGGATCAAACGTGACTCACCTACTACATGAAACTAAGCTACATAGAGAGTTTAAGCATGTCCACCATTAACCTGACACCTTCGACATTATACTATTCAAATCTCCAAAAAAATGGACCATCAATGGCAACCATTCACAAATCTATTAATATATGGTCAAAAAGAAAAAATTGCCTCCAGTAAATTTGAATTCCAGTAACTAAATGAAAGATTAGAAAACAATCAGCCATCACAAAGCATAAGAAGCTCACTAAAGTTTCACCATCCATGAACACAAAGCAGACATAAGGTGCAGATGTCCAGATTGGCTGATGATAGCTGCCACCATATCTTCCCACACCCCAATCATCTCACAACCAACTTCAGTGGTACCCATGAGACCACGACCCGCTAACAGGAAGATTGCAGCATCAAAATCATTCACTAACTCAGCATCCCACTTGCATAAGCAGTACTAGTTTTTGAAAAATTTCTAAACAAGCAGATATGAAAGAAATATACCAATGGGCCTAGTGATCTAGTGGTAGGTACCTCTTGCTTAGTGCAAGAGGTGTTGGATTCAACTCCTAGTGGAGTTCAATCTCATCAGCTCACCTCCGCAGTAGCACCATAAAAATTAGTTACGAAAGGACTCAAAAATGAAGAAGCCGTTTGGATAGAAATTGCTTGTTGGAAACTCTAAAATTCTTCTCCACTCAAAAACTCACGACTACTGACATGGTACATCTCCAAAGGATCCTATTATTTCCCACTTGGATCGATTATGTTAATTAACTTGAAGTCAAAGCAAAATTGGATTATAAAAGGCATTGCAAATTATATAGCATAGTAGTTCCTATACTGCAAGCTTGGAATGAATATCAAAACCAATCAACAGACAAGAAATTGCAATGGGCAGAAAAAAAAGGCTAGAAAAGTAATCATTTTTTTAACATGAACATTTGCTGCATCAGAAAATGTTAGAAGTTCAGAGGCTAGAAAATGATGGAATCACAAATATTACAAATAGATTGCAGTGACTGCATATAATATACAGGGAAAAAACGTGAATATACGATCACTCTCCCATGCCATAAAAATCCATCACAGAACAATCAAACAATTCCTCAATATCCCATTGGAAGATATAATTGGAAGTTCCCATTACATTGATGCATGATTTGACAGATGTGGCAAAGATACTACTATACTAACATCACTTAACAACCGAGACATGGTCAAAAAAGTGAGAAATGTGCTATACTGCGATGCTGCATCTGCTATGAGAAGAACAAAAAATTTGAGATGCTAATGCATATGCATAATATGCAATGGCAATAAGAAGTTTGCACATATCTTGAGAAATAAGTGTGACAACAAATATGAAAAAGAATGTTTTACAATTGGAAGGAAAAGAAACCTGAATAAATCATCAAGAGGATATAGTAAATATTAAAAGGAAACCTACCAAATATCCTGGGAGAGCTCATCGTGACCATCCCAAGTTTGGAATAAAACACCAATCCGCCGAGCCAGTGAAAACCTAACTCGATAGTCAGGATCTTGAAGCATTAAGAACAGCCTCTCTATCATTGTCTATAAAGATTGCAACAGGGCAATTATACAACAAAGAATAAAAAGGACATACAGTTTCAAGTTATAAAAATATAAGAAATAGCTAGCAAAACCCTAGGATTTTTAGGACAACAGCAATGAAGGTATGGCATGTGTCCATTGGGGAGATTGGAGGTTCTACAAATTCTGAGTTTTTATGCATCAGCACATTCATGCTTTCATAGTTTAATTACAGCCCACCAAACATCATGCCATGCATATACAATCTCTAAATGAAAGGTATCTCTGTCAGTGTCAGCCAGTAATCACCTGACCAATTTGAGGACTGAGTAAGACAAAATCACAAAAGCAATCAATAAGCCTAACACGCCCTGACCAGTCAAGAAGCCCAAATTCTGCTATTTTGTTAACCAATTCTCCAAGATGTACAAGACTCTGCAATAAAACAATCACACCAACTTCAGTTTTAGCATAAGATTGACCCCAACCAACATGTGAGACAGCATGATTCTAGGGATAGAATTTCAGTAAGATAATCCTTACACACTTTTTATCAAGATGATCAAAAACCAAGTCATAACTGAGACTAGTATGTTTGGGGCAGAGACATCAACACAAATTATAGAGGCACCATATGAAGACAAACACACACACATATAGGTTGCAGGGTACAACAGTAAAAGAGCATGAGTTGTTATAAATGGAATGTGCCAGATGCAGACAAAAGGATGGAGACATTAAAGATAAAATAAAGTTAATAGCTAGGATTCAAACATAAGCAGATGAGAATGACTGTAGAAGACAGTGGTTGCATACCAGAAAAATCACATTTCTTCATTTCTCAAGTCCCAATAATACTATGGTTTAATAACTAAACAGATAAAACTCAATAGATTATACTGGTTTAGAGACAAGTTTCCTGTCTCTATCAGGAAAAGAAGTAGACAGGATGCAAAACTTCTTGGGTAAAAGGTTGCGACAATTTGGTGAAACAATACATGCATCTTCCTCCACAAGTCCCTGTCTCTACAGAACTCAAAATTTCATTTATTCTTGTTTTCCTTAATATGACTTTCCCTCCATAACAAATACAGAACTCCTGCATATCACCATCAGTGTGTATGATGATACTGATGACGACAGAATGCATAAAAGCATGCATGCATTTGGCAAAACATTAGATGCATCTTCCTCCACCAATCACACTCACAGAAAAACCCAAATGAACATTTATAGTAAAGAATTAAGACAAGCAGACTCAATGAAGAATTGTGACCCAAAGTTCAGTGCAGGAATTATTTTTACAGAGAAGGACAACCAAAAGAAAGGGAAAATGCTGATTTACTGTGAATTCCACTCTTAGAGATCAATAGTTTTCTGTTTTAACAAAAAGGAAACCAGCTATCATGATTTCTATCTTTCTAATGAAGTACAATCATCTTGCAATACAAAATAGCACTGAATTTTGTGAATACCAGTTCAGATTCTCTTTTCCATGCAGTTAGAGCAGCTTCCTTTCCAGAAGCATCTAAGGATAATAAGGTAGCTAGCAATTGACAGGCAGCGACTACTACACCAGAACAGTCCAGCTTAACACTTGCTTGCATCTCAAACATGCTATTCATTGTTTTCACCTACATTTTGAAAGGAAAAAGAGAGAGAGAGAGTATATAATTAGAAATGATCAAAAGAAATATAAAATGCTTCAAGCAATGAGTTGCCTGTTACTCCTAACTCTTAATGAATTTCAACCAGACATTACCAAGTCTGTAATTTTTGCAGAAGAGGACCAGTGAAAATGTTGACAGAGATGGTAAAGAATATTCTCACGCACCTGAAAGTGTGAATTACAAACAAAAAATAACAGAACTATTAGTGCAAGAACTACTGAAAACTAAAACAACAGCCCAACTTTGTAAAATACCTTATTGTCACTTTCATTTTCCATGAGCTCAAACAGGACATCCCATGTAACAAAATCTAAAACTGGATGAAAACTTGAAAGAAGTGATATCATACCCAACTTCCACTTCACTGCAGAAAAGGATACACCAGTGCCAATAATCCCACCAACAGGTAAAATATCCACATCTTGCGTATCCTCAGTCACATCTAACTCCATGTCCATAATCCTAGTGTTGCTACCCGATGGACCATGTATTTGTAACTTAGAATCAGTTGAAGGTAAATCAGGCAGCGATGGATCTGAATGAGGGCTTCTTACACATTCAGAAAATTGATTGTATAGTTCAGCCAGTTCCTTCAAAAGCCTCCCCATGGATTGTGTTATTGCATCATAGAGAACAACATCCAAAGCAGTTTCATCTCTACTTTTGACAAAGATAGGAGAGAATACAAAGCTTCTAAATGAAGCTATAAGAGTGGTTTTTAAATTATAGTCAGAGCTAGAGCCTGAGCAACCAAGAGCTTGAAGGTCATTGCTGTTTCCTTGAATTGCATTAACAGCATGATCCAACAATTCCAACAAGTATTGACTCATTTTTGAAAGAAATGGTGAAGCCTCTTCTCCTTTCCTGAACGAGCATAAACTATATAGGTTATATATTAAGGAACAAAAAAAAATCAGGGATCAGGGGTGAAAGCAAATGTCAGTGACAATTAAGGGCAGTGCTTCAAAATCAAAATAAGGAATCTTCAACTGCACAGTTCAAATGCATAATCTGAAAGATACAAGCAACACGCAATGCCCTCTACCCAATTCAAATGCATGTTGGGTATAGAAAACTGTCACATTAAAAGAAAAATCATTGTACAGATTCATAAGAAAACAAGAAAAAGAAAAGAACGAACAAAGACAGAACAAAAAAAAAAAGCAAAGAAAAAGAACAGCATAACAGGCACGTAATTGACATGACATATTGAAAACTAAATAAGTATATTTTTTCAAAATAAATAATGAAGATTGAGAATGTATCATAGATGCAGAACAAAATTGATAAAGACAGCCAAGAGGTATAGCCAGAGATTGCAACTGGAGAAAATTCAGAGTACAATACAAACTAGTCCAGCAGAAAAGCACAATACCCTCCTAGCAATTAAAGTCAACCATTTTACTGAAGTAAAAATTGCTTAGATTATTCAATTCACCTTTTAATTTTCAGAAATAAAGTATACTCAATGTTGAAGTAGCTAAATCCAGCACCAGATAGTGAAACTTAATATCAAAACAATTCTCATGAACAAAGAAAAGAAGTAACAAACAGGTTTTCCACACATCAAGTCAGGTTAAACAGAAAACACGGACCTTGTTAATACTGAGCCATATATAAAATTTGATAATAAAGAGCATATAAAGAAGACATCTGATAGAGGCCTCTTTTCCATCTCCTTATCTCCTACAGCTCCAAGAATATAGCCCTCCATCTCATGCAACAGCAGATCTCTAAATTGTCGAGGAAGACAGCCACTTTGATGGCCTTGGAATGAAGAAGCCTGCATGTGATCAAAATTGAAGGTTAAAAAAAGAAAAAGAAGAAGAAAAAGGCAAGGAAAAGAACTGGAAAACATTCCATCACCTCAACTCTTGAAACCAAATGAATTTTAGAAAGAACTTCAACAGAACATTCAAAAAGCTCACAAAGCCTTTCCTGTTCATGTTCATCTGTCTGCAAAAACACATCAGATATTGAACTCTCAATGTCAAAGGAACCAACTTGTGTAAATGATGTACCAAAGTTAAATAGCATTCAGGGAAGATGAACAGCAACAGAAACCTTAACCCGATCATCTGTAGCCTCAAAGCTATCTACAAGAATGTTTGATGAGGAAAACCCTCTGTAAGAATGTGTGAAAGGAGCACAACCAGCACAAAGAGCATAGACAGCTGCTGGTAACAACAGCACAACATGCTCATTCAATATGGAGGACTCCTACAAAAGAACTCAACTTTACTAAGAAATCATATCAAAAAGTCAAGAAAACACGAAAAGTAAATATTCCATCGTGAACAATAAAAGAGACTCAAGTTGCAAAAAAATTATAATTGGTTTAAATCATTAGAGTGATAATCCTGTGAATATTCCTTCTTTTATTGCAGCCTGAAACAACATCAACTACCATTGAGGTATAAGAGAAATGACTCTAAATGGTCCATTAACTTCCTAAAAAACTGGTTATTGTAAGAAGTATCCAAGTTCTAAAGTTTAAGCAACTCCTCTTCTTTTCATTTTAATTTAAGAAAATAAAAAATTCAGAGAGAGATATCCAGCCTGTGCCTCAATAGAGATATTGCAAATTGTTATACAATCCATTATTGAGGCCTCTCTCAAAAACTTAAGCTCTTGGGTTAAGTGGTCCTTTGACATGATGTTAGGAGTTTTGAATTCTACCACCCTCATTCCCTCTTCTATTTAAAACTTAATAAATTTCAACACAAAGTAGTGGGCCATTGTAAGTTCCAAACCAAACGGCTTTTAATTGAGGTTATTGTAGAGATTATAATGTAAACCAATCTTGGAGCCTCTAGTAATAGTTATCCTTTGGCAAACAACCAATGAAAATTATTTTACACCCTCACTCAGGTCGAGGTCCAAGCCCAAGAGAACAGTTGAAACAGAATAAACCAAATCAAATCCCAAGAAAGTGGAGTGAGCCTGGAATGTGGTGAAACAACTAAATCTGACAAAGTCGCAATGGAATTTTGTACCATGTTCAGGCATGCAAGCCCAAAGCTTAAACTATTAGGTCGGTTACAGACCCATAATTTCACCTTATTAAGCATAAACTTAACACAAGTTAATTATGATTCAACTTCAATGATTACAATGTGTTTCAGTGGTGACAACATTCTAACAAGGCATCTCAAGAAACTTGGAAGCTTCCACACCATGTTCTACAAGTACGATAGAGACTTTTAACAGATATTGGTTGTGCTTGTGGAGAAATCCAACAAAATGAATCACCAAAACTAGACCAAACAAAGACGTCATCTAAATGTATAATAACCTTCAGAACAAGTAATATGTGGATATATGAACAAAGGAACAGCTTATGAGACAGATTCTAAGCTTAAAGCATGCTTCCTCACTTTGAGGAAACAGATTTCAGTGGTATGACATTTCCTCCACTGGATAAAAATTTCCTAATTTATTATCACCTCAAGGAGGAAAAGTGACGAAGATATCTGGTGGTCACTAACACTACAAATTAACACATCATGACATTAAAAGCCCACCTTCACAAATAAGATTATGTGATTAAATGTAAACAAATATAAACTTGAAAAATAAAAAACACGAGCAAGAATATTGGAATAAAAGACAATGTTGCTGTCAAAAATGAGAGTTATACAAGAAATGGACCTTCCAATTAAAATAGCCTAAAATTGCTCTTAACAGATTCTTCCGGAGATGTAAAGAGTCACGAAGGTCACCCTGCAGACATAGTGGTTCAACATGTTAGACATAGTATCATCGTTGGGCAATAAATCCTCATTCAAAGTTCCATGCATTAAAATCTAGAACCACAAAAAAAGAGATTGAATTAAGGTAGATGCCCCTGTAAATCTGGTCCTATATGCTTGGCAAAGAATATGCACCCAATCAACTAGGGTATTTCAACTAGGGTAGGTAGCAAACAAGGGGAGGTAGAGCTTAATATTTGTTCAATGACATATTTAGCAAGGCAATGTTATGTGCATCGATAACATCTAAATCAAAATAACAAATGGGGTAAGTGATACTGATATAAGCATTCTTAAACATATCAAAGAATAAGAGAACAAGACAGCAAAAGAGCAGAAAAATACCAGGTAAGATACTATGCCAACAACCACATAAACACAGAAATGAGATGATGATGATGAAGTGAAATTCCAAAAAAAAAAATCAAAAGATCCCAGCCTAAGCAACTTACTTGAGAACCCTTATGAGAAAAATAGCACACAATGAAGTACAAAACAGACCTGGATTGGCAAGATAACAAAACAATCAGATAAGATATCTTAACAAAAATAACATCAGTAAATGGTCATGTAATATTCTGATAAAACGCCAGCCTTTAATAAAGATGATAATTTTTTGCTTTCATGAGGAGCAATCATTCTGTACACCTAGTGCAGTGTTGCCTCTAAAATATTCATAAAGATCCTATCTGTGAGGTACTATCTTGAACAGGTTTGGCTAGCTTAGTTGACCTTTTGAAGAAAAAAACATAATAACCATCTTTCTGTCCATATATAGTTAAACATAAAGATACACTTGCATTGATGGAGTCCGCTTAAATAACTTAAGATCCCATACATCTGGAGGCACAGCACAAGTGCTCATTAGATCCTGAAGGAAGAAATTAGGACATGAAAAAATTAGAAAAAGAAATGTAGGAGAAAAAATTGCAGTCCACTAGAATCATGATACTCAAGAATCTCCTAGCTAGTAAATAAGGTCATTTATAAACAGAAAGAGTAAAAAACATAGTCTAAAATGATAGATTACTCACACTTGATATGATGCTTCCAAGTAACAATAAAGCAGCATCGGCCTGCATCAGTTCATACAAATGACCATGAAAAACAGTATTTTATGGAGGGTGGGGACAGTTTCCCAATTAATAGGCAACAATATTATTTAAAACAATAGTCATGTTTCCTCTAAGTTGTTCAGTGCTACTATTATGAACACCACCTTCCCAAACCCCCCACATTCCCCATCCCCCCACCCCCCACCACCCCTCTCCTTTCCTCTCCACGACGCTTCTGCAGTCATCACCATACTTCAAGCACTGCAGCAATCCATACAGCAGTAGATAAAAGTGCTGCTGTGCCACTGGAATTGCAATAGTATTCCCACAACTGTTTCTTTTACTGCACAAATATCCATATTGTAATAAAAGTGCCTGCTTATTTATAGCTCTTGAAACTAATGATCTTGACAACATTTTTCCTCATCCAGTTTTCTCCATGATACATAATTTAAGAAGAAAATGGCATTTCGTTAGGAAACCAACCATAAAAATCCATAACAGTTTCAGATCCTATGTTCTGACAAAATGGATTGTGAAAATTTCTTTTCTAGTCCACTTTGGAACCAAGCCACAGCTATCCAGTATGTGAGACCTCACAGCAAAACCAATATTACTGAGCAGCTTATAATAAAAAAACAAAAAAGATATGCACTGAAACTTACAACAGAATTTAGATTGCTGAATGTCAGCAACCCACGAATGAGACCACTCCATATCAATTCCCAGCCACAGTCCAACTGCATTATTGGCCAATGAACAACTCAATGGTGGCTTCAATAAAAGAAGTGACACTCACAAGTAAAAACATGTAAACAGCATTGCAGAAAGACATAATTGTTCAGTGATGGCATTTCATGGTTAGATGAACAAGGAAAAGCTGCATTTCAAATCTAAGACATTGTAGAATAGCACCACTAACATGAAAGAAAAAGACAGGACCAAATAATTCTCAAAACTCAATAAGAGACAACTGAGTTTTAACTTGTTTTGAATAATTGTGCAGTACTCAAATCAGCAAGATTTGCAAAGATCGAAACAAAACCTTAGCATCTCTTAAAATGGCATATCAATGGCTTTGTTCTGTTGGATGGAGAAATCAAAATTTCCACTAGAAAACTAACTTATAGCAGTTTTCACCTCATCCAATTGCAGCCTGAAAACCAAAATCTTACACCAACACCACAGATGCCAAGCACACATTTCCCTGGTTAAACTAAGAAAGTTTCTTTAGAAGTGAAAGAGTTTTTGTGAATGAGAGCATAGCGAATGGGAGATGCTTCAAAAAGAAAAAATGAACCAAAAGAATTGAGAGACAAGGCATTCAATCCCATTGAATATCAACCAAGATAACATGTCTAAACACCACTTAAGCAGCATCTCATATGGAGCCAAGAATTATCCTTTGCCCACAAAAGTTGTCCAGGTGTAGAGCAGTCCAAAAGAATCTGTTACACCAGCAAATAAAGCACAGCTACAAAATGTCTATGATCCTACACAGGCCACCATCCAAACCCCAATGTTCATCTTAATGATGTTTATAACAGCTTTGAAGCACTTTTAGGTAAGATTTTCAAGAAATGGTAAGTTCCGTATTTCATATTCCATGCAGAATTTAAACATGAACAATAGAAGTAGAGCTTAAATTACGATCTGGTGCAAACAGGATTAATTGAATGGCCAATGATGTACCATGACGACAGTGTGGTCCCAATTAATGGATTTGGTGCATCCAGATTCAGCTGGTCCCATGGGTAATGAAATAAAGCCATTTACAGACTTTAAAGGTGACGTAGAACAATTATCCCAAGAGTTCATGGGTCGGATTGAAAAGGCCAAGCCTGGAAAGAAATTCGCAAAAAAACCCAGAAGCATCTCACATGAAGCATGAAGTTACTATTTTCTTGTTTTAATTATTTTACTAGTTAAAATTTTAATTATTTGTTTCTACTTAGCTTAGGACATTTAATTTAATTACTATTTTACTATTTAGGAATCCTAATGCTAGATGGATTCTATTAACTAAGTTTGTTTTAATTAAGAATCCTTTCCTATAAAGGATTTTAGTTTTAATTAGGAATCTTTTACTATAAAAGATTTTAAAACTAATATAAATAGGGATGTTTAGTTTATTTATAAAGATAAAGACTATTATTTAGATTCAATAAAACATTTCAAAGAATTTTCTCTAGATTTCTCTAGAGTTACATCTATAATCTTAGGGCTTGAAAATCCTAGTTTTATCTTCGTTATGCGCTACATCAGGTGGTATCAGTGCGGGTCAATATTTGGATCAATAGCAAACCGTGAAGAGAATCGTGGGGCAATTGGTGGCAACCATCTTTATGACAGTGACCAAGGGATGCAAGCTATTTAGGATCAACTAGATCATCATTCAATAGCGATAGCAACTTTAAAGGAACGAGTTCAAAGGGTTTGGTGACATCAACACCAAATTTGATGACCTTACAACCAGTCTTTGAGGCACTGGGGTTGCGTAAACATGAACCGGGGAAGAAGAAAAGCACGTGTCGGGGATGAAGCCCTTGGCCAACTTGTCATCAATCAGTTCTTGCAAATCCTCGTGGTCGGTATAACTACAAGGTCTTCATCTGATGAAGAAGATCTATTATGGCTGATGGGAGGCACAAACAGGAATCTCAAAGAGGAGAGGAACGTGCTTGGAGACTTAACTCGGGGCTAACCTTACCTTAGACCTATTTCTGAAATCCCACCTAGACAACCATTTGTCTATGTGAAGGGTGTTGGTGAAGATGAACTTGATGGAGGTCGTGGGACCTTGTTAGATCAACACGAACAACCACAATTCAAGAGATAGAAATCGATCAACGTGATTGAATGTCAATATGAGCAAGAACCTTTCAATGCCGAGGATGTTATACGTGAACCTGATGGAGATGATGAAAAAGATCTATATGATGATAAAGATCTTGCAAGCAAGAAGAAGGAGGACATGGTGATTTCTGACAAGTCTTCTAGAGATATTATGGAAGATTATTTTGGTGTTCCTTTAAATACAACGGTTTAAGTATTAGAGGACATAGATGATGATGATGAACTCAAGTTTGAAGTAGAAAAATATGGGAAGGAACTACAAGTGGACTTCATAGGAACAAAAAGTATAACATCAAATATGGATTTTTTCTTCTTATACACGTACCATAAATTAAATTTTAAAGTTCACAAGTCATAGACATGTTACTTCGTGAATAAGTTGATTATATTCTAAGTATTTGTTCCTTTGGAGTGAAAGAGTTTAATTTCTGACAGATAACTTGAGGACAAGTTTTTCTGACAGATAAATAGTGGAAAGTGAAACAAGACAGTATGATAATACAAATATTGCACAAAGATAGGCATAATCTAAAAAAGAAGAGACAAAAAAGGTGGGGAAACAAATACCTCTTTGGAGGGGAGAGAGGGCCTTGATAAAATCTCCGATTGGGCATCTGAAAGCAACATAAAACTAGAGAGTTCCTGCAAACTCCTATGAATGCAAATAGATACACGCATGAGCACAAAGAGAAAGGAAGGGAAAAAAAAGGAAAGATAATGTAAAACATCTAAACAATTTTCACCTAAATGAATAAAACAATACTAACATGGAAATATGCAATGGGATAAAATCATTAAAAAGATCCTCCATTACAGGAGTGGAGTTGTCTTATCATTTCGAAAACCACACTGCATCATGCAGTTAAGGAAAGGTGATACATGAATAGTGAGAAGGGAAATGTACCGCAAAGTCCACAGCAAACCATCATAAGCAAGCCCCATATTAGCATCGCTCAATATTCTGCAACATATTCCAAATTAGTAATTCAGCACTTGCAAAGAACTTAAGCTCCCAAAACTTTACACCAACAGTTACGGCAAGTCATGAACAAAAACTGACACTACAATTGCACATAGGGATATCTACTACTAGTTAAACTAGCACATGATATGTACCCCTTCATTACAAAAATAATTATTTTAATACTTCTCATTAAAACTATAAAATCAATATATTGCAATAAAGATTTCCATTTAATTTTCTTTATGGTCGTTTATTTTTGTTTCAATTGGAATATAAATTTTATATCATCATATAGATACTGTTTGTGCAATTTCAGAATTTTATAAATAAAAAAATCCGTAAATTGGGTTAGAGATGAATAAGGAAGCTAAAAAGTAGAAAGAATATTTTGTATCATATTATAGACAGATTTTAACTCCACCTTGCAAAGTATAGCTAGTCCAGAGCCTGAAAAGGGGGGGGGGGGGGGGGGTTGACACCCATTTTAA
>Ga0307517_10006112_pt1 | contig 17929 bp, 15 predicted proteins | sample 23_EM_MG_FD_194515 | JGI IMG/M metagenome (GOLD analysis project Ga0307517, IMG submission 194515) | Populus trichocarpa ectomycorrhiza microbial communities from riparian zone in the Pacific Northwest, United States - 23_EM | ecosystem: Host-associated > Plants > Roots > Unclassified | place... | reverse complement strand
GCGAAACGTTTTTATTACATTATTGGCTGTTATTATTTCCTGCGTATTAACACCGTTTATATTAAAGCTTTTTGCTGATTTCATTCCGCCCGGTATCAAAGCTGATTTCGTGCATCAACCAGACCTTATGGTGTTCCTGGTGATATTAACTGTGTCAGTGAGCGTTTTGTCAGGACTTTACCCGGCAACTGTATTGTCAGGCTATAAGCCTGTGCAAGTGCTCAAAAACCAGTCGTTTAGCAACACTGCGAAAACCCGTAATGCCTGGTTACGCAAATCATTAACGGTAAGCCAATTTGTGATCGCGCAATTCTTTATCATGGCGACACTACTTGTAAGCAAACAGATATATTATGCACTGCATAAAGACCTGGGTTTTAAAAAGGATGCTATTCTTTCCATTTCTACACCGTGGAACAGTGCAAACCCCAATCAGAAGCAGGTTTACATGGACCAAATAAAGGCCCTGCCACAGGTTGAGAGCGTAAGTTTGGGTGGAGCAAGTCCTTCGTCTGATAATACCCACTCGAGAACTGTTACTTATAAGAATGGTAGAAAAGATATCGTTACAGATGTACAGGAAAGATTTGGTGATGAAAACTACATAAAAGTATATAAGATAAAGCTATTAGCCGGGCGTGATCTGCGGCCCGGCGATTTTTCAAAAGGATTCATGATCAATGCAACCTACGCAAAGGTGCTGGGCTTTAAAAGTCCGGACGAAGCTATCGGCAATTTCCTTGAATATGGCGGCGCAAAAATGGAGATCATTGGTGTAGTAGCTGATTTTTATTACAGATCATTGCATTCACCAATAAAACCCCTGGTAGTAGTTAACAGAAGCGATAATAGTTATTTCAGCAGTACGTTGCATATCGCTTTAAAACCACAGACACCCGGGGGCGATGAATGGAAAACAGCCATCACCAGCATGGAAAGATCGTGGAAGCAACTTTATCCTGATGCTGATTTTGAATATCATTTTTTTGATGAAAGTATCGCCAAATTTTATGAAAGCGAACAGCATACTTCAATCCTGTTAAGGTGGGCAACCGGCTTATCTATATTGATCAGCTGTCTGGGTCTGTTGGGTTTAGCAATTTATACTACCAACCAGCGCACAAAAGAGATAGGCGTGCGTAAAGTGCTAGGCGCTACGGTTATTCAGATTACGACTTTACTCTCAAGCGAATTAATTTGGTTGATCATCCTCGCTTTTGTAATTGTAAGCCCGATAGCCTGGTATACTATGAATAAATGGATGGAAAGCTTTGCTGAACGCACTCCGATAAGCTGGTGGATATTCGCATTAAGTGGCGGGGGAATGTTGCTGACAGCATTGCTTACACTAAGTTTTCAGACGATAAAGGCAGCAATTGCCAACCCGGTAAATAGTTTAAGAAACGAATAAAATACAGTTTTAATACAGATAGTTTACCAAATTAAATCATATTGGCTTGTTATACTTGGTTAAAGCAATATAACAAGAAATGAAAACTATTATCTTATGTATGTTTTTTGTTGCTCTGGCAAGCAACCGGATCGCGCAAGACATAAAAGCCAAAGATGTACCGGCCCTTGTTAAAGAAGCATTCGCAAAAAAATATCCCAATGCAACCAAAGTAAGCTGGGAAAAAGAAAAGAGAAACTATGAAGCCAACTGGGGCGGCAAGTCGGGCGAGGATACTTCGGTACAGTTTACTCCTGCGGGTGCATTTGTAGAAGAAGTGGATGCCATTGCAATAAACCAGTTACCGGCAGCAGTTGCGCCTTATGTAAAGGCCCATTATAACGGTGCCAAAATAAAGGAAGCAGGCAAGGTAACCGATGCCGCAGGCAAACATTTTTTTGAAGCAGAAATAAGAGGGAAGGATTTGATTTTTGATGAGAGCGGGAAGTTTGTTAAAAAGGATTAAAATTATTGGGCGCAAACAAGCTCAATAATTTTTTATTGGTGTATCAAACAACCTTTTTCTTTCGTATCTGTTATAAAAATAGTACGATCAGATATGGTTGTATGCCTTTTAAATAATTAATTGGGGGAGAATAGCCGGGTGTATGCCTGGCTATTCGTTTTTATGATTTACTTTTTTAACTGCAAGTTGATCAGCTTTTCTAACTGGTCAAGGCTTTGGTTGAGGTAACTGATATCACCCGATATTTTGGATACGGTGATACCACCTTCTATCATGGCGATCATCAGCGAGGCAAATGCAGATACATCCACACCTTCTTTGATCTCGCCTGAGCGGATACCCTGGTGTATAATAGCTGATATACTGCGATGCCAGCTGCTTACTGCATCGCTCACTTTTTTCTTTAGTCCGTCATGTGTGTCATCCGCCTCAACACCTGTGTTAACAACAGCGCAGCCGGCTGATAATGTAGGATTAAACAGTCCCTTACGATAAACATTGATATAGGCCTGCAATTTGCCGAGTGCGGTAGTATCATTGACTTGCAATGCCCTTACGCGTTGCACCATGCGCTGCAGGTTGTAATCAAATGCGGCCAGGGCCACTTCGTCCTTATTCTCAAAATTACCATATATGGCCCCCTTGGTCAGACCAGTGGCCTCGGTCAGGTCAGACATTGACGTGCCCGCATATCCTTTACGATTAAATACGGGAGCCGTCTTCTCCACTATAAATTCCCTTGTACGCTCTGCTTTTCCCATATACAAATATATAAAAAATACCGATAGGTATATATATTATATTCGTTTTATTTTGGTTGATTGAGTTAAGTGGTTGATTAAGTTAAATGATTAATCAATTTCTGAATTTTAAACTTAATCCAACTCAATCAACTCACTTCACTTACTACCCACTATCAATTTATCCAGTTTCTTTTTCGTATCCGGGTTATCTTTAATTTTTAATGCTTTTGTATAATATTCAATGGCTTTTGCTTTGTTTTTTTGGTTATCATAATAATCGCCCATGCTGTCGTAAACGTTTTGGCTATCAGGGTAGTTTTTTACGTTCAGGTCAAACATTGCATAAGCACGATCGGGCATTTTTATTTGTAATAAATAATAGCCCATTTGGTTCAGCAAGTCTTCGGGTGGCAAAACCGTATAGCCCATCCGCTTGGATATAGTAGCATAATGACTGCTAATCATAGATTCTACATCAATTTTCGCTTTTGGATCTACTATTGTTCCCTGGAAACCCGGAGGAAAATCATAAAAGTTGAACAGAAAATGGAGCCCGTCATATTCGGCAATCAGCGGTACTGATCCATGGCTGTCAGTATTATAATATCTGTAGCTCCAGTTAAGTCCATTTTGCGGGTTCTGTTGTAATATATTTTTTAGTGCAAGTATAGATCGTATATGGCCCGTTGTACCTGAAGTGTCCCTTTGCACCTGCAGCGTATCAATCCCTGCAGACATAGTATTGGCAATGGCAAGGAACAGGCTTTTTCCTTCAAATTTTTTCTGCTTAAATACTTCACGGGCCTGGTTTAATAATTTCCTGCTGTCCCACCACATGCTGGGATCTATCACCACATAAGAGTTGAACATGTCTGTATGATTGATCACGATGTTCATCGCTGTTAGGCCGCCGAACGAATGACCCACCAGCATTTTGTAAGGTGTGGTATGATAAACTGAGTCAATATGCGGCATTAGTTCGGTTTTGATAAAGGAGGTAAAATTTTCACCTCCACCTGAGGTTTTGAAATCATCTGTTTTTTTACCGTCGGGGCCGACCATAGCATTCGTGGGAGTCAGGTCCCTGGTGCGGTCTGTGTTGGGGATAGATACGATGATCATCGGCGGAAAAACCGTATTGCCTATTACCTCACTCAGCTCATGTACCATTCCGGTAAATGCTGCAAAATTCCAGTCAGCATCCAGCAGGTAGATCACGGGGTAACGCGTTTTAGCATTGGCATCGTAATCTGCCGGCATGTATATCCAAACGGTCCGCTTTTCTTTCAGAATTTTGGAGTTAACGCTATCCGTTTTACCGATAACTACCAGGTTGTTTTTGACAGTTTGGGCATGTGCAGCAGTAAATGCCGCCACTAAAAATAGGGAGAAGAAGAGTTTCATGTGCAGCCAGGTTTACTATACTAAGCTATTCATTTTTAGGCAATAATAAAAGTATATTTTATTAACTATTGGATAACATGCTGCCCCAGTAAAAACTGCATTCCATCATAAGCTGTTTTCATGGGTACCGAGTCGTGGGTGTCCTGGTCGTAAAACCTGTAGCTGAAATGCAGGCCATTCCCGGGATTTTGCTGGAGTATATCACCCAATTCAAAAATGCTGCGGATATGATTTGTTTGGGCCGATGTATCTGTGTGCAGATGCGCGATATCTGTTATAGGAGGAACGGTATTGGCGATGCTGAAATATAAGGACTTGCCCTCAAATTTCTCTGTCGCAAATAGTTCCCGTGCTTCGGTAAGCATAAGTTTATCGTCCCACCACATGCTGGGATCGCTGGCAATATAGCCGCTGAATATTTGGGGCTGATGCAGAAGGATATTAATGGTTGTTAATCCGCCAAGAGAATGGCCAATCAATGTACGGTGTGATGATACCGGGTATTTTGATTCGACGTATGGGATTAATTCCTCTTCGATAAATGCAATGAAATTATCTCCCCCGCCGGAGGGTTTAAAACTGCGGGTCCTTTTTCCTTTAGAATCTAACACAGAATGAGTGGGCGTAAGGTCGCGGCTGCGGTTGGTGTTGGGTATACCTATAACAACCATATCCGGGAACACATTGCTGCCGTCGGCATTCGCCTGCTGAATAAGTTCCCTGAAAGCTGCATAATGTTCATCGGCATCGAGCAGATAAACTACCGGATAATGCTGTTTATCTATATCCGGATCGTCTTCGCCTTTAGGCAGATAGATCCATATGGCCCGGTTTTCATTAAGGATGTTGGAAAAAAGGCAATCGTCCCTGCAAATAAAAAGAGATCTGCGCTTAATGATGGTGCGCGCACTGATCACACCCATTATTATTATCACCACAATAAATATTGCAAGCGCCATATTTCAAATTGAAAAGCTAAACTATGGATTTTAAGTGAAAATTCTGAATCAGACAAAAAGTAGAAAAAAACACATACGCTTTTAAACCTTTTTTAACCAGCACAGTCATAATAATAAATAGCAAGAAAATAATTAACCTGCTGATAACCATTTTATTAATTAAAGAATATTGACTTATGGAAACCTTGAAGAACATCAAATCGGAATTACAACATGTATTTGTAAAAGGCGACGCAACCAGCCACGAAATAGCACACATTTTAGTGTTGCTCGATATACCATTAATGGTTTTAGTGTTGCTTGTTTGTCATTTCGTTTAATGACAAATCTGCTTTTTACAACAATAGGGTCAAATCGGTGTTAATACAGTATCATCGATTACCATTATGGATACCTTAAAACAAACTATATCAAATATCCGGCTCAGCTTTGACGATCTGCAGCAGGATTCATTCAGAAGAATATTCACCCATATCGATCAGCTCGGCATTAAGCAGGGTGTGGATAAATTAGGGGTGGAAAAATTTATAGAGCAATGTGCGCGTCTATCTGCCACTACCGGTGTTATATCCGGCGGTGGCGGAGCGCTCACAATGGCCATCGGCATCCCGTTCGACCTGCTCAATATGATCACCCAGCAGATCAGGGTAACGCTTGGTATTATTTATTACCACAGGGGCACCTACAATATTGGCTTTGACGAGTTTATATCCATTATGGCTGCTGCTATGCAGGTGGAAGCCGGAATAATGATCACCAAAAATATACTGGAACGCGGTGCCGAAAGGATGCTGCTGCGCCTGGGCGCAAAAACCGCTACCCGGCTGATACCTATTGTCGGCGGAGTTATTGGCGGGGTCACTAACTATATGTTCATCAAACGTATGGCCGATTCTGTGAAAAGGATGCAGCCGAGGTACGAGGCGTTGACGGTGCATCTTGATTGAGAGCCAAGAACCAAGAATCAAGAGCCAAGAATTAAGAAAAAGGCAATTATTATTACAATACTTTATTGAAATATTCTATAGATATTTTCTTCGATTTCACCCTGAGTGTGCTTTCCTGACTCTTGGTTCTATAAGAATCAATATTCCGCCATTTCCTCATCCACATAACACCATAACCAGCGTTCACCAGGTTCCGCTGAGATCACTACCGGGTGACCGGCTTCGTGCGCATGTTTGGAAGCATGCTGCATTGGCGAACTGTCGCAGCACAGCGTTACCCCGCAGGTTTGGCAGGTACGCAGGTGTACCCAATTGCCGCCGTGCTTGATACACTCTTCGCATACATAGTCTTTAGCATGCTTTAGTTTTTTTATTGATTGTAAGTGTTCGCAGGGTTGATCTTCCATAAGGCTTTATTTGAAAAGTAAATTAACAAAAAAAGCAGGATATTTTGATATTGTAAGCTTTAGCGGACGTTTATCTTTTTGCCGAAATATCAATTGCCATTTTAACTGCGTTGTAAGCATTTACAATGCCACCCGATGCCGAAAGACTGCTAAATGCCACCTGTACTTTCGATCCACCGGGCCGGTTGACCATTACGGCCGGTTTAAAACTGGATCTCATGATAATATCCTTTACCTGTTCCGTCGTCAGCTCAGGAAAATAAGAGAGCAATAAAGCAGCGAGGCCAGTAACGCAGGGTGTTGACATACTGGAGCCGGATTTATAATCATACAGGTTACCGGGTACAGTGGAAAAAATGTCGCTGCCGGGCGCAAATACATCAACATTGTTTTTGCCATAGCCTGAATAAGGATGAGCAAGACGGTAATTGAACAGCGGGCGGCTCCATCCGACGGTAATAAAATTGGATGCCTTTTTCCCATCTTCGTAACGGGCCACAGGATAATAATTGGCGGTGTCGTTATTGTTTCCTTCATTGCCTGCTGCATGAATGATCAGTACATGCTTTTGTTCCGCATAACGCACCGCACTGTCTACCAGTTTTTTGTATGGCGAATACCTTTTTGAAAAACTCATATTGATAATGCGGGCGCCGTTGTTTACTGCGTAGACTATACCGTTTGCTATATCCTTATCCCTTTCGTCACCTATGCCTGTGGTGGCTATGACAGGCATTATCAGTACATTATCGGCAATACCATCAACCCCTTTATTATTATTTCTGACCGCAGCAATAATGCCTGCTACGTGCGTGCCGTGGCTAAGATCAGCGGTGGATGTGATCACCGGGCTGCCATAAAAGTGATTGCCTGTTCCCGGGCTGTCATGCCGGATAAGTGCTTCTGATCTGTAATCAACATTGTAAGCATATTTCAGTTCAGCAGTATCTTTTGTCGTCTTTTGTGCTTCAAAATATTGTTGTTTTGCTTTTTTATAGATGGCAAATTGTTTCTTCTCATCGCCGTTCAAATGGCTCGTGTCCGCATTTTCGTATTTGTTTTTGAATGCTGCATAGGTTTGAGTAGCGCCGGCTTGCTCATTTGATATAATCTGGCCATTATCGTCTCCCCTGAAATTCCACCCGTGTACATCATCTACGTAGCCATTGTGGTCATCATCAATCCCATTACCGGGTATCTCCTTAATATTGGTCCAGATAATATTCTTCAGATCCTCATGGTCAATATCAAAGCCGTTATCTATTACAGCCACTATAACCGTATTTGATTTTCGGCCCTTTAGCAACTCATAAGCTTTGTACAAACTGATGCCTGCTATAGAATCGGTCATAGCATCCCGGTATGACCAATCTCTTTCTGCACCACCTTTAACGTGAACATAATCAAAACCTTTATTAAATATGCTTTTCCTGTAATCACAATTCTCCTTAATAACCGACAAAAAAAGATGCTGGCTATTATACTGATAAGCGATCTTGTAGTAAGCGGTATCTATAGACGGACAAGTGCCTTTATCCAGATTGTTAAAAACCAGCAGGGTGTCCTTTTTTTGTAAAAAGGACATAGTGGCATCTGCCTTTTTATCTGGGGGTTTAATCCAGAGGGTATCCTTTCCAAAATGTAAACGTGTGGGTGTACTGATATGCATTTTGGTTATCGAAACCCAATCTGTATTAGCCAACCGTTGTGCATAAGTGTGGAAACTAAAAAGAACCACTATACAAAACATAGATGTCATTTTGTATAGCAGTTCTTTGTTTATCATTTGCCCTATCTATTTAAAAACTATACCTCAGCCAGATACTTATGCACGAAGCTGATCGCCATTGATCCTTCGCCTACGGCTGATGCAACACGGTTCATAGCGCCGGCACGTACGTCACCGGCGGCGAATACACCCGGGCAGCTTGTTTCCAGTAAGTATGGGTCGCGGTTTAGCTTCCATATTTTTTTGAAAGTGTCGTAAGCGGCCAGGTCACGTCCTGTTTCAATAAACTCCTTATTGTTTTTAATAATATCAAGCTTTATCCAGTCAGTATAAGGTTTGGCACCTATGAAAATATAAAGTGCTCCAGCTTCATAATCTTTCTTTTCCTGCGTTTTTATATTAGTCAATACCAGCTTCTCGAGGTAATGGTTTCCACAAGCTTCACAGACCTCGGTATTTGGAAGCACTTCAATATTCGCTGAATTTTTGATCTGCTCGATCAAATAGGCCGACATGGTAGCTGTCAGATCGTCCCGGCGTATAATGACGTATACTGAACGTGCAAATTTAGACAAATACATTGCCGCCTGCCCGGCTGAGTTGCCCCCGCCGATGATGAACACGTCTTTATCTTTACAGGCATTGGCCTCGGTTGTAGCTGCGCCATAATAAACGCCGGCACCTGTAAAATTATCCACGCCTTTTACTTCCAGTTTACGATAATCTACTCCGGTCGTGATCACTACCGAACGGCTCATAATATGCGGGCCATCATCCAGTATGATCTTTTTGTAACCATCCTTCTCACGGATATCATTCACCGAATGAGGCGAAAGGAATTGTGCACCCAAACGGGTAGCCTGGCTAATGGCACGACGTGTAAGGTCGGCTCCGCTTAAACCAGCCGGGAAACCTAAGTAGTTTTCGATACGGGAACTTGTACCGGCCTGTCCGCCCGGAGCGCGGCGTTCTATCAGCAAGGTTTTTAACCCTTCGGATGAGCCGTAAACGGCAGCAGCCAGACCTGCGGGTCCTGCACCGATGATTACAACATCATAAATATCATTTTGTATTTCCGGTTGCAAGCCGGCTTTATCCGCAATCTGTCTAATGGTTGGCTGACAGGCACATTCCCCGCTCTCAAAAATGATCACGGGCAGGGCCGACCTATCCAGGTTATTTACCTCAAGCAGATTTTTAGCATCAGGGTTACTCTCGATATCGAACCAGCGATAGGGGATGAGATTGCCTGCCAGGTAATCCTTTATCTCGTGCGATTTGGGGTTATACTGATAGCCCACCAGCTTGATGCCTTTAAAATCGGGTGTATAATGGCTCTGCCAGTCATCTAACAGATCGTTGATCACCGGGTACAGTTTTTCTTCAGGCGGGTTCCATGGTTTAGTCAGGTAATAATCCAGTTGCACCACGTTGATAGCTTTGATAGCAGCCACAGTGTCTGAATAGGCAGTGAGCAGTACGCGCTTAGCATCAGGGTATATTTTAATGGCTTTTTGGAGAAAATCCACCCCTTCCATTTCGGGCATGCGCTGATCAACCAGGAACATAGCGACAGCGTCTCCGGCGTTCTTCATTTCTGTCAATGCCTCCAGCGCCTCATTTGCCGATGTGGTGCTGATGATTTTGTATTCGGAATTATATTGCGATTTCAGGTCGCGGTTTATTGCCCGCAAAACCTGGGGGTCATCATCTATAGAAAATATAACGGGTTTTGTCATAGTTGTAGTTGATTAAGTTAGAATCAGTTGATTGAGTTGACTAAGTTGGATTGGGTTATCGGATTATCAAACTCAATCAACCACTTAACTCAATCAACTCAAAAACTATCCGTCTATCGGGAAGCATACCACAAATGCGGTATATCCTGGTTCCGAAATTACTTTTATTGAGCCGTTGTGTTGCTGCACTATCCTTTGTACTACTTCGAGGCCCATACCTGTACCTTTTCCCATTTCCTTTGTAGTAAAGAACGGATCGAAGATACGCGATCGTATCTCCTCGGGTATTTCAGGCCCGTCATTTGCAATAGTTACCTGCACAAATTCTTTGTCCCTTTCTGTTTTAATTGTGAGTGTGCCTTTGCCATTTGGCTCCATCGCATCCAGGGCATTGTCAATTAAATTGGTCCATACCTGGTTCAATTCACCTATCTGTGCTTTTACAGGCGGCAGGGTCTCGTCAAACTGCTTCACCACGCTAATATTCCCTTTTTTGATCTTATAGATCAGCATCTGGAAGGTGTTTTTTATGCCAATGCGGATATCGGCATACTGTTTCTCCTGCCCCTGGTCCATATGGGTATAGGTTTTTACTGAATTTACCAGCGTTGCGATACGCCGCGCTGATTCCCCAATATCCTGCACCATTCTGTCAGTGACCAAAAGTGTATTCATCCAATCAAATACCGGTGCTAAATATTGCTGGGGAATATGTTTTTTGAAGGACAGGATATCCTTAGGTTCAATTCCAAACTCTACAAAATTCTCAGCCAGTTCAGGGTCATAATCCATCTCCATTTCGTCAAACAGGTCGGTTAATTCTTCTTCCTTTTCAGAACGTTCCCGGATGGTAAGATCAATATCTTTGCGGTCTGTTAAGAAGCGAAAAAACTCATGGGTTACCGCGTCAACCTCTTCGGGTTCCATCCGGATAGCAATCATTGACTTGAAAGTGTCGGGCTCCAGTTGCAAATGTTTTAGTAACGATTCAGAGTCGCGCACAATGGCTGATGCAGGATTGTTTAGTTCGTGGGTCAATCCCGCGGACAATTTACCCAGTGCCAGCATTTTTTCGTTCTGCTGCTGCAGGGCGGTGAAAGTGCGTACGCGATTTGTCATTACGTGTACCAGGGCCTGGGTGAGCTCAAAATGATTTTTGATCATTTCCTGAATTTTCCCAATAGGGAAAGTAAGTATCTGGGTATCGCCTATAGTCCGGGCATACCCGGTGCTTGTAGTAGCCCGCGAGTAAGGCATATACCCGGTTATGCTGCCGGGCTTAAAATCGCCCAGTTCGCGTTTTACTCCACCGATGGGGATATATATCCGCATCTTTCCGCTGATAATAAAATGAGTACCGGCAATTGGGTTGCCAGGTTCGGACAGCAATTCGCCATCAGGGTATTCTAAGCAATCGCTCTGGTCTATCAGCCATTGCAACTGATCTTCAGGCACATCCTTTAGTGCCTCAAATGTTTTAAATAGTGCAGGTGTACAATCTACCATGCGGTAAAATTAGGGATTTTTATGCACAGGATGATGTCTTTCCTTTGTCAGAATAACAGAATTATCAAATTCTCTTTTTGCTTATATCCCTGGTACCAGATCCTATTTCTTTTCGGATTGTATCCGGGAAGTTTACTCCAATTTTTTTAAATGAAATGTTGTTAAGAATCGCAGGAAAGTGATTCTTAAAATCAAAACAGCCACGCCACTTTAATCAAGTAGATATTAAAAGAAAGATAAACTTAGCACCCGGAAATAATAAAATAAAATTAAGTTGTTCTTTTTCAGGATGTAAGCAATATGTAAGAAAAATGTTACAGGAAATTGTTTTTGCAGTTAATATAAAGTGCTAGGTTTGAAAATTATTTAATTGAATACGACTATACCTAAATCTTCTCAAGTGAAAATTAATCTAAAGATTAAAAAAACGAAAGCGAACCTTTCTAAGTTAGCTTTCGTGGCAAAAGAAAATGCCAGGGCGTTTTTATCTCCAAAACCAGGTTTAAAAATTTTATTTTCAGCTAATTATGGCAATGAAAAAACGCTCAGGCGGGGCTTTTCTTTTTCGCGGCATAAAATAAAATTTGCACCTTTTACACCCGAAAATATCAGGGAAAGCGATCTGGTGATACCGCTATTGATACATGACGTACGATTGCTGCAAAAGTCTCGCGATCTATTGGAAAATAACCCCATAAGAATACCACAAGAAGAGGTTGTCAATTTATGCGATAACAAGTATCTATTTAACAAGACACTGGTAGAGAAAGGGTTCCAGGATTTTGTCCCTAAAATGGGGATCGATCTGCCACTGCCATTCATGTTAAAGAAAAAGGTTACCTGGGCGGGGGATTTTTGTTATGTAATTTCAGATGCTGAAAAGAAAGCGAAATATGACGAATTGATAAACAGTGACGATTATTTTTGCCAGGAGATAGTTGGCGGGGTAAATGAATATGCAACGCATATATTATTTAAAGACGGTAAAATAGTTGAGACATTGACCGTAGAGTACACTTTTTATGATGAGATACCTATAAATGGTAAGTCGGGTTTTGCTTATACCAAAATAGTTAAGTGCAAATACCTGGATACCTTTTCATCCATACTAAATGCAATAGGTTATGAAGGACTTTGTTGTTTTGATTACAAAATTGCAGACGGCAAGCCCAAAATATTCGAAATTAACCCGCGTTTTGGAGGTAGCCTGGGGAACTATTTCATCTCTTTTCTAAACAATTTAAAATCGGCAGCTTAGTTGTTCGGCTTTTAAACAATTGATCTACCTTTTCTCTGGTTTCTGCCCTGGAGGGTAATAGTTATTGCTTAGTTAGCCCGATCACATATTGGGCAAACTTATCGTCGTTATAATTGGCTTTGCTGGCATGGTTAAAAACGACAAAGCCGCGTTTATCTATCACCAGTGTAGTAGGTATGGTGCCTGAATAAAAATTTGTTGGCAGTCCATTCAGGTCTCCTCCGTATGCAGGCAGTTGATATCCTTTACTTTTTAGAAAGGCTGATGACTTGTCCAACTGATTATCCACATCAACGGCCAGGAAAACGATATTGGGATTATCTTTTACCTTCAGATAAAAATCATTGACCGATGGTAGTTCTGCCAGGCAAGGCGGGCACCAGGTGGCCCAAAAGTTGATAAAAACCACCTTGCCTTTTTGTTGCTGCAGATCGATCACTTTACCATTAGTGGTTTGCACCACCATGGCCGGAGCACGCATTAGCTTTTCACCGGGTTTTATTGTTGGGATAGTTGGATTGTAAAAGCCGGTAGCCATCAGGCCCATGATCACCCAGCTTTTTACCCTGGTGCTGAATAATACTGCAGCGGTAAACAATACGAGCACCAGGGTGAAAATATCTGAAAGGGTGATCTTTTTGATCTTCATTGGAGGTGGTGATTTGCCTGAGTAAGTTTAGCAAAATTACGGCAATTTCCGGCACCGCTCTTCTAATGTATGCTCCTGATGCGCTCTCGTATTTTCTCTCTCAGGGAGTTAAAAAACATACTTCGCTCTTTTTCTCCTACCACGCTGATGTGGGTTGATTTCCGGATGATATTTTGCAGGTGTTTATAGGTGTAGGCACAAAAATCGGTATCCTGCGTAGGCATAAAATTAAGTCCGTTATGATTAATAAAAGTGATCTGCCTGTTATCGCTTTGCACATAAATGGTGTTATCGCCAATAAGGGCCTCGTTAATGTATGCGTCATAAATAGCATCATTGTGTCTTTGGCGCTGGTTATATAATATTTTTCTTCCGGTTTCAAGCATTAGTTCAAGGTGGTTTACCAGTTCTTCCAATTGTAAATACACTTTTCGTAAAACTTCTCTATCCGAAAAAATATTCGATTGCCTGTATAGTTCGATCTGACTGATAGTAACAGTTATACTCTCTGCATTCCAGATATCTATGGAATATGTTTGAGCATATAGCTCATCTATCCTTTTTGCCAGCTCGACAGTCTCGGGTTCATTGTTTTCCCCATTAAATTGCTGTCTTGCGAGTTCAGGATAACCCATCAATGTCCTCTTCCAGAAAAAGAACTTAAAGTCCCTTAATTCGGGGAAAGGCATGAAATGGAAGATGGGTAAATCTTTACTAAAGAAATACATCTTAGCGTTTGGCAGCGAATTGAATTGCTCCAGGCTGCGTACTACAAAACGCAGGAATTCATTAAAACCAAATGAAAGGTGATCTATTTTGTCATACGAAAAAATGACCGTATTGCTTTTTATGTGAAGAAGCTGATCGAGCGAAATTTGGTATTTGTTACAGAGTATCTGAACCTCATCAAGTCCCAAAGGCTTTTCGCCCCTGATGCGCCTATAGGCGCTGTCGTTACTGATGTTCAATAGTTCAGCCACCTCATCTACAAATGAAAGATGCGGCGGAAGTTTTGACCTGATATGATTAAATAACAGTTGCTGGGTTTGATTGGTATCCACCGATGACTTAGTTTAATCGTAATTAGGTATTATTTATTAACCGCCAATTTAATATTTGCAAAAAATACCAAACGGGGAGTTAACAATTATTAAATATAGTAATAATTACTTCGACTTCGCAAGAGATTACGCTCATTAAGGTTATTTACTTTAGTTTATATAACCTGCTGGTTTTCCAATTTTTATGAAGTGTTGGCCCGTGGTAGCTTTACTCAACAAATATCACCGGGGTATTTAAAGATCAGTTATTATTTAAATCAACATTAAAGCTTATTATCATGAAAAAATTATTATTAACACTCGCAGCAGCGTTCGGAATTGCACTAAGCGGTCTGGCACAAACAACTGCCCCGACAACAACTGCATCTCCGGCAAGTGGCGGTTCGAAATTTAGCATTGGCGTCGAAGGCGGTTTGCCTGTCGGCGATGTAAGCGATGGCTACAGCACGGTTATTGGCGGATCAATTAAATATGAAGCGCCTACATCCAGTCGTACTTATTTTACACTTTCAGCAGGCTACAACGCCTTTCTTCTGAAAAGCGAATTCAAAGGGATTGGTATACCATCGTCTTCCGGCTTTGTTCCGGTAAAGGCAGGGCTTAAATATTATTCTGAGGGGAACTTCTTTATTGAAGGCCAATTGGGTATTGTATTTTCGACAGAGAGCGGCGGCGGCCATGCATTTATTTACTCACCGGGTATCGGTTACAGTTTCAACGGCGGTTTTGAAGCCGGTGTACGCTATGAAGCATGGGTGAATGACGGAACGGTAGGCCAGATGAGCCTGCGTTTAGCTTACAGATTTTAATAGCCGGTAGTCCCGGGAGGCCGGAGCTGTTCCCGGCCTCTGTTTTACCCGCTAACTGGCGGGGATAATATCCAATCAATTGTTAAAATCTCACTCCTTTTAATCCTAAATGATCATGAAATGGTTAAGTACACACTTCAAACAAAGTATCTGTGCTGTAGTAGTTTTACTACTGATCGTTGCGCAGTCCTGTCACAATTATTACAGGGTATCTAAAAAATCAAACGTCACTGTGGTGACGGATACTGCCTCTGTGGCAAATATAAAACGTTATTTCATATTACGTTCGGGCTCCAATGCTTATTACATGAGTAATATTATGCTGAGCAAAGACAGGAAATCGCTTACCTGTTCACTGCAGGCCTTGCCCGAAGAACACACTTTGCACTTGCGCAATGGCAGGGGCGGTAATATGCGCTTTAAAATAGCCAAGCCAGAAGCTGTCGTGGTCAACGAGGTCCACCTTTATATAGCGGGTGACAGCGCTGCTGTTGCGGGCAGAAGTTACTTTTTATCGCTCAATAAAGTGATGAAGATTGAGGTGCTGGAGAAAGATAAAGGGCGCACTACAGCAAGCTATATTCTTGGTGGTTTGGCCATTACCGGTGGTGCTTTATTTGTAGCAGGTATTATTGTTTTGGCTACAAAAAGTTCCTGCCCTTTTGTAAGCGCTTATGATGGTGATAATATGACATTGCAGGGCGAAATATATGGAGGGGCTATTTATCCGCAACTGGCAAGGAATGACTACATGGAATTAAAAATGGCGCCTGCACCGAATGGAAATTTGCAATTGCAAATAAGCAATGAACTAAAGGAAAAGCAATACACCGACCTTGCTGAACTTATGGTAGTAACCCATGATAAAGACGTGCGGGTTATGGTTGATGAAGACGGTAAACTTTATTCCGTATCTGCTCCTGTTTCTCCGGTTGCTGCAACAGTGGCAAACAGGGATGTGCTCCCGCTTTTGAGTAAACAAAAAGATGATCAATACTACAGTTTTGATGATACGCTTACACAAACAGGGATAAACCACCTGAGGCTGACATTTAACAAGCCCGCAAATGCAAAGAAGGCAAAACTTGTTTTGCATTTAAAAAACTCCTACTGGCTGGATGTCACCTACGGAAAGATGACCATGGGTTTTGGCAGTTATTATAACACATTTATAACACAACAATATAACAAGCCTGTAGCCGATTTGAAACGATGGGCAAAAGAACAGGAAATGCCGCTGCACGTTGAGCTGAACACAAATAATGGCTGGCAAAATACTGCGGACATTACCACGTTTGGGCCCCTTGCCAACAGGGAAACGGTGATACCGCTTGACCTGACCAACATAACAGGAAACAGTGTCAATCTGCAGTTAAGCACAGGATTTATGTTTTGGGATATTGATTACGCTGCCATTGATTTTTCTGGTGATGCGGATTACCAGGTGTCAACCTTAAAGCCGTTAACAGCGACTGATGAAACCGGGAAAGACGTAACCCAATTGATAACAGATGCTGACGGAAAATACATGGCGCAGCCGGTTCCGGGTAATGCTGCTGTGATAGAATATAAGTTCAAACACCAGGCAGATATTCATAAAACGAATACCTATTTTCTGCATGCAAAGGGGTACTATGAACATGTCCGCGACTATAAAGGAGGGGTTGACCTGCCTTTTCTTGAACAATTCAAAAAGCCCGACGCCCTTTCTGCCTACAGCATGAAATTGTACAAGGAAATGATGACAGGCAACCCGCGGCCAATATTAAGTTCCAATTAATAATATTCATTAATCCAAAACGACATGGAAACCAAAATAGCACCAAACCCGGAACATGATAATCCGGAGATGCAACCAATAAACTCACCGGCCCGTGCACCCTATAAAAGGCGGAACATCGGCGACATAGAAAGAAGCATCATATTGATGGTTATTAAATTGCGTATCCTTTATATTGCTTGCATCACCTTACGCTCCTATAAAAAAATAATAAAAGCATTTACGGCCCTGCTCAACCTAAGAAAAGCAACATGGTGCGGAGATCTGAAAAAGATTTATAAAGTCGATGGCAAGTATTATTTCAATCTTTACACACCCGGCTGGCCCTCCAGAGCCTATGACAATGTTATAAGGGGGGAGTTGTTACGATATGGAGAGACATCGCAAACAGAAAGCACGCTGAAGTTCATATTTTTCGCCATTACAAGGAAATGCCCCTTGCGTTGTGAGCATTGTTTTGAATGGGACAACCTGAACCAGAAGGAAACCTTTACTAAAGATGAACTAATAGAAATTGTGGACCTGTACCAGAAACAGGGAGTAAATCAAATTCAGTTTAGCGGTGGGGAACCCCTTGTACGTGTTAAGGATCTGGTGGATGTGATCAAATTTGCGAGGAATAAATCCGAATGCTACGTGATCACATCGGGATTTAACCTGACACCGGAGAATGCCTGGTTACTGAAGCATGCCGGTTGCAAGGGGGTAATAGTAAGCATTGATCATTATGTACCCGAAATGCATAATAAGTTCCGACATCATCCTGAAATATTTGATAAAGCGGTAGAGGGCGTGACAGCATGCTTGAACGCGGGGTTGGTAACGGCCTTAAGCATCTGCGCGACGAGTGAATTTATTGACGGCGGCCACTTATATCCTTACATGGAATTTGCAAAAAACCTGGGTGTACATTTTGTACAGGTACTGGAGCCAAAGGCGCTGGGAAATTACAGCGGCCGGGGCGAAATGCTTGAACAACGGCATCTGGAACAACTGGAAGATTTTTTTACGATCATGAATCA
>Ga0307517_10006111_pt1 | contig 17930 bp, 18 predicted proteins | sample 23_EM_MG_FD_194515 | JGI IMG/M metagenome (GOLD analysis project Ga0307517, IMG submission 194515) | Populus trichocarpa ectomycorrhiza microbial communities from riparian zone in the Pacific Northwest, United States - 23_EM | ecosystem: Host-associated > Plants > Roots > Unclassified | place... | reverse complement strand
GGCCGGGCGCGTGACGACGGCCCTGCACGCAACGCGATCAAGACCGCTGTCAAAGAAGATCACTCAACTGCGACGGGTGTGCTCCTCTCGGACGAGGAATGGTTCCGGGCCCGTTGCGATCACCGCAGCCCCAGCCTCTGTCTCGCTTCGCCGAACGCCCACCCGTACAGGTGGTCGATCAGGACGCGACCTTCGAAGATGCGATTGCGGATGAACCGGATCCGTCGTTCGGAGCCTTCCGGCAGGGAGCCGTCCCTGGCACCGGCCTCCAGGTCGGCGTCAAGCCGATCGTAGATCACGTCCCAGGCCCTGCGGATGAGACCTTGGTGGAGGGTGGCGGTACGGCCCTTCTTCGGAAGTCTCTTCAGCAGCACGATGTCCGCCCCGCCGCGCGCCGGCCGATGCACTTCCAGACGGTCGGTCAGCTCCGGGTCCCACTGCTCGCGTGGCGTGGTCCTGGCGCGCTCCAGCAGCTGAGCTTCCGCCGTGGTGACCTCGGCGGGAATGTGCCGGATGTTCTTGTCCTGGACGAGTTCACCCGGGGCGAAGGCCTCGGGGTAACGGTCCAGCACCTGCAATTCGATGGCATGGTGGAGGTCCTCACCCGATCTGGCGCCGAACCTGCCGGCTTGCTCCGCTCTGATGTGCTCGGCCCAGTCCCTGCGGGTCTCCCGAGCGGGACTGTGCGGCAGCGTGGCCATCCTCAGCCTGACCCTGGCCCGCCGGATGGCCGTGTCGGCCGTCGTGAGTTTCGCCCGGTGGCGCTCTGCGGCCCTGGTCCAGTACTTCAGCGTCCTCGCCGACTCCGCGAGCTTCCTGTGGGACCGGTCCAGCTTCTGCTTGGCTCTGACCACGGCCTGGTCCGCCGCGACGGCCGCTTCCCGAGCCTTCACAGCCGCCTTCACGGCGGGCTTCGCGGCGGGCTTCGCGGCGGGCTTCGGCGTCGCCTTTCTCGTCCGTCCTCCCGCGGTCCCCGCCGCCTTCGGCGGTGGCAACTGGGCCGCCTCCGCGCCGGCGGCCCTGGCCGCGCGCCTGGCGACCTGCCAGACGGTCCGCGCTTCGGCCCTGGCGTTGGTGAGCGCTGCCCGTGCCTCGCCGATCTCGATGGCGGCCTGCGTGTTCCTCCCAGCAGCGATCTGCGCATTGCCACGTGCCTTCGTCAAACTGTCCAGGCGGCCGGTCTTGGCCTCCGCGGCGGCGGCCAGCCTCCCCTCAGCCCTTGCCACCCGCCGCTTGGACGGGCGTGGCGTGGCGCGCGTGCCTCGTCCTGACACGGGCTGGGGAAGCGTCGCCCCCGCGAGTGTGCCGAGCGCGGCCGCCGCCGCGGCTGTGGAGTCGCCACCGAGGGCCACCGCGGTACCCGCCGCGACGGTCGCCTCACCGGCGTGCTTGACCGACCGGCCCAGCAACGAACCGCCGACGGGCGCCACCTTGCGCGTCGCCGCCCCGACGAGCGCGCCGGCTGCGCCCCCCACGCCCGCGGCGCCGGCCGAGGTTCCGGTGCGCCCCAGTCCGGGCAGGAGGTTCTCCTCGGTCGCCCTCTCCAGCGTCTTGCCCTCGACGGCCAGGGCGGCCGTGGTGTCCGCGGCGGTCTCACCCACCCCGACGATCGCTGTGGTCGTCGCGGCCGCCGCGCCCTGACGAGCCATGGCCTGACTGACCGTCAGTCCCTTGGCGCCGACGCCGAATACTTTGCCCACGCCCGGGGCCAGGGCGCCCGTCGCGGCGTCGGCCACGACACCACGCGGATCGACCGTGGCCTTGAGCGCCCCCCGCACATCGGTCTCGCCGGCGCCTCCCGCCTCACGCGAGGTCCGCCTGGAGGCCAGCGCGTGCGTCCCTCCTCGCATGGCACCTCCGATGACCATCGAGGACACCGCTCCGGCGGCCGCGGCACTGCCGATCACCGGTGCCGCGACCGCGGCCGCCAGCCCGATCTCGACGGCGAACGCCGCATCCCGGACGATCTCCAGGTCGCCCTTGAGCTTTGCGGCACCCTGGAGGGTCGCCGTCAGGAAATCGTTCCACTGCTTCTGGGCCGTGCGCAGCGTTGCATCGGCCGACTTCAGCAGTCGCCCCGCTTCTGCCAGCTTTCCCGCGTCGAGCGCCTTGCGCGCCTCCGTGGCCTGGATGCGGGGCGGATCCCAGATGTGCAGCGGGGGCGGTACGACGTCGCCCCAGATATTGGCCGCGACGCCGATCAGCCGCTGCGGCTTGTGCCAGATGTCGCCGAAGGACTCGGCGTGCCACTCCCCCAGATGCCGCGCGTGCGTCGACCGCCACACATCGCCGATGCCCTCAAGCCGGGTGATCGCCTCCCGTACCCGGCGGACGGCGGCGGCTCGTTTCTCCTGATACTCCTGCTCCGTAAGCCTGACCACCGCGCCTTGCTCGTCCCGGTACTCATAGACCGGAACGCTCGCGACGACGACCGGCTCACTCGTCGCCTTTCTTGCCATGCCGACCGGTGCGGCGAAGGACACGGCGGCGGGCAACCCTGCAGCGGCCAGGGCGCCCGCATGGTCGGCGGCGACTTCCGCAGGGAGCCCCATCCCCGGCCCGGAGGAAGCGTCAGCAGCGCCGCTCCGACGCCCGCCGTGCCGCTGCTGCAGCACATGAGCCAGCTCGTGGGCCAGCAGCGCCCGGCCGATCGGCGAGTTCGGGTCGAAGCGGCCTGGTCCGAAAACGACATGCCGGCCGATTGCGTAGGCTTGCGCGCCCATCCGGGCAGCAGTGAGGGCCGCGGCGGGGTCGGTGTGAACCAGGACATCGCCCAGGGAGGCGCCGAAGGCCCGCTCCATAGGTGTGCGCACTTGGGCGTGGAGCAGTCTCGCGTGGCCTTCGGCGCGGGCATCGAGCATGGCCATCAGCGAGCCGGCCTGGGCGCGTGAGGGCTGTGACATCACTGCACCTCTTCATGGGGTTACGCCGCCGGTTCGGGCCGGCGTGGCTGCGTGACGCACTTGAGCCAAACGGCCCACAGCACGGTCTCGCGATCGCGGCCGGATGCGCGCTCCGGCCTACCCGCTCTCACTGAAATTGTGACATTCTCGAAAAAAAGTCGCATCCGCAGTCGCCGAGGCCTTCCCCTGCGCCAGATGCCCGGTTCCGCGAAGCGGGCCGCGCCGCGTCAGTAGGCCCGCAAAAGCCCGGCCCGGGAGACGGCGTCGTTCCGGCGCGAGCTCGCCCGCACCGATGAGCGGCTGCACCGCGTCCGGCTTCACCGTGGGCGCCGTGTCGGGTACGACTGTGGGCAGCTGTCACGCTGAAGAGGGCACAGGGTGGGGAAGGCCAGCCGAAGCAGGCGAGAACGCACCCGGGACAGTAGCCTGCCGGGGCAGCGAAGGGCGTCGACCAGGCACAAAACCGTGCTGCGGCTGACGGTCACTCCGAAGACGCAGGCCGGCGAGGAACATCGGAGCGAAGAGGGTCTGAGGCGCTGGTCATGACAGGACCTGGGGAGTTCTCGCTTCGACTGAGCCCTGGGCTGCTGCTGGGCTACGGCGTGGTGCCGCCACGGCTTGCCCCGGTTCTCCCTTTTCAGGCGCCGGCGCCGCCGTCGACCGGCACGATCGCGCCGGTCACCGTCGAGGCACGGTCGCTGAGCAGCCACGCGGCCACTTCGGCCACTTCGCGGGGCTCGGCCATGCGGCCGAGCGGGTTCGCCGCGCTGTAGCCCTCGATGACGCCCGGGGATACCGCCTCCCACGTGTCCATCATCTCCGTCGCGGTGCCGCCGGGGGTGATGCCGTTCACTCGGATGCCCTGACGGCCCCAGGTCACGGCCGCGGTCTCGGTGATGCTGTTGAGCGCGCGCTTCATGGCGCCGTATGCGGGGAGGGCGGGGTTGGCGCGGCGGCTGCCGATGCTGGAGGTGTTGACGATCGCCCCGCCACCGCTGCGTCGCATGAGTGCGGCCTCGGCGGTCATGGCGGTCCAGTGCGAGCGGAAGTTCACGGCGAACTGCTCGTCGATGTCCTCGTCGCTGGTGGTGTCGAGCGGGCCGGGCTGCTGGATCGCCGCGCCGTTGTTGAAGGCGCCGTCGAGCCGTCCGTGCAGCTCCTCGGCGCGGTCGACCGCCGCGCGGATGCTCGCGCGGTCGGCGAGGTCCAGGGTGACGGCGTCGGCGACGCCGCCGTCGGCACGGACCTCGGTGACGATGCGTTCGAGGGCGTCCGTGCTGCGGGCGGCGAGCACGACGGCGGCGCCCTCGGAGGCGAAGAGCCGGGCCGCGGCCGCCCCGATGCCGCGGCTGGCGCCGGTGATGAACACGACCTTGCCGGTGAGCAGGCCGATGGGTGCGATGTCGTTGCTGTTCGTCATGACGACAGTGTCAGGCCGGCCTCCAGACCGGATGCAGGCACAGGCAGTACCAGGATCCGCCGCCGTGCGGCGTGCAGACTTGGGGTATGGACAAGCAGGAGCTCGGGGCGTTCCTCCGTAGCCGTCGCGAGCGGCTCCGGCCGCAGGACGTCGGCCTCCCCTCCGGACCGCGACGCCGGACACCGGGTCTGCGCCGTGAGGAGGCCGCAGTCCTCGCGCACATCTCCACGGAGTACTACGTCCGGCTCGAGCAGGGCAGGGCGCCGCGGCCGTCGGGCGAGGTCCTCGCCGGGATCGCGGGCGCGCTGCGGCTCACCGACGCCGAGTCCGACCACCTCCACGTCCTCGCGGGTACCGCGCCGACCCGTACCCGGGTGCACCGGCGCGACGTCCGCCCGAGCATCCTCGCGCTCCTGGAGCGGATGCCGCAGACGGCCGGTTTCGTGGTCTCCGCCGTGTTCGAGGTGCTCGCGTGGAACGACCTCGCGGCCGCGCTCATGGAGGACTTCGCCCAGCTCACCCCCAAGGACCGCAACCTCGCGCGCCGGGCATTCCTCGGGCCGGCGCGACCTGACGCAACGCTGTACGGGATCTCCGACGCCGCCGAGTTCCGGCACCATGTCGTCAAGGAGCTCCGCGCCACCCGCGCCCGCTACCCGACGGATCCCGCGGTGACCGGCCTCGTCGACGAGCTCCGCGACGCCAGCCCCGACTTCGCCCGGCTCTGGGAGCGGCACGACGTGCAGGCCGCGCCGATGCTTACGAAGACCTTCCGCCACCCGGTCGTCGGGGAGATCACCGTCGACTGCGACTCGCTCACGCTCACGGACCGCGACCAGCACCTCGTGCTCTACAGCGCGCCGCCAGGATCCCCCGGCGCCGAGGCTCTGGCTCTTCTGAACGTACTCGGAGCCGAGGCCGGTGATTATCTGCGGTAGCGTCGCAGCGGCCACACCATTCTGTTCATCCCGCCGAGACGCTTTGCCGGACAGCCTTCAGCCCTGCGGCCGGTCCCCGGCCTGCGGCAGTTCGCCCTCGTAGATGGTCAATTCGGGGGTGAGCGTCAGAATTCCGCTGGTCACCCCGTTCCATTCGTGACCGACGCCGTTGTAGCGCGGGGTGACATAGTGCCGGCGCAGGTCTCCCGCGAGCGCGTGGCCGAGTTCGGCGACGTACTCGCCGGTGCCGGAGGTCCGGCCACGCAGAGATTCTCGCGGCGGCCGACCCATTCGAGGGTCCGCAGGGCGGACTGGGTGGGGATCGGGACCGAGGAGGATTCCTCGTGCCAGATGTGGAAGGTCCAGCCGGACGGGAAGGCCGAGCGGGCGCGTCGGGTGCGGAGGTCGGCTGCGTCCCGGTCGGCAGGGCCCGCACGATCTCGGCGGGATCCCAGCGTTGGGCCTTCGCAGTCGGGATGATCTCGGCCATCCCCGGCGGACGTGAGGCGGTTTCAGCCGTCGAGTCAGCGCGATCGCCTCGTCGAACGCCGCGAGTGATGGTGCGCGGGCGGAGCAGGAGCTGACCGTGATCCACGCGGGTCACGGCGGGACGCTGCGCGTGGGAGCTTTCGCGACCGCGAACATCTCGCCCTGCGGGAGTTCAGGCGGGCCAGGCCGGAGGTCGAGGTCGTCGCGTTCGAGGGCCGGAGCGGCACGTTGATGGAGTGCCTCGCGGAGGGGGCGCTCGACCTCGCCGTGGTCAGCGACTATACGTCCGGTCTGCCGTCGGCCGACGGCGTCACGACGGCCGTGCTGTTGGAGGACGAGTTGTTCGTCCCCCTCCACCGAGAGCATCCCTGGCGGGAGCCGGGACGATCGACCTGAGCAACGAGGCCCGGCTCCAGGACGCGTACGGGGACCGTCCCACGATGCTCGCCGAGGCCTGTGCCCGGGCGGGCTTCAGCCCCAAGAAGATCATCAGAATCGCTGAGTGGACCGGGAAGTCCGGATACGCGGCCGCCGGGCTGGGGGTGGCGCTCGTCCCCTCACTGCCGCCTGGGCGGTCCCGGCTGAACTTGGCCTGTGCCGGCTCGACGACCCCGCCCTGCGCCGCACCGTACACATCGCGCTGCCCGCCGCCCCGCTGCCGGCAGCACTGAAACTGCGGGATCTGCTGCGCGACACCGTTGACTTATGGAGCGGTAGCAGTTCGTGGTCGGGTTGGCTGCCCGTAGCGTGCTGCAGGGCGCCGGTCGGGGTGACTCGTGAACCGGTTGCCGAACTCTGGCTCTCCCGGGATGTGTTCCTCCTCCGGCGCCCGTCCGCGGCTTGACTCAACAGAGGCGTGACCTGGGCCTTGGCTCGTTCCGAAAGTCGACGTGTCGGCCGTGGCTCCCTTGGCCGGCTCACCTGGAGGTACCAACCCGATGCTCCTGATCGGCGTCGACCCGCACAAGTCCACGCACACGGCGACGGCCATCGACCCCGCATCCAACCAACTGATCGCCACCATCCGTATCGAGTCCACGCTGGCCAACTACCGTCGCCTTCTGACCTGGGCGCGCACATGGCCCGAGCACACCTGGGCCGTTGAGGGAGCCAGCGGCCTTGGCCGGCATCTGACGCAGTGGCTTCTGGCCCGTGGCGAGCACACGCGACGGTACGCTGCCCAGCTGGCCGGCCACACCCGCGCCTCCTCAACCCGCCTGTGCAACGCGTTTGGTTGACCTCCTCCCGGCGCGGGCCCGAAGGGGCCACGGTGGCCCGGTCCGTACGGATCGGCAGACCCGTGCGCTGCTCGTCGCCCACCAGCTCGGCGAGCGGACAGGAGACACGCCGACCGGGCTGCCTCGATGACCCGGCCCGCATCCGCCCCATACCCTCGGCGCTGTGACGTTGACAGACGGAACGTACCGGCTCGGGCCCTCGACCGCCCGTCTCCTGATCAAGACCGGCCGCGCCGGGCTGGGCCGCAGGGTGGGGCACGATCTCACGATCGAGGCCACCCGGTGGTCCGGGGAGGCGGTGGTGGTCGTCGGCGCCCCGGACAGGTCGTCAGTGAGTGTGACGGTCGAGACGGGCTCGCTGGAGGTCCGGGAGGGAACGGGCGGGCTGAAGGCGCTCACCGACGCCGACCGGGCCGAGATCAAACGGACGCTGGAGGACAAGGATTTGTTGCACACCGCGGAACACCCCACGATCACCTTCCGTTCCACCCGCGTCACGGGATCGCCGCAGTCCTTCGAGGTCACCGGGGACCTCACCATCAAGGGCCGGACCCACCCGGCGACGGTGCACGGGAAGGGAAACGGAGACGGGCTGTTGCGCGGCTGGGCGACCGTCTCGCAGTCCACCTGGGGAATCAAGCCATACACTGCGTTCTTGGGCGCGCTGCGGCTGGCCGACGAGGTCCGAATGGTGTTCGAGGTGGCCCGCCTCGAACCGGCAGACGGGTCTGGGTAGCCGCCCGGCCGGCTGCTGCGGTCGGATCGGGCGTACAGCCGCCTATCGTGGAGTCATGGGCGAGATCGTCGTCGTGTACGAGCTCGACAAGGCGGTGGCCACGCGCGTACCGCGTGGCGAGGAACGGCCCGTCCGCCGCGTGCACGCGGCGCCCACCGCCCCGGGGGCGCCCACCGCGACTGGACCGCGAACCCTCTGCGGCAAGGACACCTTCGCCATGGAGACGACCGGCTGGAAGCCCTCCGATCACCCTGAGACGCAGTGGTATCCCGAGGAGTACGCATCCGTGGTCTGCCCCGACTGCGATGCCGTGATGGAAACCTGACCGGCGTGCCGACTACCCTGACGTCGCTGCGTCGCCATGCCCGGTCCCCTGGCCACGTTGCTGCGGCGGCGTATCGTGCACTGTCCAACCAGATCGAACTGGTCGACATGTCGCCTCCGGCACTGCGCCGCGGTATGGCGCACGGCAACATCTACAAGCCGGACAAGGTGGACGCAGCCCTGTCGAACTACTTCCGGCCCGGGAATCTGACCGCGCTGCGAGCTGGCCCTCCTCTGGGTGGCTGGCCTGCGGCAGTACCGCAGTGAGCACCAGTTTCGAAGATCTGGGGCTCGCGGGAGCGGATCGTGGTGGGCCTGACCGGCGGTCCGGAGAGCCGCACGCTGATCCGCCGCGCCGCCCGCCTGGCGGAGAAGGGCGCGGGCGGCGAGGTGCTGGCCGTGTACACCGCCAGCAGTGACAGCCTGACCTCGGCGCCCCCAAGGAGCTCGCCGTGCAGCGCAGCCTGGTCGAGGAATTGGGTGGCACCTTCCACCACGTTGTCGGCGACGACATCCCGGTCGCCCTGCTCGACTTCGCCCGAGGGGTCAACGCCACTCAGATAGTCCTCGGCATCTCCCGCCGCAAGTGCTGGCGGCGCAGCTGCTCGCCGCCGCGTAACGCCCTCGCCGCATTCACCCTCAGACCCATCCGTCTCTCCTTCCACTGTCTTCCGGCACCAGGATGGCGCGCCGGGAAGAACCGCGTCCGGTAGCACAATGGAGAGAAAGGGGATGAGGGTATGTATAACAACACCCTGGCGGCGGAAAATGCTGCGGCTGCTGTAGACGCGCGGGGCGTCGTAGCAGCGTGGAGCCGGGGTGCCCGACTGCTTCTCAGGTACGAGCCGGGCGAGGCGATCGGACGTCCGGCGTCGGATCTTCTTGCCGCGCGTCTCCCGGACTCGGCCTGGCGGAGCCTCTCACAGCAGGAGCCGTGGACCGGACGGGTCGCGCTGCGCGACCGGGACGGCCACACGATAGAGGCCAATGTGCGGGCCTACCCGTTGGTAGGTGCCGATGACCACGTCGAGTGGTTCATCCATGCTGCCCCGCAGGAGGCCGACGGTGCAGACCTCGCTCTGCAGCGCCGCCTGCTTCAGTATCACCGGCCCGTGCAGCCGGCAGTGGAGACAGCGATGCGCTACCTGCCCGCGGATCCACAGGCTGGTGTGCGCGGCGACTGGTTCGATGTCATCCCTCTTTCCGGCGCGCGTGTGGCTCTGGTCGTCGGCGATGTCGTCGGCCACGGCATCCAAGTCTCCGCCACCATGGGCCAGCTGCGCAGCGCGATGCGCACCTTGGCCGATGTCGATCTTCCTCCCGATGAACTGCTGACCCAGCTCGACAACCTCATCCTCGAAGAGATCGAAGAGGGCATCGAATCCGCCGGAGAGGTCGGCGCAACATGCCTGTACGCGGTCTACGACCCGGTCTCCCGCCACTGCACCCTGGCCAGCGCCGGCCACCCCGCCCCTACCGCCGTCATGCCGGACGGCTCCGTGGACTTCATCCCCCTGGCCCCAGGCCCTCCTCTGGGTGTGGGCGGCCTGCCCTTCGAGGCCACCGACGTCCGCCTGCCCGAAGGCAGCCTGCTCGTCCTGTACACGGACGGACTGGTCGAAGCCCACGACCGCGACATCGACACCGGAATGCAGGAACTCGTGCAGGCCCTGGCCAAACCCACCCCAACTCTGGAAGCCACCTGCGACCACCTCATCACGGCACTCCTGCCTGAGCGACCGGCCGACGACGTCGCACTGCTCGTGGCCCGCACCCACGCCCTGGGACCCTCGCACGTGACCACCTGGGACCTGCCCGCGGCGCCCGTCATCGTCGCCGACGCGCGCCGACGGGCCGCCGACCAGCTCACGGCCTGGGGTCTGCAGGATGCCGTCCCGACCATCGAACTGATCGTCAGCGAGCTGGTCACCAACGCCATCCGGCATGCCAGAGCCCCCATCCAGCTGCGGCTCATTCGCAACACCGCTCTGATCTGCGAGGTCTCCGACGCCAGCAGCACTGCTCCTCACGCGCGCCGCGCCCGTGCCCTCGATGAGGGCGGCCGTGGCCTGTTCCTGGTCGGCCAGATCGCCGAGCGCTGGGGCACTCGTCACACGCCGACAGGCAAGACCATCTGGGCGGAGCAGCCCCGACCGCTCCATCGCCCGCGGCCCCGGCGCCTGCCCGCCGGGAGACCACACACAGCAGGTCACGTGGTGGAGCCACGCAAAGACGACCATGAGCATCTGAGGTTCCCCCGGGATGCGGAAGGTGGTGCCATCGGGTCAGGTGGGGCTCATGAGAGGAACTCTGACCATGGCCGCTCCGAGAAAGTACCCGCTGGAGTTGCGTGAGCGTGCGGTGCGGATGTATCGCACTGCTGAGCCGAAGCCGCAAGATCAAGCGGCTGGCCGCGGATCTCGGGGTGCACCCCGAGGCTCCGCGCGGCTGGATCCGGCAGGCCGAGGCTGATGCCGGCGAGCGCGACGACCGGCCGACCACCACCGAGCGTGAGGAGCTCGCCGCCCTGCGCAAGGAGAACGCCCAGCTCAAGAGGGCGAACGAGATCCTGCGGACCGCCTCGGCTTTTTTCGCCGCGCAGCCCGACCCGACCCGGCCCAGGTGACGGCGCTCCTTGACCAGCACCCGCATCTGGAGGTCGAGCCCGTACTCCGGGAACTGCACATCGCCTCCGTAACTGCTCCCGCGGCCAGTTCACCGGGCATCGGCTGACACTGTCACCGCCGGAGCACGATCACCGGCAATTTCCCCAAGATCGTAAGAGCTGGGCCCGTCGGCTGGGCCGGTACATAGGCGGAGTCGGGCGGTGCGGCCTCGTTGGAAGCTGTACCGCCCGTACCCTTCGTAGTGTCTGTGGCGTCACATAGCGGGCGCCGAACACTGGAGGTAGTACCTCGTGCTGATTGCTCAGCGTCCGTCTTTGACCGAAGAGGTTGTTGACGAGTTCCGTTCCCGGTTCGTGATCGAGCCGTTGGAGCCGGGCTTCGGTTACACCCTCGGTAACTCGCTCCGTCGTACGCTCCTGTCCTCGATCCCCGGTGCTGCGGTTACCAGCGTCCGGGTCGAGGGTGTCGTGCACGAGTTCACCACCGTGCCGGGCGTCAAGGAGGACCTCACCGACCTGATCCTCAACGTCAAGCAGCTGGTGGTTTCCAGCGAGCAGGACGAGCCTGTCGTGATGTACCTGCGCAAGCAGGGCCCGGGTGTGGTCACCGCCGCCGACATCGCGCCCCCGGCCGGTGTCGAGGTGCACAACCCCGACCTCGTCCTCGCCACGCTCAACGGCAAGGGCAAGCTGGAGATGGAGCTGACCGTCGAGCGCGGTCGCGGTTACGTCTCCGCCGTGCAGAACAAGCAGGTCGGTCAGGAGATCGGGCGTATCCCGGTCGACTCGATCTACTCGCCGGTGCTGAAGGTCACCTACAAGGTCGAGGCGACCCGTGTCGAGCAGCGCACCGACTTCGACAAGCTGATCGTCGACGTCGAGACCAAGCAGGCCCTGCGTCCGCGTGACGCCATGGCGTCGGCTGGTAAGACCCTGGTCGAGCTGTTCGGTCTGGCCCGCGAGCTCAACGTAGACGCCGAGGGCATCGACATGGGCCCGTCCCCCACGGACGCCGCGCTCGCCGCCGACCTGGCGTTGCCGATCGAGGAGCTGGAGCTCACGGTCCGCTCCTACAACTGCCTCAAGCGTGAGGGCGTCCACTCCGTGGGTGAGCTCCTGGCGCGCTCCGAGGCCGACCTGCTCGACATCCGCAACTTCGGTGCGAAATCGATCGACGAGGTCAAGGTGAAGCTGGCCGGCATGGGCCTGGGCCTCAAGGACAGCCCGCCCGGATTCGACCCGACCGCTGCCGCCTTCGGCGCGGGCGATGACGCGGACGCGAGTTTCGTCGAGACCGAGCAGTACTGAACGCCGCCCCGGGTCGCGCGGGAGCCGGGAGCTACTCCTGAGACCTGAACCGCCCGGCGCTGCACGGTAGCAATCAACTGCAGGCCGCACTGCCCCGACGCTGTGAGCCGCGCAGCCGACGTCACCTGACGCGCAGGCCCCGGAGAGTGATGTGTTGCGGCGTTCGCCTCCAGGCTTGCAGAGTTCTGCAATTTGATAGTTGCCTAACGAGCTCGTGCATGGTTGGCGGTGAGGCGTCGAGCAGCTTGATCGTTGATCATGGTCGGGTGGTGGGGAATGCGACTCGTGCAGTGATCATCAGCAACCGGCGGATCACGGGCCTGACGGCCGATGTGATCGCTGAACTTGTCGCCGAAGTCGGCCCGTTGTGGCATGAGCGCCACCAGGCGAGACTTGTCTCCCGGCAGCGGAAGCGGGCCGTGGGTGCCGGTGCGAAGCACCAGCTGGTGTTCGTCGACCGACTGCTGGCCACCCTGGTCCATCTCCGTCACGGAGCCACCCACGACGTACTGGCCTGCTGGTTCGGCGTGGACCGCTCCACCATCACCCGAGCTGTCAACGAGGTGCGGCCCCTGCTCGCCGAGCGGGGGTGCACCATCAGCCCCGACGTGCGGCTGCGGACCTGGCCGAAGTCGTCGACCATCTGGGTGCGACCGGAAAGACCGGCATCATCGACGGCACCGAGATCCGGGTCCGGCGGCCTGCCGTGGGACGCAAGGACCGGGACACGTTCATCTCCGGCAAGAACAAGCAGAACGCCGTGAAATCCATGGTGGTCACGGACGACGAAGGACACGTGCTGTTCTGCAGCCCTGCCCAGCCCGCAAGCTGCGCGGACATCACCCACGCCCGCCATTTAGGGCTGGTCGAGCTCCTGGCTGTCGGGCCCGCGGTCGAGATCCTTGCCGATGCCGGCTACCAGGGTCTGGGCGCTCAGACCGGCGGACGCGTGGTGACACCACCGCACCGCAAGTTCAAGAAGAACGCCCCGGACTGGTACGAGGAGATGTACGAGCAACAGCGCAAGGCGCATTCCTCGCGACGCATCCGGGTCGAGCACGGCATCGCACACCTGAAGAACTGGCGAGCGTTGGCCCGACACCTCGGCCGCCGCGAGCACATGAGCGACACCGTCCAAGCCGTGGCCGGCCTGCTGTCCCACCAACAGATCTCGGACCTGACATCGGCGCGGCAGATGTGAAACCCGAGCCCCACCGAAGTCCTCGACGCCTCACCGCCAACCATGCACGAGCTCGTTAGGAGCAGACCCGAGAGCTTGACGACCTCTCCGAAGCCGAAGGCTGGTCGGCCGCCCAACAGATGCTCACCCTCGCCCGTTTCGGAACCGAGGGTTCTCACTCGGGCCCTGCACTTCATCGACCTTCACCCGCTCCACCGACACCGTCGATGCGCGTTCGGGCTGGACGGCCTTCCAGCAACCGGCCACCCGGGGGCCGGCGGCCGGTCCCGAGGCCGGGATCCCGGATCTGGAGGACGCACTCGGCCTGGTGCGCGGCCGACCGTTCGAGGGCGGCGACTTCCCGTGGGCGGACTCTACCCAGCGGGAGATGTTGTCCCGGATTGTGGACGTCGCCCACACCCTGGCCGCCTGGCACACCGACGGCGACAGCCCCGACCTGGACGCCGCCCGACACGCGGCGCTGCGCGGCCTGGACATCGACGAGACCGCCGAGGTGCTGTACCGGGACTCGATGACGATCGCAGCAGCTCGCGCGCTCGCACGACGTGTCGCTGGATGCGATCACGGAGCAGACCATCGACCTGGTGACGTCTCCCGACCGGAGCGAGCCCGCCCACGCCGGCCGGGTCTGACCAGATGGCAGGTGCCGGGCCGCGACGGGGGATGCGCGGCCCAGCACCCAGATCTGCAGCGTAACGCCCGCAGCACGGATCTGGACCCACTACCCGGGAGGCTGGCCGGCTGACCCTTCGTATCGCCGGGGCAGTACGGTCGGCGGCCTTGATGGGAATTGTGGTGCGCAGGTCAGATCGGCGCGGTCTGTGCTCAGTCGGGCGTGCCTGACTCTCCGACGGCCTGGCTTATGCGGTGCGCGAAGTTGTTGCGGGTGATGAGGGTCTCGAGTAGTCAGGACTTGGCAGCGACCCTGGTCGGTCAGCAGATCGGCGAGCGAGGCCGCGGGCCCGCTTCGAGTCGGCTGGCAGTCCCGGCCGTTAGCCGGGACTGCCGGAGGGCGCCTGGTCCTGCGGGTCGCCGGGCGGTACGGCGTCGCACGGCGGGAACGGGGCTGTGGAATCCGCTTCCGAGCGTCTTCGGCGTTGAGCGCGCGTTCGCGCCAGGTCGCCTCGCGTTCGTCGTCCAGACCGGCGAGCAACCAAGTGCGGCGTTCACCGGTCTTGGCCATGGCACTGGCGACCGCAGCCCTGGCTTCGGGGTTGTCGTAGAGGAAGGTGCGCGAGACATCCGCGCGGCGGGCGACGGTGGCCACGCTGGCCTGGGCTTTCTCGCGCCTGAGGCGGGCAATGGCCTCGTGGACCCGCTGGAGGGCGGTCTCGGTCTTACGGCGGCGGGCCGCCAGGGCCGCGGCCGTGCGAGGCCCGCGAACGGTGGCAGCGTTCAGGAACCCCTGCCAGGCAGGGATGCGGCGGGAAGCAGAGGAACGAGGTATGGCCACCCCTGAACGTCGAACGTCACTGGACCGTTCCCCCGGTGCCCTGCACGGGGCCGGCTCCGGGATCTTCGTGAGGACCCCCACGGAGCCAGGCCGCCGGCCGCGCCCCGTGGGCGTCCTGGGAACCGCGGTGGCGGCGCATACCCGCCATAGGGTGTGCACCGCCACGGCCCCGCTACGCGGACGAATCAGAATCAGGCGATTCCGGCCGTTCGCGACCGGGCTGGTCGGATTCTGCGAGCTCGCGCATGCGACGGTGAACGGCGTCGCGCAGGTTCGCGCCGTTGGGCGCCGCGGGTGCAGGGCCGGCCGTCCCGGCAGCCTGCCCGTCGGCAGCCAACTGGTCGATCAGTTCATGCAACCGGTCTGCGCGGTCCTTGCTGTCCCCACTGCTCTCAGCCATGACGGACCCTCCTTGCCGGGCAGGCGAAGACTCTTGCCGTTACCCATTGTCCTGCTCACCGCCTTCCCAGGTGCCCTCGGTGGTCTGCCCGGACCGCAGGTCCTGGATGTGGCTGCTCCACACATCGGCGCGGGCATTGGTGGACTCCTTGACCGCGGCGGTCAGGGTTCGGGCGGCGGCGAAGCGGTCGGACTGGGGGCCGCTGCTGGCGATGCGTTCGGCGGTCTGGGTGCGGGAGTCGATAGCGGACCGCAGGCTGCCGGTGCGGGCGGTCAGTTTGCCGAGATCGCGGAACTGGGGCTTGGCGGTGCCGAACCAGACCTGCTGCCACCAGTGGTCGGAGACCGGGTCGCGCCAGCTCAGGTAACCGCCGGGCAGGATCTTGCGCGGGCCGTCCAGTTTGCCGGTGAAGCTGTAGCGCACTCCGGCGGCGGTGACCGGATCGTAGAAGTTCGGCGTGAAGAAGTCCGAGACCAGCAGTCCGTTGATGGTGTAGCCGTTCTCGGGGGCCTCGGAGGGGTCGGCGACCTCGACCAGGAACTCCACCACGCCCTGGCCGGGCTTGGGGGACTGTCCAGCCACCAGGCGGTTGCCCCATGGGTCGCCGAGCATCTCGAGCATTTCGTGGCTGGCGGTCAGCGACCAGCTGTCGCTGTACTGGATCAGGGAGAACGGCTGGCCGTTCTTGTCCATGTGGACGCCGGCGGCCCCGGGCTCGCCGATGTCATCCCGGACGATCATGGGCCAGTAGCCGACCGGCACATCGCTGAGCTTGTCAAAGGCGTCGACCGTGGCGGGGATCTGCCACAGCGGGGCGAAGTCCCGGATGGCCTGTTTCTGCAGGGCCGCGGCGACACGGTTCAGCTGGGACGGGGTGATCTGGTCGGTCTCGGCCACGAGGGCCAAAGGTGTGACGAGCATGCGGGACTCCTGTTCTGGAGGGACGACTCAACGGCGATGCGTCATACGGCAGGTGGCCGTGCAGCCAGAGAAGGCCTGGATACACCGTTCCACCGGCATCGACCGCAACGACTTGCTCGAAACCCACCGGCGCCGGCGCCGCGTCCGGGCGCACCGTCTCGGTCACCGTTCCCTGCGCCTCAGGGTGACGATCTGTCCCCGCACAGCGAACCGGGAACTGTCCGAAGAACCTGCTGCGGGCGGCACGGGCATGCGGGCATCCCTTCACCTCGCCCCGGGGCGGGGGAGCGCGTTGACCGGTAAACGCCACTCAACAGGCACAATGCCTTGACGCCATCAATCAATCACTGAGTGTCACCAGTGATCGCCCGTATGGAGTAGGGCCTCCGGCGGAGCCGCTCGAATCGGGTCACCCGTTCGGCGCAGTGGGTCGGCTTTCGCGCTGTCGGCGCAGGTCAGCCGTGCCAGGGTGGGCGGTGGCGTGCCGGTGCGATCCCGGCACGGGAAGGAGGGCGTCATGCCCACCAGCAGCCAGGGCTTCAGGCCCATCCCCGGAAGTAGCAGGGAACTCCCCGAAAGCAGCCGCCGGACAGGCGCGGCGAGCGCGGACGCGCCGGTCGAGGTCACCGTCGTCCTGAACAGGCGGAGCGACGGGGCGGGCCGGAAACGGGCCACGACGGCCGCGCCCATGGACCGGGCGGCGTTCGAGGCCGACCGGGGCGCCGATCCGCAGGACGTGGCCAGGCTGGAGGAGTATGCGCACGAGCATGGCCTCGCCGTCACCTCCGTCGACCTGGCCTCGCGGTCGGTAGGGCTGACCGGAACGGTCAGCCAGATGAACGAGGCGTTCCAGGTCGACCTGGGCGAGTACACACACCAGGGCACGACCTACCGCGGCCGGCAGGGCGAAATCTCGGTGCCCGCCGAGCTGGCCCCCCGCATCCAGGCGGTGCTCGGCCTGGACGACCGCCGCCAGAGCCGCCCGCACTTCCGGGTCGCCCAGCCGGACGCCGTCCAGGGCGCGTTCGAGGCCCACGCCGTTCCACAGGGGCTCCCGCCGCAGAAGGTCGCCCAGATGTACGGCTTCCCCAGCGATGCCGACGGCACCGGCCAGACGGTCGCCATCATCGAGCTCGGCCGGTGCGGCTACCATCTGGACGACCTGCGCACGTACTTCACCAACCAGGGCCTGCGCACGCCGCGTATTACCGCTGTGTCGGTTGACGGCGCCCGCAATCGCCCCGGCGGCGAGGACGACGGCGAGGTGGCCCTGGACATCGAGGTGGTCGGCGCCATAGCGCAGGGCGCTGACATCGCGGTGTACTTCGCGCCCAACACCACGCGTGGTTTCTTCGACGCGTTCGCCGCCGCCCTGCACGACACGGTGCGAAAGCCGTCGGTCATCTCGAACAGCTGGGGCGGTCCCGAGTCCAGCTGGACCGAGCAGGCCATGAACGCCTACGACGCACTGTTCGAGGACGCCGCCGCGTTGGGTGTGTCCGTCTTCTGCGCGGCGGGCGACGACGGCGCCACCGACGGCGTCGACGACGGCGAACTGCACGTCGACTTCCCGGCGTCCAGCCCCAACGTTGTCGCGTGCGGTGGCACCAAGCTCACCGCTACCGATGAGACGGTCTGGAACGAACTAGCCGGCGGGAACGGCGCCACCGGCGGCGGCTTCAGCCGGCACTTCGCGCGCCCGGACTACCAGCGCGATGCCGGAGTGCCGCCCAACCCCGTCAGGAGCCCAGCACGAGGCCTGCCCGACGTCTCGGGCGACGCCGACCCGCTCACCGGGTACGCCGTCCGCGTCGACGGCCGGGACATGGTGATCGGCGGCACCAGCGCCGTCGCCCCGCTGTGGGCGGCCCTCACCGCCATCGCCAACCAGTCCCTCGGCCGTCCCCTCGGCGCGCCCCACACCGCGCTGTACGGCCTCAGCGCCACCGACGCCGCCTTCCGCGTCATCGTCA
>Ga0307517_10006110_pt1 | contig 17931 bp, 14 predicted proteins | sample 23_EM_MG_FD_194515 | JGI IMG/M metagenome (GOLD analysis project Ga0307517, IMG submission 194515) | Populus trichocarpa ectomycorrhiza microbial communities from riparian zone in the Pacific Northwest, United States - 23_EM | ecosystem: Host-associated > Plants > Roots > Unclassified | place... | reverse complement strand
CTCGGTGTTTCATTTCCACTCATATATTTTAAAATTCCTTAATGTTTCCCTTTATTGCTCAATAAGTCTTAATATTGTTGCGTTGGTAAAAAAAAAACCAAAAAATAAAAGTTAAAAATCAAATTTAGAAGATAGACTATTAAGGGGATATTTGAAAATGTGATATTTTTTTAAATATTTTTTGCTCGGAAATATATTAAAATAATAATTTTTTATTTTAAAAAAATTATTCTTGATATCAGCATACCAAAACGATATAAAAATACTAAAAAAATATTAATTTGAAGAAAAAAAATTCAAATTTTTTTAAAATTATTTTTGAAACATAAAAACAAATATAATCTAAATAATAGTTAAGGGTAGCAATGAAACTTTTTAGGAAATTGAAGATTCCATTGGGAAATTTCAAACTCAATATTGATTGATCTACAAGGATAAAGAAGAAGTTTACCCAGAATGAGTGATTTAAACCACCATTAACACAGTTTAATTACAACTAGCTAGCTTCCAAGTAAAGATCACTCGCAGCATTTCTGCAGACGTGGTGGAAATCGATTGCCCCACCAACAGCTCCGATCCCGAGAAGCTTTCTTGTAATGTAAGTAAAATGAACCCAAGATTCGGTGAACTTCCCCTGGCTAGCTATCTATGTTGTCGCTGTTGTAACATTTGCTTTCATAGCTACATTATTATTCTCTAGCTACCAAATAAACAACTGGGAGTCCTTGATTACTAGGGTTAGATAAGATTATATTATTCATATATGTGCTCGCGCTCGCGAATAGCACATAGGATTCTAACCTCTACCAATTCACATGTTATCTGTCCTTTTTAATGGTTCTTACGAGAGAAAGCACTACAGAGAGAACTTTCCCGGCCAGTTCCACTACCGTCAGAGTCCGAGGTGGGTGGGGTGGGTCACAGAAAGACTAAACACACTTAAAGTTTAACGTTAAACAAGGATGATACATCGCAAATCAAGAGTCCATAAAAAGGTTTTGATCAACAGTGGGTCTAAATGGCTATAGGGTCCGAGGGGACTTGTCTCAGTCAATCAGGCCGTCAAGCATCATGATCCGTGCAGCATCTTCTTATCTTTGAAAAGGATTTACCCCTACCAGCATTTGACAACTTTTGGCTACTTAATTGCTTAGATGTTGACTCGCATGTCTCTTCCGCTCCGCATGAGCATGAACAGTCCCATAAAGAGCAACAGAAAGATATGTACCTCTATCAGAAGATGAGAACAAACTGATCAAACCACTGCCATGTTTTGATTAACTTGAAAACTGATCAAGCCCAAGAGATCAGATCAGGAAACTAAGACTATTAATCATTGCGAATTGTTTAGTTGTCTTCCAACATGGTTGTAAAACAAAGCCATTTAACAAGGGCTAGGAAACCTAATTAATTTAATTACTCTCTTTAATTAACATTTGCAGTACAAGAACAAAGAATATAAGTTCATCTGACCTTAATTTAAAACATGGAAGCAAAATACCAAGAAAAGAAAAAAAAACAACTTGATTTGTTAAACATACAAGTAGTAGTATTATACAACTAGCTAAAAGCTTGGTAGGCCAGGAGCTTTTTTTTGACGAGTAACAAAGACAAAAACATATCAGTGAAGGCAAGTAATCATTCCAGATTTTCTTTTATTTTATTACTAATTATATGACCTATACAAGCAATGAGATCCTCCTGCTAAGGTTGCCTGCCTAACTCGATCGAATATGCAAGGAAATCTAAAGAAGTAAGTAGTCGTTAAAGGAGGCGAATTAAGAAGTCAATCAGTGATCAGTTTGCCCTTTGTATAAAAAGGGTTTCCAAGTCAGGAGGAGTAAAGAACTCCCTCATACCACTAGTGTAATTACACTTGAAAGTAGCTTTTCGCTTCCTGGGAGCCGGAGGGCACACCAATTTAGAAGGGATTTTGGCTTCTTCACTCGTTGGCGTTGTTGAAGTAGTGCAGTTGCTCTGACCATCATCGCTTTCGTCGTAGATCTCTTTCTCAACTGGATTTGTAAATATGGGTTTCAAAGGAGCTCTTAAAGGAATTCCAGCAATAACCCATCTTTTATTTCCATCTAAATCCAAGCCACCATCCACAACTTGAGGCTTCTCTGAGAACCCCATGTTATGTTTTGGATCCCGTACTTTAAACTAGAGCAAACCAATACTATAGGAGTAGCTCGATCGGAGAGAGGGAGGGAACTAGCTAGCTATTAAGGAATAAGGAATAAAGCTATTGCTAGCACAGATAGAGAATAAATAAAGATGAGAGTAGGGATTGGTAGAGAATCAAACGAAACCAGAAGGAAAGTGGACTCGAGAAAGAAGATTTGTAAAGTGAAAATGAAAGGAGATTTTGGTTAAATTCCTGAGTCGTCGTCGTCTTTGTGAAGCTATAGGGAAGGTGGGAATAAGCAAGGGAGGAGATGAAGGTCCATGAAAGAAAGAAAGAGAGAAAGAAAGAAAAGTAAGGAGTGTTGTTAGCTAATCAAAAAGCTTTAAAGGGGGCGGAGGAGGAGGAGGAGGAGGTAGGTACATGAATATGATGAGTAAAAATAAATAATTGCTGAATGTTATTGTTTATAGCAATCAGATTTTTGATGGAGAGTGAGAGAATGAGAACCCGAGGAAGGAACCTCGTGACATAAGCAGATCCTATTTAAGATTTGATTATTTATAAAACCAAAATAATAATAAAATGAAGACTTGTAGCTAGAAAGAGAGTGGAGTGCCCGTGAAACAAGCTGAGCATGGCAGGATCGATTGACTTGGCATTTGGCGCCAAAGACATAGGGATCATCAACTCACCTGTGCCTGTTATTCGCCCCTTTATGGCACCCAATGTCTTGTGAACAAAATTTAAGAATAGGACGCCCCCCCCTGGTTTTTACTGTTTAAAAGTTTGAGTTTTTTTTAATTTTGTTTTTGGATATTTTGATCAATAAATAAAAAAAATTCAACTGGGTATGATTTTAATTCTAGATTTTAGAGAATGAAAGAAATGCACCACACAAATGGTTTAATTCTTTCATCTGATTTAGTCCAAGATCTTGAAAAATAAATTAATTTGATGTTTTTTTATCCAAACCAAACTCTTGAACCGATGCTCACCCCTAATGTTTTTTTCTTCTTCATTGTGATGCAGCTATGTGTCATTGATGTAAGTAGAAAAAAAGTTGATGCAAGATGGGACAGGTTTGCAAAGTAGATTGCGATGTCAGTCTTGTACGACCAATGCCTGCAATTATGTGAGTAGCTCAGCAAAATTTACGATGGATAATGACTCTTAATTATTATTATTTTTTTTTGAAAAAATATATGGAACATCTCTATCGTAGGGAGATGACTTGATGCTATTAAGCTGGTAAAATGCTAAAAGAAATTGAATTTTAAGGATGCTTAGCATCAAGAAATTTATAAAAACTTAATGACTTGCATTATATCTTACAATTTTGGCTGAAAAAAAGACACAATATAATTAGTAACATCATGTTAATTAGCTCTCGAGATTCGTAATAAAAATATTTTTATTTATGATTTATTTTTTTAAAAAAGTATAAAATAATAATTAATAAAAATATTCTAATGACTTGATCTCGAGACTTAGTATTATAAACTTTTATTGACTAACATGTTCTCAAAATGTATCTTTCAAATCATGTACCGAGGGACCATGGTAAAAATATCATAGGACCATCTATTACATCAATTTATCTTTCATATGTATCGAGAGATCTAAGAATATCATTGGACCATGTGTTACATCTTGAGACCTCGTGTTATAAACTTCTCGAGACTTACTTTTGATGTAATAATGGTCAAATGATATTTTAATCGTTATTTTATAAGCATCAAACTAATTATTTTTTTTCTATAATATTTCATACCTAAATGGACCAAACTCTATGAAAACCATCAAATGCCTGTTGTAAACTCTCTCTCCCTCCCTCTCTCAAGTTATCTCTTCGTGCGTGCGTACTGTTCTTCTTATAACATGCAGCGAATATTTATATTTTGAGCATGCATTATTCTAACATCTGGTGCTACTTCAAATCCCACATATCTGAATTATTTATTCTAGCATTCCCTTTTTATACCTCGTATGTCTTGAACTCTGTATTGGGTTTGCCCTCTCAGTTTCCTTTTGATCAGTAAACCTTTCATTTATCAGAGGAGAAGAAGAAGAAGAAGAAGAAGAAGAAGAAGAAGAAGTTGTTCTTACATATTTTGTAGTCTATAAAGATGGACTAAAGCTCTCTTTCAATCAATATGTTTTATTATTTTCAGTGATTATTTTTTCTTCCCAGATGTTAATGAATTTAATAAAACCATGTCTTAAAACATAACTAAATTCCTGTTTAAAAGTCGAAGGACTTCCTTATTAATTGGGTGTTCAAACACCATCACTTCCGATCTTCATATCCGTTTCTAGGCTGGCTGCCACTTTAGTAGCTAGGGTGGGGGGAGGCATAAATGGCTGGCTTCCTTTCAAAATATATATATATATATATATATAAAGAAAAATTTGCTTATTCACGAAGGGAGTGCGGTTTTAATGGGTGGCAGAGCTAGATAGTAGGCTTCATCGAATTTAAAGAAGGCAGTTCATATTGACAGGCTAAGGCAAGCCCTTAGAGGAGGTCGTAGGCCTTATTTACGAGGAGCACAGAAAAAGCGAGGACTGAATTTATGTTAATCAGAAAAGGGACAAGAATCACGAAAGGCTTAAATTCCAGGGCAACTAAGGTTGCTTAGGTCCATCGGCAACTTTTCTTTCAGCCTGGGACAAGATACTGATGCGAAGAGGCAGAGGTAGGCATCCATTTAGTCGCTAGCTCATCAGATCAGAGTAACTGAGTGAAACCTTTAAGAATGACAACATTAGACGTTGGATTGAGCAGGTATTCATGCAGACGATTGATGTCTGAGTCATCATTAGCAGCAGAAAGAATCGTCAACAGACTTTAGCTTACATAGCCAAATCCAGGCAATTCAAGGAAGCATTTACCAAACGGCTTGAACTGCCCAATAATATGATACAATTTGCAGAATTTGAAGAATTTCTTACAACCTTGAATAACCACCGTGGCCTTCATATTGCTCCATGAACTCATCGTTGAACTTCTTGAAACTGTCCATGATTTCCGGCATGTCTTCCTCTGCCGGTAAAATGGTTGTCCTTAAATGGAATACCCTACAAGAAAGAATAACAATCAGACACTAGCATTTAATTACAGTTCAGAAACAGACCCATCTAGAGACTTGCTTTTGCACACCCGCAAAAGGAAGGCCGAAGGGGGAAAATGCAAAACCCCCTTCAGAAACAAAAAGTGAGAAGCTGAGAAGAGGAAAAAGAATTCCCCATACCCCTGTCAGATGCTTACATGTCATCTTCATAAATACATGATTCATATTGAACGTGAAATTAAAAAGATTCAGTATGTGTTAGGAAATCAATCTGCAGGAAGAGAAACATAACCAGGAGAAACTAGAATCGGCAGAATTCTCTTTTGTTTTGTTTTATTTGTCTGTTTTCATGCATGCTTGTGTGTTTCAAGCAATGTAGAACCATTTGATAGAATACGATAGGAAAATGGCATTTAACCACATCTAAATCAAAATAAAACAACAAGCAGTTACCCTTCTTTCTGTCCAAATCCTGAACCAGGGACAGTGGAAATGCCAGTGGCCTCCAAAAGCTTGAGACAGTAGAAAACATCAGGAACTTTTCCAGCCATTTTGGCAGCGTCTATTGCTTTAGGTGGCAGTCTTATTTGAGGAAATGAATACATGGCACCTGAAACCAAATTCTACGATGTCATACAATGATCACATATAGATTGGGAAAGAGATCACGAAATGAAAGATGTTAAAAATAGCTAAGAAACAACAATTTACCTTCTGTGAAATTGCATATCACATTTCTGCAGCTGTTGAATCCATCAGTCATCATCCTAGCTCTTCTCCTTAAAGATTCCAGGATCCCTTTGCTGCGTTTTTTTTAATCATAAAACACTGTTATTACCTGCTCAAAGCAGACAATTCTTTGACTTTGACAGTGGACATCAACATCCATTAACTAGTTTGGTAATCAGATTGACAGTTTAGCATGGTACTAGATCAAAGGGGAATGTCCTTGGTTCCATTTCATAAGATTATCATGAATACTGAATTGACTCCCAAAGAACTAAATCTTAGCAGGCATACCTTTCCCTAATAAACTGCTCATATGAAATATCTCCAGGTTTAGGCGGGTTGACCATCAGCCCCATCTGTAAAGAGGTAGACTTTTTAATTGGAGTAATAACGAGAAACAAGAACTGGATTTCCCAGTTAAATAGATAAAAATACCACTACAGAGTGTGCAAGTCTACTTACGAATATCTGTGCAGGGACATTTGGACTGAGTGATACTGATGCAACCTTATAAATCTCATCAACAGCCTGCAGCATAAATCATAACAAACAAAAATGACTTTTGGATGTTTGTAGTTCAAATACTGCCGGAATTTAAAGATCCTTCTTATGTTTAATTTCAATATTGCAGGTCGCAAAATACATGAGACTGAAAACAGTGAACAATTATTGTGGAAAGGAGAAATCTATTTGATAAAAAGAAAACCTTTGGAGGAATGTTGGTCATCTCAAAGTATCCACCCCGCTGCCCACATTCACCCCAATATCCTTTGGACACGGTGTGGAAAGAAATGAGCTGAACTTCCTTGCTTACGGGTGGCCCCATGCCCATCAAAACCTTCCAAAGTCGCAACAAAAATATGACTAATACAAGTTGTAACTCCAGGTAACAAACACTTGAATTTCGAGGCAAAACAATATTTACCTTTCTAGCACTGATAAAAGGACGCTCATCCTGATAAATGTTCTGCTGATAAACTTCGTCTCCAAGAAGAACCAAGTTTTCTTGGTAACAGAAGTGCAAAATTTCCCTTAAATTAGCTTCACTAAGACACTGACCAGTGGGGTTGCCTGGGTTAATAATCACCATTGCTCTTACCTGATCACATATCAATCATGTTAGAGATTTATTTTGCAGTGATGAGTGCTACAAGATAAGTTGGGTCAGCAGGTAATTAATGCACGTTTAGTTTTCAAATGGAAGAGGACAATAAACCAATCTTCACAAGTATATATATATATATATAATCTCAGAGGGTGATTGTTCAAATAACTGGCTAAACCCGGACAGTTAAACCAGTACCCTGATCCATTCTGTTTTTACAGTTTTCAGTTAACTTCTTAGGTTTCAATTTCCAAATAGATAGCTAGCAATTGCATATATAATAGGAAGAGTCAAAGCATACTAACAGTTATTCCTTTAGAGCGAGCTTGTGCAACTGACTGTCTCAGGTCATTTACATCAAGACCCCAGTTTGCTGTCTCTTCTAGAAAATATGGAACAAGGGAGCCCCCAAATAGAGAAATTGCAGCAGAGTAAAGTGGGTACTGTGGCACTGGAACCAAAATCTGACAAATATGCAGTTTTTGTATTAACAAGCATTATCTTGTAAACGGTACTATAATCGTACTAAGACAAAGAAAACCTCCATTGTTACCAGCAGGAAAGAAGGGATTGGAAAGTTGTAGAAGAAGCAGCCTACATTCAATCAAAGAGGGAGACAATAGTACTTGCAGGGAAGTATACGTACCCCATCACTTTCACCTCTGATAATAGTATTCAAGATCTGCATAACACCTTTGCTGGCACCATCAGTGAGAAATATGAGTTCTGGGTCACTGTCAACAAAGCAAGCAGCAAAGTGAACTTCGGCTTACCACTTCCAGTCCAAAGATAACTATTTATTCGAAACACAACTTTGGTTTTTATTTTTTTCATGTAGTCAAAGAGTTGAACAATAAAAATCAATGGCTATAACACATCACCTTGGATATCCATCACGCCTTTCAATGAAATCTGCTACCTCCTTCCTAACTCCCGGCATACCTCGGGAGTCAGTGTAAGCACCTAAACATATGAACAAGAGTGGCTTTAATTTGCATTGCAGGCTGATGTCTCAGTGGAACTACTCTTTAACTAGCTAGACTTCAGCAGCACAGTATTGAAAACCATAAAGTTGTTAAGACAAGAACATCTATGAAAGGAATATTGGCGAGAATGAAATAACAATTAGGAAAGATATGTGTAGAGTAGTCATAAGGGGAAGCATCTAGAACACAACCAACTAAAACCAAATCTTAATATTTCAATGCATGTGATCTAATGACCCTCCATAGACCACCCCCATATACGCATGATACACCGAAATACTCGATACAATTGCTTTGGATTTTTCAACCCTATCCCAAACTTGTGTAAGAAAAGGCAGATAAGAAGAAGATACCTAGACCACCAATAGTCATAGCAAGATAATGTTTAGCTTTTGCAATTGCATCCGCAGGGAAAAACAATCCTACATTTGGATCATCTAATAGAAATGGAGCTTGGCAGAGAGCAACCACCTGCAATAGAACTTTTCATGGTTCAACTCGACTATATAGACAAGAATGCATAAGCAACTCAAAACAGTTCGTTTAAGCAGTAAATACATAAGATAAATAGACAGGAATATAATATACTTCAACTTAACCTGGCGAGGAAAGGTAAGTGGCTTCTGTCCAAGCGCATGAGGATTGCCGACATTTGTGAAAATAATCTACCGAATAAATTTGAAGCAGTGAGACTCGGAGAAATATGCATAGGATAATGACATGTTATACAAAAAAAAAAAAAAATCAATTATTTGTCCTGGTTGATTAAAGCCAAAATACAGATGCCATCTCATGGTTTTACAAGGAAGAAAATGATATGTGAAGTAAGATTTTACACATAAAGTAACATGTTAAGGCCCTAGAATAATATCAGGTCTAACGTTTAAGATTGTCATTGATAGCCAAGTGCAGGGCCGTGGAGGATTAATTGCTATTGCATGGCTCATGGCTGTGCTACGAAATATGCAAGAACATGTTTTTGCGGATACATGCTGTTCTTCAATAAACAAATTATACGCAATAGAAAATGCATCTCATATAGGACTAAGTTTTCACATTTGACGAGAGAAAAGCGTCCCTCTAATGAAAAATGCACGTTACAACATGTGACAAGTCCTTCATGAATTCAAAAGAAGAAGAAAGGGAATACAAACAAGAGGTATATCCAACAAAGGAACGGCAGTGATTTATACGAACACTTGGAAGACACTGAATAAGCAACCGAAACTAGAAGCAATTGATAAAGATTAGTCAGCAGATTCAAAATTGAGGTGTGCAAAATCAAGTAAAAATCTCCAGTTGTTGCATCCTGATAAACCCAGTAGAAACTCAACACATTTAAATCCACTTAACATCATAAGCAAAATTATGAACAGCAACATTTCTAAAGAAAACTTGAGCAGACTACACACACACACACACACACACACACACACCTTCTTCCCTTCCTTCTGGAGCTCAGAAGCTCGAAGATACAACTCGCCTCTAACAGCATACTGAACCTTCTTGACATTTTCATTCAACGATTCATAGTCTAATGCTCTAGGTGCCATGACAGTTAGTCTACCTTCTCACCCGGTCTGAAAAATCAAGTAAGACAGCAAACTCAGTTCCTAGCCATCAATTTTCTTCAGAAAACATTAGAATGAAAACTAAACATTGGATGAAGCAACTGCTCTGTGATCTTAAGAAAAATTGCCCAATTGTCAGAATTTTAAATCTAATAACAACATTTCAAGCTACGAATTTTGACAAGGAATTCACAGCAACCAACGAATAATTATATAACAAATGAGCCAGAGAAGTCAACGAAAACCATCAAACATTTTAGAATCAGACAAAGAACATGCTAACACAACTTCGAAAGGGAAAAATAATTGAAAAAAAAAACCTCAAAGCCAAGATAGAGCAAGAAAGAATAGATCAAATTACATTCACGAGAAATCCCTTAAAAAGATTAAGAAAAAAAAAACATCAAATGGTTTGGTGAAGCTACCTGGCTATGACACTGTTTTGGTAAGGGAGATTCACGTGTGTGTTTTCTGCTTGGGCGGGCAAAGACAGGAACTAAACTATGCTGCATGCACAAGAGCAGAATTTCTTTTTTGTGTCAGCAAAAAAATCTGGTTGTGAGGATATACATATATTTTTTATTATGTGGCAGCAGTCAGCACATGCACTCAATAGTGGCAGCACCAGAGCCACTGAAATTTGGACTTGTTCTGGACTATTGTTTTGTTTATTTAACCCAAAGGGATAAAGCTATCAGTATTCAACAAGTGTGGTGTAGCTTCAAACACTGAGTTCTTGGTAGAGACTCTCCTCCTGGTCATCTCTCTTGGTTTTACTTTGCTGGAGTCAATAGGAGTCACTCTCAGCTCAATGCCTGAGTGATCCTAGCATAGCTACTAAAACCTGTCACGAGTGGTAAGTTAATTTGAGAGATTTAAGATGTGGAGCCTAATTTATATTGAATTGGATAAAATATAATTTAAAGAATTTTGATCAACTTAGTTGACCTCATCTAAATATTAATAAAATAAAATAATATCGTTTTAATAAAAATAATTAATCTGAATAATTTTATCCATATAATAAATATGACCATTCAACTTATTAGTTAAAATAACTTGAATAATTATGAAGTTTTATATACTATTTGTTTTTTATTCGGGCTAAGATTTATTCTTAAAAAACATCAAAGAAAGCTGCAATATATTTTAAAAAAGTACAGATCAACAGTGATAGCTGACAGCCTCCAACCAGAAGTAACTGCTCGTCTGATTTCTAGTTTCTCTGTATGAGAATGATTTTTGTATTTGCTGTATCCTTATTTAGGTAATCTTGGGCGGCCTCTCCTTTGTAACCAAAGAAGAAAACTAGTATGTCCGTTAAACGAAGAGACATGTCAAGAATCGACAATGTCATGGTATTGGAAAGCAAATTTCGACACCAACAATCATTTCTAGCCCTTGCGTTCGAGGGCCTCTGCAAATGACTGCAAGAACTAGGGTAAACATTTTCAGTTCAGTTCGATTCTGGATTAAAAAAACATAACCAAATTAAAATTATTTTTTTTTCAAATTTTTTAACCGAACCGAAAACCGGTTCAAACCGACCAGTTTTGATTCGGTTCGGTTTTTTTCCTTCCAAACCGGTCGGTTCGGTTCGCTAGCTTGAAAATCTATGAAATGATGTCGTTTCTGTACAAGCCAAAATACACAACTTTCTCCCTGAAAAGTATGAAATCTAGGGATTGATTCTAGCTTCAAGACGAAGCAGAAGAAGTAGCTGCTACCGCTTCGTGGGCTTCCTCTTTTTCTTCTGAGTCTGCTTGAAAGGTAACTTGAGAGTTGAAAGAACTAGAATAGAGCATGACAGAACAGAACCAGTAGCTTTGAGCTTTCAATGACCGGAAGCAGGAAAACAAAATCAGGATTTGGCGAAGCCCACTGTCCCGTTCTGAAGTTTCCCTCTGTGTTGGTGCAGCAAGACAGGGAGATCGTATCGAAAAAACTGATTTTCCTCTCCTCCCCAGTTGAAGTATCAGATGAAAGCCTAGCTAGAGTGAATAGAAAGAGTGGATTGTTAAACTCATTGTCCGTCCTCTCTTTCCTTTCGGTAGTTGTTTGTGTGTGCGCCTTCGGCTACTGGTTAAGAATCTTAAGATTAGAGAAGGTTAGATGCAGAGAGCAAAACAAATGGAGGGGCGGCTAGTTATGTATTTAGGGAATGCTCCTTTAGGTTTAGGGTTAGAAAAAACTATCTATTTATACTTGTTTTATTTTTTAAGTGTTGGCTTGGTTGAACCGGTTCGGTTCAATCGGTTTCAGACTTTCGAAACCGAACCGAACCGGATTTTTTTGTGATTTTTTAATCGGTTAATTTGGTTTTTTTTCGGTTCGGTTATTTTGATTTTTTTTTTTAATTTAATCGATTTATCGATTTTTTTGCTTACCCTAGCAAAAACTAAACTACTGCGTTCTTCTTCAGCTCTTATATTGTTTTCTTTCTTACTTCCCAGGAAAAGAAGAAACGGGGCTGTTGCTGTCAGGTTGATTAAGGGATGAAAGAAACAAAGGGAAGCAGAAGCAACACATCCAAGTCGCTAGTAAGAGCTTTTAAAATCTTAATTATTCTCATAAAGTCAAGTAAATTTACAAGCGCATTGTGTTAACTGTTATGCCTGCAATTCTCAATGCTTGTATCCTTGGAAAAGAAAACAGCCAATGCAAAGATAAAAAGGATAAAAAATCCCTTAAAATTTACAATAGGAACAAAACCACAAGGAACACTTCACAAGATTACAAAATCTGTTCCGAGCCGAAGAGACAGTCGAAAAAAGCTCTGCGCAGACGGGAAAATCAACATCCTTCCAGTCCCATTTCCACAGCTAATGCGAAAGGGGCATGGCTTATTCTATGCCCTGATACATATATGATTATCTTTATTCCTTTTCATACAGCTGTGTTACTTAGTACCAGTGCACCAGACAAAATTATGCTTGCAAAGAGCCCAGCAGACATATTATTGTACACTACACTACACAACCAAGCAAAGAGTGTGTAGCTGGTAGTTTCCTTCTATGCAAACGAGCATGCGTGACTCATTGTAGGTGGTGAAATATTCTATATTTGACTGCCGTTAATTGAAACAGCAAGGCATGGATTCTTCTCTGCATGGTTGTCAGATCCGGCTAGGGACTAATCTGAAAAAAAAGTTTGGGTTGTTGAGTCACCGAGTTAATCCATGAGTTATTGAATCATTGGTCAAACCGAACCAACCATTTTTGTTAAAACAATACCATTTTGTTCTTCCTTCATTTTTTTTTAAATTTCTTGTTATTAATGCTATCAGATTTGATTAAATAAACCTAATGATAGACATGATTGGATCAATTAAGTTTTATCCGGTTAATATTTTGTTAAATTCAACTTTCCCAAATTAAGTTAAACAACCATGCTTCAACCCATTGAGGAGGAAGTGTGTTCATTGGTAAATCAACAGACAAAATTGTCTCAGTCACTAGATTGTAAGCATCGACATAATTAATTATATCATCTTATAATGGATAGGGGAAATACTTTGGAAATTACAAAAACCATATCATATTCAAGATGGAGAACTACAACTCTCCTTGTAAGAGCCTAAAACCAAAGGGGGTGGGCCACATGAAAAATGTCAATCCGACACAATTAACTGTTGTGTTCTGATGCAAAATAAACAAACAGGTAATGAAGGAGAGGAGAAACTATAGTTTCTAGCTCCATCACTTCATCTCATTTTCTTCCACTCTCACGGGAAAAAAATTCCTATGCTCTACAACCATGACTTCCCACAATTTCCTTCTTGGTCTCCTGATCACTTTAATGGCAACCCTAGTAGCTTTAGGTTTTGCCTCTGATGACTCCACCAATTCACCAAATATGTACCCATTTACTTGCTCTGATTCTGAAGACATCAAAATTTGTAATGCCTCACTGTACCATACCAACTACGACAGCTTACAGAAAGAACAGCTTGCTTCCATTTATGGTGTCAGCCCAGCTCAGATCATTTCTATTTCCTATGCAAGCCGACAAGACTATCTTGTAACGGTACCTTGCTCGTGCAAAAATATCAATGGCACTGTTGGATACTTCTATGATGCAATCCACAACGTAAGTCAAGGAGAACTGTTTTCTAATGTTTCAGCTCAGATTTTTAATGGGCAAGCTTGGTGGGTTGAAGATGAAGCGTGGTTGTTTAATCCAAGAAATAATTTCTCCATGCATCTCTTGTGTGGGTGTACAAAAAGCAAATCCCAAATTGTGGTAACATATACTGTTCAGCAGCATGACACATTATCAGATATTTCAACCAGGCTATCATCTACAGTAGGTGGCATACAGAGCATGAACATAAATCTGATTAAGAACCCAAGTTCCATAAATGTGGATTGGGTGCTGTTTGTTCCCATGGACAGTAAACCGGCCTCTGGAAAAGGTGAATACGAGTTCTTTCCCAAATTTTCAATATTTCATCGATATAGAAGATAAATGGAGATATATCATTTATGTTTCCAATGTCTCCGTTTCTTCTATCTTGAGAGAGTAATCATGCGCTATGTTTCACAGCAATATTTGTCTTTTCGGGGAAAAGAAAATTAATCGCATACATGTATGTATGTTTGCATGAAATGCAGAACTTGATTGAAATTGAGTAAAATCCTGTGTAATTTTTCTTACATGTATCTTTGTCTTGTGTTTCCATTCAGGATCAGGAAGGGGACACAAATGGATAATAATCGTCGGCATACTATCTTCTCTGACAGCACTTTCAATCATCACATTGGTAATCCTCCTTCTTAGGAGAAAAGGATGCCGACAGAACAGCGAGGAGGACTTGAAACCTGTACCCAAAAGCATGAGCACGAACAGAGCATTTTCCTTGCAGAGTCTGTACAAGGGAAGTAACGAAGGTTAGATTTACTCATGGAATCTGAAAAATCATAAAAAAAAAGTCGCATTAGTTTTATTGTACATGGAAATAACTAGGGTAGCATTAAATTCAGCTGAGACGAAAGAGCCTGCAGTAAGTGATGAGTTTGCATTCTGCAGATGGGACAGCTTTTGAATCAGAAAAACCAGTCGTCTTTAGTCTAGAAGAGATTGAAGAGGCTACAAAAAGCTTTGACAAAACGAAGAAAATCGGAGAGGGTGGATATGGATGTGTGTACCATGGATTATTGCGAGGACAGGTATAGACTTCTTTCTTGATTTCTCCCGAACCCATGCTCATAAGAGAAGGTCTCCAAGGTAGAAAAAAAAAAGTATGAAAATACGATTTTTCCTTGCAATATTCAGGAGGTTGCAGTAAAGAAGATGAGATCAAACAAATCCCATGAGTTTTTTGCAGAGCTCAAGGTCTTATGTAAGATCCATCACATAAATGTGGTGAGTGATCATTAACCATACTCGTCAATCTAAATGCAATTTTCAAAGAAACATTTGCCTCTATTTACCAAGTATAAATCATGTAACAGGTGGAACTTCTGGGTTATGCCGGTGGAGATGATCACTTCTACTTGATTTATGAGTATGTTCGAAATGGGTCACTTAGTGATCACCTTCACGATCCATTGCTAAAAGGTATTCAAATTAGCGGTACAACATATGCCTCTTAGTTTAGTAAGATGACTTTTCTGCTGCTAAATGTATGATAGGGTAAGCCTAAGATACCTCTCTGTTAGTTCATAATGAACCCAGAAGAGAACCATGTCAATTTTTCCTTTGAAAAGGATGTTCTTTGAGACTAATGAGTTGTATATTTAGTTATCTGTAGGTATCACAAGACAGGATTGATGCATGTCTTTGGAAAACATGGTTTCAACTTCCTATAGATGGAATATTTTACAAATTTGTTGAGCATTTGGTTTGCAAAAGCTTTACATTTAGGCATTTAACAGACAAGAAAGCTAGCTAGCAGCTGAAAAATGGGGTCTTGAATCAGGTCACCAGCCACTCTCTTGGACAGCAAGAGCACAGATTGCCCTTGATGCTGCAAAGGGAATTGAATACATCCATGACCACACCAAAGCACGCTATGTGCACAGAGATATAAAGACAAGTAACATTCTACTCGATGAGGGACTGCGAGCAAAGGTACTTAAAACATGTTTTACTAGCAGTTTTTTTATGCTATTATTATCATCATCATACTTCATTCTCTAATGATACACAACTGTCTTTGACCAAATGAAATGAGTTTTCCTCGATGTTAGAGCGAGCTTCCATCGTTTTATCAGACAAGACCTTCTAAAATGGAAAACACAATTAGCTAATCATCATCTGGCTCTATAGGTTGCAGATTTTGGATTGGCAAAGCTTGTTGAACGAACGAGTGATGAAGATTTAATAGCAACACGACTGGTAGGAACACCAGGCTATCTTCCACCAGAGTAAGTCTGTTATATCCTGATTGAATTGTGTGTGCGTGTGTGGTGTCATTCTAGTTTGAGAAAGGAGAAAATTGATCTGTCTTTCTGATTTTACGTACTGCTTGGAAAGATCTGTGAAGGAGCTGCAGGTGACTTCCAAAACTGATGTATTTGCATTTGGAGTAGTTTTAGCTGAGCTGATAACAGGACAACGTGCACTTTTGCGTGACAATCGAGAGAGAAACAAGATGAAATCACTCATCACAGTTGTAAGCTTTACACATAATTACTCAATCATTCTTAATATAAGACTTGCATATATTTTTCTGTATCATATATATGCAACTATGGTCAATACTAACCTGATACATGCTGTCAGGTCTACAAAATTTTTGAAGATAAAGATCCAGAGACTGCTTTAGCAGATGTCATCGACAAAAATCTCCGCAACAGCTACCCCATGGAGGATGTCTACAAGGTTATATATTTAAATATAGCTTGATCTTATTACTGTATCTGTCTCGTGGATTTCTACGTTAAGCCTATACAGAGGACACATTAGTATATTCCTATTATGTATTTTTTTTTTTTATGAAATTGAATATGAATGTTTTTCACCAAATCCAACAGCATAACATCATGATGTTATAAATCATTTTCCATGTATATAGCTTAATATATGATAATTAAATTAATAAAAAAGTTGATAATAATAAATATAACCATGATTTTTCTTTCTATTTGGTTGCAGATGGCAGAAATTGCTGACTGGTGTTTGAGCGAAGAAGCAATTAATAGACCAGAGATGCGAGAAGTAGTTCAAAAATTATCTATGATCGTAGTGTCCTCAGTAGAGTGGGAGGCTTCACTGGGAGGGAGCAGCATATTTAGTGGGGTTTTTAATGGAAGATGAACAAATTGTAATTTTCGAGTCTATGGTGTGTTTTTGAAACGTCTTTCATTTAATTGTAAGAGTTTTAAAAGACCCAGAAACATGTGTAATTAGGATTTGCAGTGTTAATTTAATTTTGCATCATAATTTTGCTAGTCACTAACTTTTTTACCATTTAGGTTACAATAGTTTTTTTTTTATGTTTTTTAAAAGGGTATTTGTATTGAAAAGATATTAAATTTATGACTTCTTAGTGTTTTTCTATGATTTTAATGTTACGATATTAAAAATAAATTTAAAAAAATTATTTTAATATAATTTTAAGTGAAAAATACTTTTAAAAAAACCAAAAAAACATGTGTAATTAGGATTTGCGGTCTTAATTTAATTTTGTATTATAATTGTGCTAGCCACTGACTTTTTTACCCATTTAAGAGTGCCATAATTTTTGTTTTTGGATACTTTTAAAAGTATGTTTGCTTGAAAAAAATATTAAATTCATGTTTTTTTTGTGCTTTTCGATGATTTTGAAGTGGTAATGTCAAAAATTTTAAAAATCTAAAAAGTAATTATTTTGATGTATTTTCAATCGAAAAACACTTTTAAAAAGCATATTACATCACAATATCAAACACGCATAACTGGTTATTTTAGTGCTCTTGAGTCATATATTAGAGCAACTAGGGCTGATATAAGGTATTTTTGGTTTTTTACAAAAAAAAAAAACAAAAAAGTTGTTGACCACGTGTCAGCAGCTTCGCCGTCTTCTATGGTGCATGTGACTCTCTTCGATGGTTGTAACCGTGATTTTGCCGTATCATTTGATTTATCTCGACATTCTCTTCCTTTCTGGGTAGCGTGTATGGTGGTTCGGTGTAGTTGGATCCAAAATTGATTTTCTTTTCTTTATTTTCCTTTTCTTTCTTCCTCAAATTGCGTGTTGGTCATGTAAAAAATTATATCAGCCCTTCAAATTATTTTTTCTTTTGACTCATTCCCTCTTCTCTTATTTGCAATTGCTTTATTTACAATTATTATTTCTATTTAGATTTTATTTTTGATTTCATCACTGGTCATTTGATTTTTAATTGTTTTTTTTCAA
>Ga0307517_10006108_pt1 | contig 17931 bp, 18 predicted proteins | sample 23_EM_MG_FD_194515 | JGI IMG/M metagenome (GOLD analysis project Ga0307517, IMG submission 194515) | Populus trichocarpa ectomycorrhiza microbial communities from riparian zone in the Pacific Northwest, United States - 23_EM | ecosystem: Host-associated > Plants > Roots > Unclassified | place... | reverse complement strand
TATAATCTAGAGTTCACATCCCTTCCATCATCCATTGTTCTTTTTTCACCGGATACCCTTTCACCTTCCTACCGCTTCTTCCCTCCATTTTTCAAGTTGTTACTCATGCGCACATGGCCCTCTTTTGGCATTTCAAAGCAACACCCATCTACACGAACACGCCGATGGCCAATGGCCACATACCCACATGTATTCACACCATATGTACAATATTTTAATTAATCAAACTACTACGAGGATCTTAGGATGTTTTCGTAATGTAAAAAAATCGTGCCAAGGTCGGACGTTAGGGGAGAGAAATACAGTCAAACTCCTCTTAACTCATACCTCTGACCAGTGACAATTTGGCCGATAAACCACTGCAAAGCGCGGACTACCGCCGACTCTGTGGGCATACCATAACTCATAAGTCCACAATAACAACATATACCCCATCTCCAGACAAAACACACTTCTACATTACACACTCCTTTGGTTTTGTGGTCAAATAATTAATCCATTACTCATTGCTCATGATCATCACAGACCTGGACAGCAATCATAAACGCGGGCCGCTATGCCGCTGAGTCTTATTGATGCATGCTCTTTGACTTTTTCAGGCAACTTCGAACAATGATGAACCTATTCACAACTTAATATCAAGCCCTCATACAGACTCCATTTTTCTTCTATTAATTGCTGCGATGCAGCCTATCAAGCGCCGCCGACTGGAGTTCTCAACATCCAGCGTAACAGAGGTTCTCTCTGAAAAACTCCTCTCCGACGTCTGCACTGAAGTCGACCATGAAATCGCATTAAAGCAGCAGTTGAGCGCAACATTAGAATCTAGGATTGAATGGGGTTTGATTCTTCAAGAATCTATCGAGAAAGGTGCTTTGATTCATTGATTATTAGCTTTTGCACAGTTAACCTTCGACACCACAGGGAGTGGAAACGCTTCTGGTGACACTTTTCGAGGCGTCGCTTTTGATGCTCTATCGGTCGTGGAAGGCCAATCCGAATACATTCTCACCCATGGTCCTGCTGCACCCCCGTCTCTCAATGTCCATTTTCCACGGCCTGCTCCCCGAAAATCCCTTATTTCAAGCAGTAAACCAAAGCCTGCGTTTCTGTATATTCGAACGAATGCACTATTAAACGACGAGGAAAATGGCCAGAACCACATGTACCTCTTAAAATGTCCGCGGTGCTCCAGAACTTCCTTTACATCTCTCCAAGGCTTGCTCAACCATGCTCGCCTTGCTCACAGCCTTGAATGGGGGACTCACGACAAATGCGTCAGGGCTTGCGCCGTTCCCGACAACGACTTGGATGTGGGTAATGGGACTGAAGTGGGATTAGGACCAGGAGGCGTTCTTCCAGGATTGCAGACTATATTCCAGATGGCCGTTGGGGCAAAACAGAACAAAGGAAAGGAGGATCCGAACGACGCCAATAATGCAGCAACGGCCCTCGATAACGAATCTTCAAAGGCAGGCAGTCATTTGATCCAAACACTTGGTTTACATGAAGACTCTCCAGCCCTCGCCTCGTTTCTGGGCAAAGAAGCAGTTCGTCGCCAGATCAATGTTTTCGACACAACTGAAGAACTAGACTTGGAAAATTTGAACACAAGTTCTCGTCAGATGCGACCCTACAAAATGTCGTTCGCATCGCGAAATTTCACAGAAGATTTGACAACTGAAACCATCTCAGATATTGGGGTTGAATGCGACAATGTTACCTCTGAACCGGTGAGCAGCATTTAAATTGGTTCAAAATAATTGTATCCTTATAACTGTGTTTCTATTCATCACCTCAGATAGACAAGGTCGTAGCGTCTAATCAAAGCAGCAGATTCCATTTCATCGCCCGAATTATTATCATGGACCGCAGTATATGGATCCCACCAGGTTTGTGTTCAAGTCTTGAGTGTGGCTTGCTACTATCACTGACACCGCTCGTGCCAAAGAACAAAGACCAGATGAGTTCAAGGAATACTCGCACAAGTGGATGATATCTGTGGAATCTCCGTCTTACGTGCGTGTTGAAGCTGTTATTCAAAAATTTTATCTTATTTGCGTGTAGGCCCATGACATTACTACTTTCCTGAATAGCCTTGAGGTCGTGCCTTGTGATCCAACAATTTCAATACCTTTGCCGCCTCCGACCTCGAGTCCGCCATTTGTGGTAGTCGGTCGTTCCAACCTATCCTTTCTGGCGAAGGTCGTGTTTTCTTTTACTGGGACTTCATCTGAACAAGGATGTCCAGATCAGAAGGTCGCTTTTGAGCACTGGGTGGAGGTCAGCATACTCACCCGATTTTCATTTCGAAGTCTTTCTCATCAAGGGTTCCTAGTTGGATCCCCTCGACACTCAAAGTGTTGTATCGGGAGAATCTCAGGTATTGGATGTCGAGTTGGACAAGAACACGGTTCTTAAACCTCCTCAACCCAATGCAACGCCAATCGGATCAAAGGTTCTCTGGAATCGCAACCCCCTACGGAGTGTCAAACCCGAGAAAATGACGAAAACAGAGGACTACGACCAATCCTTATCGGACCCTCATAAGGGTGAGTAATTATTACGTACCAAGGGATCTTTTTCATCTATTTCATGGCAGCGTCGAACGCGATTTTGACCAAGCTGGTAAAGAGATTCCCCTTGATCTCGGAAGGTTAGGACTTGTCCGCATCAAGACCATAGGCCTACTCACGATATTATTCAGGAAACCATGCCCAGTGTACAAACTTTCCGTATACGATGGTTCCGTCCATCGAATATTTTAACACCCTTATATTTGGACGACGGAAGGCCATCGAGGTAAACTGTTTTATATCGAGGGTTGATAGCTTTCTAAATGCCCCGAATTTCTTAGTGGGGTCGCTCGCGAGCTATTCGAGATGCCTACAACAGCACACTCCAAAAGACTTCTCAGTCGGCTTTAGTTCCGCTCACAGTGGCGGAGGTTTATTCTTGGCTTTCTATGAATGGGCATTTCTGCAAAGTGAAATCAGAAGTCGACAAAGGACCTCAATTTAAGCAAGAACTTTCCGAGGACGGTGTGAGAAGCTCTCATATGCCAACAAGCAAGCGTGTGGTCACTTGGTGTCATATATGTGGCTTAGAGACTTCGATGCATCGGACGAGAAACAATTTCAAACTGGAGCAGCTGGAGGGTGAAAATCCTGCAAAGCCAATCAGCAACGTTCCGCATGCGGATAATATCTTTACGTCCGACGAGACCTGTACAATCGTCCCTCGAGTACTTCACATCACCAAATTACCCCAAATCGACGTCCGCCTACCACTGTCTGACGTAGAACCACGAACCAAGGGTCAACCAGGGTGTCTTATTCGACAATATCGACCTTTGGTGTCAGCGCCGGATCCTTTATTCCTCTTATCGGTCCACAGGTTGGTAGATGACTTAGGCTTGTCGAGCTTCCGTCATCTGACTGTACCCGCGGAAAGCAGAAAGGGCTTCCCCTCGTATCCCATCGATCAGCTCGGGAAACATCGAATGGACATTGAGAAGAATTTAGCTCCACTCGGACTCCTCTCTCTCCTCACAAAGGAGTTTATCCGTGTCCTGGTGACCCACGGTCTGGAGGTTGCAAACCGCGACAATACTATCGCAGCTTCCACGGTGGCACCTCGTTCATCCAGCAAAAAAAGGAGCAGAAGCATGCAGGAAACGGAATCCAAGCCACCCCGCCGCATCTTGACTCCAACGCACATTCTTTCTGGAATTCTAACCCGTGGTCGAGGTAGAGGGTTGACGCAGGATCCCTTGGACACCGTGGTGCTGCTGTGCATGTCGAAGTTAGGAATTGGAGTAGATCCTGACTCTCGCCACACTTGTTGTCAGGGTGAAGGAGCCACTCCATTAGTCAAACTTGAAGATTAGGAGCTCTGCGTCAACGCAGGTCGAATTTTTCTAGCCTCAGAAGCAGGTAGTTTTACACTGGCGAGGCCCATGTCAGGCGCAACATAATCATTATCTTCAGGATTCACCCGCATTCGTCGTTCGCGGTTGGTTCCAAGAGCCTTTCCTTATCTTCGACCGTCGTACCGGCAATCCACGAGACGACTAAATAATTGGCCGCTCGTTAAAGTTGCGGATTGCTTCTATTAATTGCTTCTCGAAGGACTCAACTCGGCCTATCAGTATAAAGGGATTCCTGCGACCTTAGGATATCGTCGTTCACTTTTCTTCCTTCGCCTTTCGACTTTCAGGCCCTTTCTGCTTTCGTTCTTCCATGGCCTATCTCGACCTATCTTTGATTTTTTGTGCGATTGTCTTTGCGGTCGGCGTTGACGCGGGTCACATTAAAAGACATCGCTTTTCGACCCACCGTGGTCCGTGTGTACATCATACCGCTTCAACCAGGCATGTTACGACATCTGTTGCAGTTACCACCACGCACACCTCGTCCACGCGCACCCTGTCTACGCATGCTCCTTCGTCAACAACTACGAGCACTATCAACGTCGTTGTCCCCTCTGCAATCAAACCAACAACTCAAGCCGTACAACCTCTCAGCACGTCGCTGGTGCCTAACAACATCAAGGCCGGTATTGCAGGAGGAGACGCTTTTCCCTATTTGAAGGACCACATTGGTTGGTGGTACGACTGGTAAGTCTCTCTTTCCTGTTGTCTTGGATACGTGCTCATCAATCACAAACGAACAGGTCTCCAAACCCTTCGAAGCCAGGCAAACCGATCCCTGTTCCAATGCTGTGGGGTAATGGCACCGTTGATAGTCAAGATGCGCAGCGCTTAAAAGCATTTGAACATTTGACCACGGTCCCACAATATGTTCTGGGTTACGAGGAGCCGGACTGTCCTAGTGGCGAAGGCTCGGCTGGAATGTCCGTGGAGGATGGAGTCGCGAAGTGGGAATCTTTGATTGCACCCCTTCGCTCCAAAGGAACCAAACTTGGGAGCCCATCTATGTGCAGTATGTCTTGTGTTTGAATAGCATCGCAGCTCCATCTTTAACCCACTGACTGCTCGCCCTTTTTAGAGCAAATCGACGAGACCTGGTTAGCTGAATTCCAGGATCGGATTTCTACACCCTGGGACTTTACTGCTATCCATATCAACAAGAACAGCTTGGATGGGGTGAAGCAGGATATTGTGAGTTACTTACCTTCAATGCTGGATATGAAGTAATACTGATTGCCTCGGTTTATAGAATCACTACCTCAAATACGGGAAGCCTATCTGGGTAACCGAATTTGCTTGCGTCGATGGTAGGTGACCCGGCTTCCTTTCGATAGCGATCCTGACTCGAGCTCTTCATATCATAAAGATTTCGAGAAGTTCGTTCCGTGTACCGATCAACGAGCGATCAACAATTTCATTAACGAGATAGTCCCATATCTTGAAGACCACCCTAATGTCTACGCCTATGCCTACAGTAATGGCCTTGGGCTTGGCGACGTGTGGCCATTGATGAACGGCAATTCGCTGAGGTAAAGTTCATTTCTGTGTTGGATAAACTATATCTGACCTGTCGGTTGCAAGCGAATCCGGGCAAACATATCTCGCTGCGATCAGCAAGTATCATTAGATGGTACAAGCTATATGTAATCCCACTTTTTTTTTGTCCACTTCATGTATATACACCTGTTTCTCCTGAGGGGAATTGCAGATTTGACCTACCCTTTGTGCCTGGATCATTCATTAAACCGTGCTGACCACCCAGCGAGTATCAAACAAAGAAAAGGTGGAAATAATATAAACATTTTTATCTATGGATTGCTAACACCTAAAGCTTAGTAGATGTAGGGTACAATCCGGTAGGGCACTAGCTTCGTGTATTTAGCCCAATCTTCTCCATACCTATGATTGACAATGTAAATTGGCGAAGTCTATTAAAGAGATGGATCCGACGTACTTCTTTGCACACGCCTCATCGTCTCGACGTTGTCTGTGGATGAGCAGGATTGCAAAATATATGACATAGAAATAGGTGATGGGAGTGTCGAATCCAGTTGGGAGACACCACGCGAGACCCATAATCAAATCTCCACTGTAAAGGCGAATAAAGCCAATAGATTGCAGGTAAACATGAATATAGCTTACAGATAGTTAGGGTGTCGGGAGCGACCCCACCAACCCGATGTGAGAAGCTTAGAACCCTTGGTGGTGGTCATGTATTTGAGGTCTGACATGTGAACGTTTGAGTCTGCTCAGTTTTTTTGTTCTCGAGAAAAGCAAACTCACTTTTCGGGTTTTTTCCATTGCGAAAATTGTTCTTCTCGCCATTTGCATCTCTAAATATGTAATATCCCAAAAAGTTGACGAACAAAACACCAAGGGTACGGAGAGGGCCAAGTTCGACATGGTGGAAAGCGAGGTAACGGGCTTGCAGAGTGTAAGTAAAAGGAACAAACGTCAGGTCGCCGACGGCAAGCATGAACCCGAAACCGTCGCTTGTGATGTCCATGGTCGTGAATAGGGCAGGCTATAAGGAAGTAAAGGTTAGAAATGGTTGATAAAGAATTTACAAAATCTTACCTCGTTGTACAGACCGTCGGCAACATACCAAGTTTGGAATGCAAGCACCAACCACATGGAGTCTGTTACTTGGCTGAACCCTCCTCGACGCGTCGCTTGTTCGCAGACCATGCTGATATTGATAAGGACCCAAAGGATGAGACCAGGCCTGAGTTCATTGAACGACTTGATGTCGAAAGAACCGATGGAAGGGTTTAGTTCACGTCCAATAAACCACTAGAAATTGAAATCAGTTTACGGCTCATGGAAACATCATGAAATAACACCGACGTCATAGATGAAATTTCCAGAGTTGCCCCCAAGGGCCAGGAGCTTTCCCTTTCTGAAAGAAGAGATGTAACAATAGGTTGCCTGAACGAAAGCGTTGATGAGTGACGCGGTGACGATGCCAACCCATTTGTCGTAAATAAAGGTGAAAGATTCTGGCCCGAAACGTTGGATGATGCCAGCGGTGATTCCCAATGCCAACAAAAATGTAGAAAATGCTGAAACGTATTGTGTATCAGCAAATGTTTGAGAACTGTAGGAATCTCGGAGACAGTACCGTTGATTTTGTACTGTTTCTTTCCGCCGGTGCGCAAAGTGGTGCCTGCGACCTGGTCTCCAGGAAGCACAGCCCACGCGACGACGCAAAACGCGTACCAAGAAAAGTAGATGAGACTAGCTTCAGTGTCCCATAGCCCCTTCCACCAATCTAAATTTGTGACAGCGTTCAACACATGTTCGGAGGCTAAATCCAAATTGGGTGGACAACCCCCTGCCTTCTCGGAGCAACCAAAATAGAGGAGGTAGGTAGCAATGGGAACGCCTACTGAAATGGCGAAGGCACCAGGGGGTCCAAGAAACTCGTAGTGAGCCGTTTGGGGGTTTAGTTTGGAGGACATGGCGGTTGTGAGCATGGAGGATGAAACATGGTACGATCTGGTACTCTCTTGGTAACAGAACAAAGTCCGGCAAACGGAGAACTCGGTTCAGGTACGCCCTCTATTTGACATTCGCTCGGTTACATATGTACATACTCATTTCTTCTTCTTTCTCTTCTATTTTCATGCCCCTACTATGGCCTTAGCCCAACGCCTCAACGAACTCGCGACTGCCAACTCAGAAGGTCTCCTAAAGTATGCCGTCGCTCTCTGTGCCCACCGCTGCATTTTGTGACCAACGTTTCCAGCGACGATGAATACCGTCTCTTGCGTCAGAATGTATTTGAACAATATTCGAGCAATGCAGTCGTCCCCGTCGAATCCCCCATTGTTCCCATAGCCCGCGTCCGTGTCCGTGGTGAGTCCCTGTTATGCCTGCCAACACCTGCCAACATTAATTAAATTTCAGGGTCGTCGCCGACACCAATTCAGCGACGGACAGCACCTAAAGTGACTCCCGACCAGACCAAACCTCCACATTCTCCAACGCACGCAAAGACAACCGTCACTTCCAGTGTGGCCAATCTCTTACGCCGAGCCACAGGCCGCCGAACCCCAAACTCCTTTAACGACCCACCCACGACTAAAGATACACGCAAGGGTAATGGTGTGGACCATGGCCCCAAAGATACCACAAAGCGCAGCATAATGATTCCACGATTCCACAAGAAACCTCCCGAACTGCCGCGTCTTCGCGTGGAAGTTCTTCGGCCTCTCACAAGCACTGTGGAGTCTCCCAAATTACCAACCATACATACTGTCAGTGAGCATCGGAATCCTCCCCCAAGCCCTACCCCCTCTTCAAGGCAACCACTATCACCCCTCCATCCTGGGAAGTCAATCTCCACTATTCGCGATGTCTTTGATGACGAAAACCTGAGGTCTGCAACGGACATTCGTAATGCCATTGCTCTTACGGAGGACGAAGGTCGTCGACTAGTCAAAGCGTTCAACAATCTTGAAAGCACCACGACCCGCCGGGTTCAAAAGCAAAAGGCCCACCGCCTTCCTACCACCACACCTGCGAACATCAACATCCTCCTTGGAGGCAAGGAATGGCGCGAACATCGCTTGGTTTCATCATCATCGTCCCCGTTGCTTGATTCCAAACCGCGACACATCCTAAGCTCCGCCGAGAGCAACAGTGACGGAATATCGATTCGCTCGGGGTCTTCCAATAAGACGAGCCTTTCTCAATCTAGATCTATCTCGTCATTACCGAAGCAACCACCCATTAGCCCCCTTTCCCCTCACTTCCGCACCTCTTCGATTACCATGCCACGGAAGGATTCGGTCTCGTCAATGTCTTCACAAGCGCCCTCACATGTATCTGCTGGGATGTTGGGCGTAAGTACCCTCTCGAAAAGCACAAGCCATCTGGCTCTTCGAAGGCTGAAGGACAGCCAAATGTCAATATCCACAGAGACTGTGGGGCAGATCGTCTCCGAACCCCAGGACAGTGACGAGGACGCAGAACTCTCTGATATCCGTAAACGACGCGAAGATCTTATCGGACGGTACACCGCACGCCTGGAGTTTCTCAACGCTAAGCTCAAAGGGGCGGAGCTTCACGAGAAACTTCTCAGGAAATGAACCCATTGCAACCTTTCACTCTTTTCCCATACACGCCATCTATTCGGGCACTTGCTTCCACGATATATTTATAAATTCATCTATAATTCGCTGTACTCACGACTATACTACTTTCAGAGAGCATAATAAAATATCCATCCGATCAAGTCATGAAGATTGATACATAGCCCCCCTGAGTACCAAGCACATCATGCAAGATCACCTTGAAGCAGGGCACAGAACAATCAGGCTTTTCGAGGCTTTCCGTGCCTGCTCATCGTTCTATAGCCATCTCGGAGCTAAAACGCGAAGGGTGCCTACCTTCCTACTTGCACAGCATCGGTCTAATTATCTTCGCGTCGTCCAAGAGTTTTTTGCGCAGGTAACGCGAGCCGTACATCCACATCTTGGGTCTAACCCAACTCTAAAGCCGCAGAAAAGTTCCTTCGGCCCTCTGATGATGACCAATGTGCCAAGTGGTGGGTGCATTTGAATTTTGATTGGATGGCAGTCCGAGGTTGTAATCCCGTAATTTCTACCGATACAGGATTGGACTGTACTTGTTTCCGCAGCATTTGCGCAAGGGGAAAGCAGGAGGTCATGCCACCTTTACAGCCAGAGTTGAAGAGGACATTCAGCATTTCCTCCCGCAAGTTAAAAGGACGCCGCCTGCGATGCATACTGCCTTGAACGCCTCCCACCATGTCCGAACCCCTTATCCTCGTCCTGCAGCCGGATAACCCTTCCAACACTAGAATCATCGATAAAGATACTGGGGAGCTCGTATATACTGTGCACACCGAGCACGAGAAAGAGACCACCACGTATCTCAAAGATGCCGATGGGACGCTTGTGGCGCAGTGGGAATGGCACGACACACGCTCAGATATTCTAACCCTAGGAAACGCGAAGCCGATGCCGTCGAGTGCATGGCTGCAGAAGAGCTTGATTCCCTTTAATAGGTGAATTACTAGGGATGGTTGAGAGGAAGAGATTCTTACTGTGATGAATTTTAGTTCTGTGTCGTTCAAAGACAACAAAGCGAGATCGTTCAAATGGAAAGGCGTCGAAGGAGGTGGTCAAATGCAGGTACCGCCCAACATACTAACCATCTCCCTGACTTTCCTCATAATTATGAAACGATAGCTCTACTCTCCGGAGGAGAAAAACCATCCTATCGCAGGGTTCAGTAAATCCTTGCGGTACACCGATCGCAAAGTCAATCCACCTGCCGAGGTAGTCCGCGACGCGACATTGACATTGGGTACCCGAGCTCAAGAGATCACGAACTTGGTGGTGATATCCTTTTTGATGCTTGAGAAAACCCGCAGGATCAAAGAGACATCCCAAGGATCGGTTGCGAGTGCGCTTGCAGTCCAAATGGTTGACACTCGATAGATGGATGAATGCAACGTTCTGTGGTTTTTGATTTTCTGGCCAAAATATTAATCTCGCGTCGAGCGCACACTGGTTCGCTGTGATAAATAACTTAATTCGCCCGTTAGTCCTACACATCATAATCCTCTTCATTTTCCCTGTGATTTCTTGTCCTGTATCCAGCGACGACACCGCCCTCCGTCGTCGACTTTGTTATAACCCCAATATTTCATTGTCAGTGTCCTCTCACCAATTTCACCAGCAAAAAAACGGCGTCAACTTGTCCATCGAGCACTGCCTAGAGGAAATCTAAAATCGGTAGTTTCTGTCATTGCTTTCCAGATTTGCGGTTCAGGATATTTTCGGCCTGCTGTAACAAAGGAAATTATGCAAGACAATAGTTCAAGGCCTGAAAGTGGGCAAACGATGACATCAAAGAGACAAGTCTCTTTTGCCCGAGTCCCTCACTGATTAATGGGCGTGAGAAAAAATATTTGGGTGAGTTTGGTCCAAACTTGGTCAAGCCCCCCTTCAAGCTTCAAGTTTCAACCCCTCGGCCCTCAAAAAACATGCCTGGGTTATTCAAAGGGACTGTCATGAACCCAAGAGAAGGTCGAAACCCGTATGTGGTTTCCCATGTCCAAGCCCTCGAGAGTCGATGTGCGGAGATCCCCACATTTGCCCACCAAATGCATTGAGGCGATGATCGCCTCCAACAAAACAAAACTAATCTTCACACTTGTTACCGTGGTAGCTTTCAATTTGGGGAGATTACTGGCTCCCCTGTTGGTACTCGGTGGAAAGATAGACGCGATCTTTGCGACGATGGCATTCATGCACCACCCAGGGGGGGCATTCATGGACGCAGCCAGGAAGGGGCGTTCTCGATTGTGCTGTGAGTGCGTTTCACAGATGCCAATTTGGACAAATTTTCTATCCGACTGCTCTAACTATGTATGAATTAATTTTCTTCAATAGATCAGGTGGTTATGAAGATGATGTAGATCTCGGATACGAATTGTGCGTGAATCTTCCATCGTTCACAAATCGTCACCTTTAATTTCTCTGTGTAAAGCACATACACTGGGCAAGGTGACTTTCCTTATAAACTACTTGTCACTGTGGTCTTTTCATTTTCTAAAATGAACACTTCCAATCGAAATCAGGTGGTCAACCGGAGTGGTCTAAGATGCAAGTTCGCGACCAGGAGTGGTTGCGTGGAAACTTGGCACTTAGAGTTCGTATCTTTTCCAATTCACATCTGTTGTTGGCCTCTAAATTCTAATAACTATCTCATCTTTTAGACGTCGTGGAGGTTGAGGAAACCAGTCCGTGTTATACGCGGCTCGAGGCTCAATTCGCCTTATTCTCCAGCCGAGGGGTACGTATAGTCCATGTTAATTCCCTACGAAACTCGTGTAACTATGTCCCTTAGTTATCGCTATGATGGCCTGTATATGGTGGATGAGGTATGTACTCTTTTTGGTACCCGTCCTTTAAATTATGCACATCACTCTTTCTCATTGCAGGCGGACATGAAAGAAGGGAAGAGCGGATTCAAAGTTTGCCTCTTCCGACTAGTGGTTCGTCGCTCTCCATGCAACCGTATAATGCTTGTTGTTCAACATTTCATGTGAAGCGCTGTCCTGACCAATTACCTCTTCCCGATGCCATAGCAAGGCTGCCCATGGTTAAGCCTAGGGCGATGCAATTTAATAAAACCACGACGTCATCCGGGAACGCTTCGGATGTTGATGCGTTAGATGTTGATGCGATGCGTCATTGTTATATTACTCATGAGGAAATGTAAATATCATTATTGAATCCCGCTGTATATAGCCTTATATAACCCCCGGAATATTCCACCGAATTTCTTGCCTCCAATTGCTTGTTTGAAATTTCCTAACAAGCCTTCACCCAACCCCTTAAAATTTTCAGGTTGGCGAAATTAATGGCTTCCTCGTTGGTTCTCTACGGAAGAATAGACGTGATCTCTTCGGCGACGGCGTTGCCCCACCCATAACGGGCATTCGTGGATGTATAGGGCAGGACATCAGCTGCATTTTCTACCGTCTTGGACAGGGATGCAAATTTCGGGGGGGATTAGATGTTAGCGTTCGAAGGAATAACTAAAATATCATGATCTACCCTTTGAAAACTAAATGAAGGCACGTTGTAAACGACTCGTATTCTCACTGGCAGGAGGTCAGTAGCTTATAGAGTAGCCCGATATAAAGACCCGTGGGCACGAGCATCAACCTGGCAGCATACGGTACTTAAAGTACCTTAATGGACGTGAGAAAGAATCAAAATTGCCTTAAAAAGGTGTCAAACCTAGTCCATCTCTTAACCTCTACACTTCAACATGGCGCCAGGTTTTAAAGGAACCACTATGAATCCAACCCCAAATAGAAATCCGTGCGTACCTCTCTCTTATATATATTTTTTTCCCTTGGTCTTTGGGGGGTATTGTTAGATTGAATGTGGCGGTTCAGAAGGCGCGATGTCCGGAATGTTGATTGAGGAACTGTTGATCAAGTGCGTCATTTATGTTGATTTTCTCTTTTTTTCCCTACCCAGGTGTCGATTTGGAGAAATACCCGGATTTCCTGTGGGCAGTAGGTGGGATGGACGACGAGAGCTCTGCGATGCCGGCGTGCATGCACACTTGTCTGGGGGGATCCACGGACGTGGGGAGGAAGGGGCGTTTTCAATCGTGTTGTGCGTTGCAATTGTTTCACTGCCGACCCCGTATTGTGTCTCTAATGGTATAATCTACTCTCCCTTGAATAGATCCGGGGGATATGAAGATGATGTGGATGAGGGATACCAATTGTGAGTTCTGCTCATCATGGTTTCAACACTCACCAACTGATCTTTCTGTGCAGCACATACACAGGCCAGGGCAAGTCCACCCAGTTTTTCCTGTGCACTCCTTCCAACCTCATTGCTGACGGTCCTCCCCATGCAAAACAGGTGGCCAAGCACGCCGTGAACCAGGGGTAAAATGGTCTAGCAAGCAAATTCGTGACCAAGAGTGGAAATTGGGTAACCTGGCACTCAAGGTTCATTTCCTCTCCACTATGACTCTCCACTTTTTTCTCATAGAACCCACCTCGCAGATGTCCTTCAAGCTGAGGAAACCAGTTCGCGTCATTCGTGGCTCGAGCCTCCAATCAAATTATGCACCTGCCGAAGGGTTTGTACTTGCCATCATTGTCTCTCTGGGTAATTGCTGTAACACTATCTACGGACTAGGTATCGTTATGATGGGTTATACATGGTGAACGAGGTATGGATCTTTTCCACCCCAAGAACTTGGTTATTCACTTCTTCTCCCCTAGGCCGGGATGAAAGAAGGCAAGAGTGGATTCAAAGTCTGCATATTCCGATTAGTGGTTCGCACCTCCCCTGCTACCGCACCCACCCACCCCATTCACTCACTATTCCCAGCGCTGCGGTAATCAACTCCCTCTTCCCGATTCAACAAGGGAAAGGCTGCCCGTGACGAAGTCCAGGCCATTAACATTGACCCAGAAACCCGCACGATCAGCCGACAGCGCCCCTGTTGCGTCTTCTTCGCGAGTCCAATTATCAGCAGACCGTGCCATTTCAGAGACGGACATTGCTACTTTCTCACAGACGCAAGGACACTTGGTATCGCCATCGCCATCAAGTTCAACCCTTCCCTCGCGGCGCAAGACAGACAATGAACGTCCACATCCATACAAACATGCTAGACCGTTGTCAATGCCCCGGATTGTCGTCAAAAGGGAGTCGACGAGTGCAGAGTCAGATGCCACGGAATCCAACTGGCTAGACATCGAGATGATGAAGCCGGATCCAGAGGAGACGAAACGTGGGTCCTATTCCAAAAAATTTCCCTTCACTCATACATGGTCTGATTGCAAGATCCCTCCGTTATAGCTAATATCCAGGACGAACCCAGTCCGCCGACATCTCCAGAGTTGGAAGAAGGAGAGATCGATGAACTCGCAGAAGAAAAGGAAGCCGGAAGGCACCACCATACCGGAGCCTCATTAAAAGAACCAGAAGGGGAGCCAATTGCCCCTCAGCGATACTCGAAAGTTGGCCACAACTTGCCAGCTGACACCGACGACGATATCTACATTTAGCCTTGTTTCCTGCCCACATTCTTTATGTATATCTTGCTCGAAGGGATCTGTTTATAGTATATAATTCTAACCACCATGTACAAAGTGCGAAATTGCAACACAACTCTATTCACATCTTTACATAACTTATAGTATGTACCACGAGGAAGAGAAGAAACTCAAAAAAAACAACAACAAAAAAAGCATCGCAGAGCACAAGAGTATTACATAAAAATAAATAGGCTGAATAGATAATAACCGCCAGAAGTCCTGTCAAAAGTGTATCTTCTGTACTGGCTTTGTAGATATATGCCGCTTCACCTGATCGTCCTCAATCTCTTCATCTTCATCACTCCTCGAACGCGAACGCGTGCCCTGTGGCAAGGTATTCCTATCTCTGAAAGAAGGCGAAGGAGACACGCTCCTCGAGATCGACGCGGACAACCTCTTATGAAGCTCGAAAACTGGCAATTTATGGGAAGATGGCGGTGATGAGGCCGGCGACGACGACGGAGACTCTGATAACGAAGAGGCGATTGGGGACGATGACGACGACGACGAAAGCGATGCATCATCATCCTCGACATCCATCCTCCTGACTCCCACATCCAGATCCTCAATCTCAATATCAACATCGTCAACGTGATGCTGCTCCTGCCGCTTGATTCCCGGCATCTTGCCATTCATCATCATCATGCCGTACCTGCGCAAATACTGCGGCGCCTTGGACGTGATATACACCTCTGGGACATAATACGGACTCGGGCGTGAATGCGGCGGAGGGATGCGCACGGTAAGCTTGGGAGAAGTGTGAAACTTGTCGTCCTCGTCAACAGATTCAGCTTTGCGGCGACTAGATGGTGGAATGACCACGGCCATTTTGCGCTTTTTCGTGCTGGGGGGTGTGGGCGAAGCAAGTAGGTCAGCAGCAAGTCTCCTCTTCGTCGGCGACTCTTTCTCCTGATTCCCCCATTTCCTTCCTGTGTCTCTCAGCAAATCCGGCATCTCGTCGTCTTCCTCGTCCATCTCGTTCGCAGCGGCCGCAGCCTCGTCTCTTTTCCTCTTCCTCTCACTCGCCACCTCCTTTGCCCTTGCCTCTTTCTCAATTTCGGCCCCCAGGACTGCCGCAAACTCCTGGGCGTCGCCCTGTATCCAAGCGTCGAAGACACCCTCCCACTCCCTTGTGGGTACGGGAAAATCGAGATTGAGATACACAGCTTTAGGTAAAGGCTCTTCGTCTGCGGCAGGAGAGCGACGGGGGGACGAACTACCCGGTGTCGATGGCGCTGACCTAGGCGGCGACACATCCTCCTTTGACACACCGCCACGGACTTTAACCGCCTTTGCAAATTCCCTGACCATCCTCTTTGTACCGGGCACCCGCAGACTGGTGCCAACGACCAAGAGCAAATCTGCGCCACTGGCCCGTCCCCTAGTGCCGATTAAATCCTTCCTGACGGCCTCGCCGACGCCTTCACCGTCCTTGTGGGCCTCGTTATAGAGGACGACGCTGGGGCGCAATTTTCCGATGCCGCGGGGACGCTTGCCGACGAGGGCGCGGACGGCTGATACGGATGTGCATTCGGGGCAGGGTGGGGGCTGGCCGGATCGGAGGGCGGGGTGGTGGGCGAGGAGGGGAAAAGAGTGGTTGCAGGTCTGGCAGTGCATGGATTGGAGAGTGCCATGGAGGGGAATGCAGCGTGGTGTTTCGAGGGGTGGGGTGGGTAGACGGCTGGTGGATGCGATGGGTTGCTGGGGCACTGTCGCCTTTGAAGTCTTTGACTTTGCACGCTTAGTACCCTCAAAAGCAGGGACGCCAAAGGAGAGGCCGGATTTCTGTTCTATAGCGTCGATGTTTTGGGTGTAGACTCTGAGAAGCCTGCCTCGGTCATCAAGTGCGCGGAGGAGGTGATGGAATGCGGTGGGTTGTGCGGTCTGAGATAAATCGGAGAGTTGGGCAATCATTTGGCAGAATAGAGATGTCTTTTGTTCAGACTAGAAACAGGATTTTTTAGAAAGCAAAATATAAAATCCTGCAAGATGATCTCACGTTAAACACAGAGACGTCGAAGAGTTCTTTTCCAGAGGACATGGCCTCTTTAGGATTATCGCGCTTGATACTCTGAAAAAGACCCTCGGAAGAGCGAAAATCAGGTATGCCCGCCTGGACAGATATGCCTGCGCCTTTTCAAAAAATAATGAGGCACAAAGATCGTGGTGGGAGTATGACACGGACCACAGATAACAACGATGCGCTTTGCCTTCATGATGGCGCGGACGGTGCGGGCAAGCGAGACGGCGGCATCGCGGGGATGTTGGAGAAAGGACGGAGATGACGGGAAGGGAGCGGAGGGAGCGAGGGGGACGAACAAGGTCATGGTCGTCGTCTCTGAGACCTTTGACAGCGTCGGCCTCAAGGTCTCTGCAAGTTTTTTCCCACGTTGTAACTCGCGTCCTCTTGTTCTCATGTTCCATCTGCTCAACTTGTCCTAGGTTATAATCCTAGTCTTCTTTGCCTCATCGAGAATAATACAATACTCGTACAAACACCTCATGGCCTTTTCTCACTTCCAGGCCAACTTCTCAGCAACGTTTGGATCATCCGGCTGGGGATTCCTCTCGCCCAACTTTCCTGTACCATCCACCGTTCCCTCGAATATAGCTCGACAAGGGGAGAGTTATTAGCGCGTGGATTCACAACACGCGCGGCGGTGCGGTTCAAGGAAGCTCCTGGGGAGATGGAGGCTAAGGAGGACAGTTAGCGATGATGCATTGATGAACAAGGCACCAGGGGCCAGCATTAAAGTTGACGTATGCCGACGTTAGGTACGCGCCCGCAGGCACTTGGACGAGTCCGGTTTCGACACAACGTAGGTACGGTATCCGTGCGTAGTAGGTGGTGCGCGTGGTCGTACTGTTTCTCGTACTGCTCCGAGATCGTGCTGCTGTCCTATTGTGGTGACGGTGCGTGGGCAGTCAGCGGCGATGTGCCGAGGACAGCAAACGGTGAGTGGAACGCGCGCACGCCGAGCGCGTTTCTTCTTGTTTGGAGTTGGAATGCGAAAGACATTAGGTCTTCTCACTCAAGGATCTATATTACTGCCCGATTATAGAGTCCCAGCATCCATATATTTTATTTTCAAATAAATAAGGGCTCGTATTCCCATGCGTAGCAGTGGCCTGCATTACTTTGGTAATAGTAGCTACGTTTTAAGGACATAAGCCACAAATTTGACGAGCTATCTAACTTCCACTTTTCGACCAGCCCAATCTTCCCGCAACCTAGCCTCAACGAGACTATTCATCTCTTTGGCTTTACCAACAGCAACCTCAACCAATCGCAGAATATCATCTGTCCCCAGCGGGACTCCACCCAGTTTTTGTAGAACACAAATTTCCTTCTGCGCATTCAGAGCTATTGACACCAAACCTGCGC
>Ga0307517_10006107_pt1 | contig 17933 bp, 7 predicted proteins | sample 23_EM_MG_FD_194515 | JGI IMG/M metagenome (GOLD analysis project Ga0307517, IMG submission 194515) | Populus trichocarpa ectomycorrhiza microbial communities from riparian zone in the Pacific Northwest, United States - 23_EM | ecosystem: Host-associated > Plants > Roots > Unclassified | place... | reverse complement strand
TAATCACACCAAGAAATGAAGATGTAAAAATACTATCTAATCCGGACTTTCTCATAATGATCAATGTGACCCATGAAAAAGATTTTCCTACCCCTAGAACCTATCTTAATGAAATTGATCTCGAAAGGTAAATGAGTAGTTTCACTGTTTAAAATGCACACCGAAAGACTTATCTCTTTTAGCTTTATATATAATATTTGCACCAATATTTGTTTATCAAGTTTGTCATGGGGAATATTTTTCAAGTAGAAAAAATATATTTATATACCCCAAGATATATCCTTTTAATTAAGGATAAGAAATAAGTAAGTTTTGTTTTAAGTATCGAACTAACTTTTTTTTAGGAGAAGAGGGCTAAGTGTGACATTTATTTGAAAGCAGAGGGAGCCAATTTTCTATCTTTCGAAGGATTAAACATGTCAAGAAAGAAGTTTTTCACAGCAGAAAATGATTAAATTTTTCATTCTGTAAGGATTAAATTAGAGTTATCTAAAGACAAGGGGAAGGGTGACATCGTTTTTAATCTTGGAGGCCAGGGCCACCCCTTCGGATTCGTCCCTTGCAAATTTACAATGCCAGTACCACAAGATCGACGGCCTTCAGAGCTTCTGGATTGAAATGCATCGACTTTGAGCCATCGATATTGAAGGAATATATATATATATATATATATATATATATATATATATCATTGATCCATTCATTTCCACATTGTTAATAATAATAACAACAACAACGAGTGTAACTCAACTAGTTAGATCTTAAATTTATTTTTTAGAGATCACCAGTTCGAGTTGCACAAACCTTTGAGTCACTGGAGATTTACATGGTCACTAACTTCAAGATCCATGAGATTAGTTAAAGATAAACACAAACTAGTCTAAACACTTATTTTAATAAAAAATAATAATAATAACAAGTGAACCTTCCGACATAATTTGATAAAGGTCTCATTTTTCATGTGGAGATGACTTTTGGGAGGCATGAATAGTCAATAATGGACCACATCGATGACATGGGCTCATCACTAACTTTTGCTATTGATAGAGACTACCCATTCTTCCTGAAAAATCCATCTTCTTTTTGTCTAGTGTGGTTATCATTATGGATATTAAGATGTTGATAGTTATTATTTGCAAATTTGTCACGGTGCAAAATTCTTTTTTTTAAATAAATTATATATGTTGAGTATATATGCTATATGGTTTTTGTTCGGTAATCCTTTTTATTTATTTTATAACCAAATTTTTTAATATTTTATTTTGTCAAACCAAATCTTTAAAAATATAATAATATCTTTGTACATATTAAAGCATGAAAAACAATCATTATAACACAATTCATGGACTCTCCTTTCATACCAACCTTCTCTCCCCTCTCATACTCTCTCTCTTAAACCCAAATTTAAAAGAAAAACCCAAACACAAATTCATGGCTCGAGACTAAATCAAGTATATTAAATACTAGTTTTTATTGGCTTTTTTTCTCAATTCTACACCTCCTTTCTAAAGAATTTACACGTCCACTCTTTGGGCTTTTGTTTCTCTATTATTTTTTCTGCCATTTTATGTAAAGAAGAATAAAAATGTGCCCTTCTTCTACAAGTGGAGAGACCTCACAACCAAATTTAGTTTCAACATGGATCGAGATAGTTCAAATTTTTGACAGATCTGATGGCATGAATGTCTATTTGATAGGTCCAAACGGTCCTGTTAACTGACTGTCGGTGGTTGGTGGTCGTGCGCAGGTATATTATTTTATAAAAATATCAAATAAAATGAAAATAAAAAAGATATATTGTTGCTAGATGCATGCAAATTTCAAAAATAAATTTATAGATGCGGTGGAGATAGTGGTTCACAGTAGCTTCTAATTTTAAAATATATTTTTAAATAAATTTATAGATGTGATAAGAATGGTAAACTCCCTGAAGTCTGTTTTCTAAATTTAAAATAAATTTTTAAAAAGATATATTCTAATTGCTTTTTTTTTTCTTTTTCTACCTACATTTTTTTTAATAAAGTTTTCTAGTAATATTTTTGTTATTTTTAGGTCTTATAACTCTTTAATTATTATTTCAAATAGAATGATAGCTTTTTAAATAAATACATATTATTTATTTAATTTTTTCTGACACCAATTTTTAAGGATGTACATTATTGCACATCTTTAAATTTCAGGTTTAATGTATAATATTTAAAAATTTAATTATAAAGTGAAAAATAATTAAATTATACGATGCTAAAAGTAATTTATTTATTTATTTTCCTTTTAATTTTGAAATACAAATGGCTATCAACGTGTTTCTTAAAAGCACGTTTAGCATTACTCTTTTCCACCTTATTTGTTCATTGATCTCTTCAGTTGTAATAAAGTGTTGGAGATTAATATTTTGAATTGGGAATCTGAAAAATTTTGAATTATTTTAAGATTAATATTTTTAATGTTTTTATATCGTTTTAATACGCTGATGTTAAAAATAAAATTTTAAAATAAAAAAATTATTTTAATAAATTTCCAAACAAAAATAAAACATTCCCCTACTTCTAAATAGAACATAAATCATTGTTAAAGCCTTTAACAGAAATAAGCTCCTGCTGATTTTTTCCAAGCTTGTAGCTAGGTTTTTCTTAATTATGATGAAATACATATCCATAGAAAAAACACATATCTCTTATCTTATTATAAATTAGTTAGAGCCCATGCAACCAATTCTTCTTTTATTTCAGTAATCTAAACTCTCAATAGAGGAATTTAAATTCAAAACGACGAAAATGTCTAGTTGAAAACCAGGGGTTGCTAGCTTTTTAGTTGGTCAAGAACAAAAATCTAAAAAGTGATGAAAATATATAATTGAAGTAGAGAATATTTAAACGCGAATGGTGAAGCAATTATGCTGAGATTACTTGTAGAACTTGGGCACAAGCACTCAACATAGACTTTTGATGGGAAGTATGACCATTCCTTTTCAGCAAAGATAACACAGAGCAATGTTTTTTTTTTTCCTTGAAGACAACAGTGAAATGCTTTTGAAACCACCTTATGAGTCCAATATGCTTTCCAGAATAACACATGTAAGCACACATTGTTCTTCTGAAAAACATTTGTTCCAATGGAAAGAATGGAGGCATCATCGTGGGTTCACATCTGCGCACCCATGTTCCCTATTGTATACCACCTCCACTCAAAAGGGAAAAAGATATTCTCGTTTGGGACCAATAACCCTATGAAAATCTATGTAGATTAGTTTGGAAATTAAATCAGCCAAGAAGGCAGGGGCTAGCTATAGTAATACAACAGTAGAGGTGCAGAAATAACACCCAAGCCAAAAACTCATTATTCCTATCAAGACTTTGTTCAGCAAGATCATGATCATCAGCCTCATTCCCTTGTCTGAGTAGTTGAGCGAAATGTTACAGACTCCAGGGAGTTTACCAATAGATGGATTGAGGTGAAAGTGTTCTGCAACTTCCAAAGCAGTTTTTATTCGCATCGCTATATGCTGTATGAGATTCTATATTAATCCAATCAATCTGGCTGACTCACTATTTTGAGATTGCATTCAACTTCGTTATATAAATTCTTGGCTTAAAATGATTTGATGACTCTTTAATATAGTATTATTATTTGATCAAATTGTTATGATTTCAAGTCTAACAAAATTTTTAACATGTAGTGGCGTGAGAATATGTAGATTTTAAATTCAAAAAACTTTTATTCAAGAAAAATATATTAAAGAAATAATATAAAATTAACATGTACAACCCCATTTCTTTTAATTCAATTTCATGTTCATCTACTTACTTTTTTTTTATATTTATTTAATTGTCTCTTCTATTTATTTTTATCTTAGTTATTGTTGGAGCCCTTTCAGTAAGGGTTTTTTTTTTTTTTTATCATATAATCATTCAATCAATAATTTATTATCCGGTCAATTCTGTATTATCTGCCGTAGCCTATGGTCATGAAAAAAACACAGAAATAATGGTATCTTGTTTTTTTTGGTCAGTGGTCGACCACATGTGGTTTGATTTAACAAAGTTATGATCATAAGCCACTTTCAAATTTTGTCATGTTGACTCAACAATACAATGAGGTTGTGGTAGGGACTAGGGGATTGACAGTCTTATACGACAAATTTTGTAGTTGTCCGAAATGGGCACACTGATCGCTTTGATTTGATTCGCACTATAATTTTGTGCTGCGCTGATAATTTTTTTTCAGTTTAATGTGGGTGTCCGGGCCAGCTTGCACGTACCTTGACTAATTCCACGGGCCCTGAAGTTAACGACCATGTAAGCCTCTAGTGGCCATCATATGAGCAACCACAGGGCTCGAACCTGAGATCACAGAGGGAACAAATCTCTTGATCCCAAACTCTTACCACTGGACCACCACCTAGATAGTTACTGATAATTTAAACCATCACAAGTTGTCTTTTGAAAAAAGTTTCCTTGTAACGTAACTGTGTTGCTAACCTTCGACAACAATTTTCCACACCTTTAATTTGAAACTATAAAAATATTATCTTTTTTATGGTTATAAAAATATACCATTACAATCAAGGTTGTTAAAATATATTTTTGACATGACACGAAAAATACAATATAAACTCAGATCGTAAAATTATAAAATCACAAGTAATTTTTTTTACTAATTACATTAAAATATGATAAAATGAGTCAAGAATATTATAATCAATGAGTGATCTAAATAAAATAAGAGAGATAAATAATATGAATAAATAAATTAATAACATGGAGAAAAAAAAATCCAAGAATAAAATTTCTCAATACAGGAAAATCACTGAAAAGTAGGAAGCACACATAAACTTAGTGATAACCTGGTTGTTCCCATCACAATAAGTCTTGATAGATCCCTTTTAGGCTGCAAGCTAATGAGTTTAAATTAGTAATTAACTAACATAAATTCAATAATGAAATAAATTTCTAAACAATGTCTAATGTGCTAGAAAAAAATTCAAATTAAAAATAATTATTTAAAATTAAATAAAAAATAAAATAGAATAATAAAAAAAGTCTTCATGTTAAAGTTCCTTCATGTAGTCTGAATCTTCAATTTTTGTATATTCTTGGCAGATTTAAGTCCTGATTTCAAACATGTCGTTCTTTCTCGTTTGGATGAATTATTGGGCCTACGTTATATAGTTGGAAAGTTTCAGATGTCTAGTTTCTATCTCAACTTTAATCGAAGAAAAATTCCACTGGTAGCTCTAAATATATCCCAAACAGTACACGAACGTCATGTTTGACATATTTGACAATAATAGTGTACTAACTTTGACCCTATGAAATATTATGTTTCCTAACTCCATTTAACCTGAAAATTTACTACAATATATTTTCATGTATCTAATATTTCCCTATAAAATTTCAACTTTATCCAATATACAGTTTGAAAGATATGTTTAATCTCGCAAAACTAGTCGACATACATTTTAAGGCTATATTTGGACCTGACTTGGTTCATATCATAAATTTAGTAAACTCGTAAAATCAGACCGAGTTTACTGATTTTACCGATTTTGTATGAGTTAAATCTGATTTTACTGGTTTCGAGTTTTTAGTTCGATTTTGCACGTCAGATACATGTTGACTCGTAAAATCTTACGATTTTACGAGTTAACTCACGATTTTAACAACCTTGATTACAATTACTTCATATTATTTGAAAATAATATATTACCATCAATATTTAAAGTTAATACTCTTTCAAATAATTAAGCTTTTAATATGCCATGTTTCTTTCCATTCATTAACATTCATTCTTCCTCTCTTTTACCAATAAAAAATTAAAAAAATTAAAACAGGAAAACACATCTTGCTTTTCAAATAAAATATCTTTCAAAACTTCCAATCCATTATTTTCTTGATCCCTTCTTAATATGTACAATATTTCGACAATTTATTTCATTGAATATTTTTGGGCAGTTTATTTTCTTTGCATGACATGAAAGTAAATAAGTAAAACATTTACTCATGTATTAAATCAATTGTAGAGGTGCATAAATATTTTATGTTTCTTTGATAGAAATCGTGTGTATAAAACATTATTGACCAGCTTAAAATAAAATTTTAATTTTATATATTTTAAAGAAAAAGTACCAGCAAGTTAACACCAATGGGTTTTATAAAAATATCCATTAACTAATAAGTTCATATTTTCTTTAAAATTGAAACAAACGTGCATGGCTGTGATAGACAATTTTGGCAGAAGCTTTAATATATATATATATAAGTAATCATTTATGCAGTTGTCTTATTATCTATGTACGACATGATTGTTAATATTTTATTTTCCTAAACTTGAACAAATTTAATGAATAGATTAGAGTGATCTTTGGGACAAGGCGGTTTGGAAATCGTATTGCCACCACAAGCATCAACTTCCAATGTGAGGTCAAGGGAGTTTAAAGTGATTGATAACATTTTGTTGAGTATAAGTCAATATATTTCATCTTTCTCATCTTACGTTGCAATAAGATGAAAAACTGCATTGATGGATAAAATTTTTTCAAATATATTTTTTACCTAGATCCTCAAGAAAAACTAGGGGTCAGGTGAAAGGTCTAAACAAACCTTAAATACAATTAAGCGTTGAGCTCAAATATACATGGTTTGACAAGGCTACCAGATCAAGTGTTCTTGGGCTCAACTAAGCGCTGAGCCCAAACATATATGAATCCGGCAAGGTTACTAGACCCAACATTCTTAGACATTGCCAAACATTTCTTTTCTTTTCCTCTTGTAAAGTCAAAGATATTTTCATCTCATAAAGTCAGAGATATTTTTTTCCTCATTAAAACTTATAAGGGAGATTTTCCTATTTAGCCCTCCCTCTTTATAAAGAGACTCATGAGTTATAAATACACAAGGAATCCTCCAAACAAAAGGCTCTCAATCTTCATTCTCTAATACATATTTATTTTCGGAGTTTCTCTCTAAAATATCATGGTTTTTCTCTAAAAACGATACTTACTTAAGCATCAGATAGTCCTTAAATTCACCAAAAAGGATATTTTACAGGTACCAGCCACTTTGGCTATGAAGAACGAATCAAATTGTGAGAACTAAAAGATTAACTGATTTTCCAATACATAAGCATTGCCTCTAAGCTATTTGGAGTTTTGGGGACATCAACTTTGGCATCATTTATGAGAAACGAATAAAAAAACCATTGATTGTTATTTCAAGAGCTAATTACCGTCAAAGATAGATTATCAAAACACTTATAGAACTGGACGTGTCATGGACCTTCCTACAATGTTGACACACATGCTCCATTTATGTGTGAGCAACTCTTCAAAGTGTAAGAAAGGCTATGCAGTACTTTAATTGCATTAAGTAAGAGTATGATTCCTCCTACTTATCCATAGGCTTAGTGAGGCAAACAAGTTTAGGTTATGTATTTTTCACTTTATAAACGCAATTGAAGCCTCGAGATTTTGAAACGTTTTCAACATGTACAAGTTGGAATATATATTTTTTTGAAACGTAAAAAAATGATGTTATTTAGGATATACTTTTATAGGATTGCTATATCGTAGCTAGAATCAATTTTTAACATAAAAAATAATTATTTAGATTATATAAAGTTATTTGATATTGTTAATAAACTTAGCCCAATTAACATTGAAATCTCTCGATCTAACTCTTTACCTAATCTAAGTTTAAAATTAGATTGTATGAGAATTACCTTAACATAACCTATTCAACTTAACATGTTCAAGGCAACTCGGACAACAGTAAAAAGTGTGATTTGAATTTAAAAAATAATAATTCAAGATATTTTTTTAATATTGAGAAGATAATGTATTGGATTGATTTGGACTTTATAACTTAATCTGTCAAATCCACGATCTAGGTAATAAATTTCACTTAGTTTAAGAACTTTGCTTTTTAAAAATTATTTTTACTTAATTATATAATAAAAACATGTAAAATGATATACAAACTAAATATTGAAATATTTGTTTGATATTGTGATTATTTTATAGAAAATAAATCAAAAAAATTTATGAAAAAAATTAAAAATCAAGTAAATATAAAGGATAAATAAAAAAAAAAATTAAAATAGAAGGGAAAAAAAAAAACTTTTTCCTTAACTGTTAATATAAACGGTGAAGAAAGTGGTTGCACTATGTATTATTTGTCGGCCGACACGGTCCAAAGCCAAGTCAATGCCCGAATTTTGTAAAATTCTGGTGATCTTTTTTGACTACTTGATAATATGTACCCGTCCGTGTGAGACGCCACAATTGCCTCTACAGCGAAAGAACGTTTTTCCTTCATATTTTTTATAATTAAAATTATACATATGAAATGCACAGTAGTTGTCCCAAATAAGACAATATATATAATTTTTTTTATTTACAAAAGAACATATTGTAATATGTGTATATACGCATATTTCTTAATTAGTTCTTGGCCTCTCAATCACTATAATTGTTAGGAGTAAGGGAAAAATGCTCGTCCAAAAAAGGAATGAATCCCATGTAAATGTAAACAACAAAACAATACACTGCAAAGCATATTCAATAATATTTTTATTAAACAATTTGAACAATGCCCTCTTCCATTTTTCAGCTTCTCTTGAAACATCTGGAAAAGGAAATCCATCATATGTGAATATTGTCATATATAAATATTGTATCCTTGCTGGACATTGTGACAGGGACTAATTAACTCATCAGCAGTCCAACATTAATTACATTGCCCAGGAGATTTTAAAGATTCTACTTGTTTCTTGCCACAAGGACCCTTTGTCCTAATGGTAAGTCTGTATTCATCATATGTCATCGGTTTGTAGAGAGCTGGCTGGTCCTTGGTGAGCAGTTCCTTGCATGGTTCAAGGAGCAGGTCGCTCTTGGGGTTATAGAAAAGGGCGAGAGAGACCCTTTCTTTATTAGAATTCACAATTACCCTGTGCTCCACACTCTGATAGATGGCATTGCTGAGTACCTATAATGATATTAAATATATGGATCAACAATTCGCTATTAATTACTACTGTTAAGTAACTATATATCCAATACTTTTTTAACAAGTATTAATGATAATAAGATCATAAACCTGGATTTGATCCCCTATGTTGATAATGAAGGCATTTGGGATCGGCTTAACAGTGAGCCAACTGCCCTTCCTGCGGACTTGTAGGCCAGCCACATTTTCATCAGGCAGGAGAATGGTCATTCCACCAGGGTCAGAGTGTGGTGAGAGACCTAGTGTAAGGTCTGGCTGGGGACACTTGGGGTAGTAATTAGCCCTCAGGCATGCCCCAACGTTCTCTTCTCCACCAAAAGCGTTTAGGAGGGAGTCCTCTTCCAGGCCAAGGTTCATGGAGAATACCTTCATCAACTTTCCACAAAGTCTAACCACTTCACTGCCATACTCATCTACCAATTCCCTACAATCAAGATGATAGAAAATACGTAATTACTTTGTTAAATAATATTAGCCAACTATAAGAGAATATATATATATATATATATATGCATGCATATATACCTGCAAGAAGCTGGGATTGCAGGCCATTTGTTTTTGTTTATGAGTGAAAGAGGCATAAAATGAAGGAAGAAATAATCACTCCAATCAAGACTTGCCCCCTTCTCCACTCCCACCCGGCTACCATACCCCTCGTACGTTGCAGGAGTGTTAGCATACTCCTGCTTCACTTCTAATGGCAGGTTAAAGAATTCATGCCAAACCTCACAAGTCCTCTTCATGAGTTCATGGTTCACACCATGGTTCACTACTTGAAAGAACCCCCATTCACGGCAGGCATTGTGAACGCAGCGGAGGGCTTCCTCGCAGAGGCCTCGGTCACTGGAGAATAAGTTTTGGAAATCAATAACAGGAACATTGACCTCCTGAGCGTCGTTGTTTAGTAATGGTCTCTGGGATGGTGACTTAATATAACGCTCTGGGATTGCCCGTATACCACTTGCTGCTAAAGATTGGACTCGAGTCACTGGTTCAGGCCAACTCTGTAAACTTTTCATCATTTGTTTTCAGTGGGAAAGAAGGAGATAAAGATGGGAATTTGAATGATGTATGTGGGAGATATTGTAGTTTGTGGAGTTAAGAGGGATTTTGGAGGCCTATATATAGGCAATAATGGGGTGGCCGACTTATTTTTTTGATTAAAAGTTGTTAACAATTTGATCAGCTATACTCTTAATTCTCTCTGACCACTTCCAGTCTTCCATAAAACACAAAGAGATATTAAAATGAAAGAATAATTACTAGGCATGCTAGATGTAAACTACGTAGACCACCATACATGCATTAACATGGTCGGTCGGTTCTGTGCTGCTGGGCATGGAAAAAGCATTAATTGTGAGTCAACATGGCTAATTCAAAAGCCTTTCTATCAAACGTGTCATATGAGGGATATGCTGAATTACTTTGAATCTGAATGTAAAATATATTTTAAAATTATTTCTCAAATAGTAACTTCTTTCTGCATAGCATACTAAGGAATATATTTTTTTTTTATGTAATTACCATCACTTGTTCATAATTCATAACCTATATTGAAAACATCAGGTAGGTATCTATATATGGTATTGATTTTTTCACAAATATGGTCTTTGATTCCAATTTAGTTAATTTATTGCTTCACATTTGGATGCCAAGGGGCATTAATTATTTTTCATAAAATATTTTATAGAAATATATTTTTCTATTTTTTTCACATAAGATATTTTACTAGCTAAAATAAAATATTTTATAATCAATTTTTAGACTTAACTTATTTATTAAATGATATTTTTAATTTATGAATTTTTATAAAATATTTTGTCAACAATAATTTCATTCACAATATTATATAACTATTTCAACTATTATCACTGTCACCTCCATTACTCCGTCATTATCACATTCTCTTTGTGACCACTATATTTATCTCCCCCTTCTAATTTTCACCATTACCACTACTTTATTATTATCACTTTCTTTTTATTATAACCATTACTTTTACACTCATCTATTACCATTACCACCACAATTATAATTAGTATATATACCATCTCCTCATCACAACATATTATTATTAAAATATTTCAAAGAAAGATAAGAATTAATGATTTTTAAATTTATTTATGCTATTTTTTTTCAAATCTTCTATTTAAGCTTGGAAATATTTTTATTTTATTTTAAATATTAAAAAAAACTTGATTAAAAGTTTGGGCTAATTCTTTATGTTTATGCAAGATAATGTTTTATTTATTCTAGCTAGTTGATATTTTATTTTATTTATAGATAGTTATATTTTTATTTTTAATCAATTTTTTCTAAAGTAAAAATGTTTGTTGTCACCAACTAATTAGTTAATAGCCTAGTAATCATTTGGGTCTTGTAAATCAAAAAAATGATTCATTGAATAGATGGAAGTGTTGATTAAACATATTAGGTAATGGTAAATATGTAATTCTCTATAAGCTTGATTTTCCATTTCATGAAAGAATTGATATTTTATGTTCAGGTATTTCGATTTTTTAGGTTAATTGATTCATCTATTCTTATAATCATATCCTCTTATTTATCATTTTAAATTATTTCTCTCTTATATGCCTTCATATATTCATATTTTATCTTATATAATTGTTTATAATTCCTTGAATAAAAAGCCTCTAAAGCTTTCAAATAAAAAAATATATTCTTAAGATATAAAAGTAAGAAAATATTTTTTAAAAATTTGAAAAAAAGATAAAGTAGAAAGAAATTGAAAATAAGAATAAAAATAAAAATATCAAAAAATGGAGCATCCCAGATAAATTGAAAAAACACATAAAAATTATATAAAAAAGAAGAAGCATACGAAACTATTGAAATACTTGATAAAGTTGTATGTTTCAGAACTTCAGATACATATTTTATTATGAGTGGATTTGGTTTTATCATTTTTTAGATTTTACAAGTTATTTTTAATTTTTTCCTTTGCTAGATTTTTTATTGTTTCTGGATTTTTTTATAGGGTTTTAAAATTTATTTAAATTATTCTTTTATTTTTTGAAATTTATTTTTCACTTTTTGATATTTTTAAAAATTAATTTTTATTTTCAAGGTTTAAGTACTATCCATGTTGTAGCTAGGCATGGTAGGTGAAAGAATGTAGTCGTTATTTAATTGCCTTTTAATTTGTTGGAAAGTGCATCCCATCTTAATTACACCACCAGAAAATTTATTTTTCACTTTTTGATATTTTAAAAATTTTATTTTTTATTTTAAAGGTTTAAGTACTCTCTTTGATGTAGATAGACTTGGTAGGTGAAAGAATATAGACTTTCATTGAAAGTATCTTGATTTAATTGCCTTCTAATTCGATGAAAAGTTCATCCCACCTTAATTATACCATCAGAAAATTTATTTTTCACTTTTTGATTTTTTAAAAATTAATTTTAATTTTCAAGGTTTAAGTACTCTCCTTGTTGTAGCTAGACTTGAACTTGATAGGTGAAAAAAATATAGACTTTCATTGAAAATATTTTGATTTAATTGCCTTTTAATTTGTTGAAAAGTTGTTGAATGTGGATATAATATTTCATCGATGTTTATGCTTGATGTTCATTGATATTTTAATTACTAATAGTATTCCTGATGGAATAATATCATAGGCTAGTTCCTCATCAAGAATTTTATTTCTACTAGCAATTTCTTTGGACGGGCTTTCCGCACCAAAAAAACACAACATGTTTTATGTCCGTATAAAAATCCATCAATATTATAAGTACCAACAAAATATGTTGTCGGTGATGTCATCATCCATTACCTGAACATCACCAATGGAATAACCGATGTAATTAGCAAAATAGTGAGACTAGAAATAAAAAAATTGTAATTCTTTGAAAAAAATGATTTGGATATTTTTGGTAGATTCACCGACATAAGCATTTATATTTGTCAGTGATTCCATTGGTATTTTAATGATTGTTTTTCCATGTTAATTTATTATAATTTTAATTGCATTTTTTTAACCTAAATTCACAACAAACAAAAAATTGAACAAAATTTTATAATATCTTTATGGAGGGGGCGGGTCTAAATTAGGAGGTTTGGGATATTTAGGAGGGGTAGGATAATATGTTAACAAGAATGGTTGCATTTACTCCCATTGCTACCTATTTTATTCTTTATACTTTGCCAATAAATCCGCTTTCAGAACAAATAATTGTTCATCAACTTGTTTTTGGACCATCTCCTAAATGGTTGGTGATGGCTGTCTTGAGACAGATTGTGGGGTTCCTACAGTTGAAAAGTTATAACCTGCCCTTATATTTCGGGTCGTAGTCATAGACATACCATAAACCCAATTCCTATCAGATTCGCTAATAACTCCAACCTCTAACCATAACTAAGAATCATATTCCACATGGGATGAAGTGTCTCTGTATATTTCCCATGCATTTGGTGTTATATGATTCCTAAAAATATAAGTCAAATCCCAAAATCCAAGTAAAAAAAAAAAGCCAAGCCTATTATAACTTTTAAAAAAATTACTTATAATGAACGCTTCAACTTTACTGTTGACAAACTAATACACCCCTTTCACCTTATCCTTCTTTCTTATATGTGTTTTCATATATAACTCCATCAAATGTTTGCACCCAAGCTATGTAGCTTACAAAATGAATCATTTATTAAAAATTATCACAAATAAAAACTAAATTAATATTTGAAGAAAAATACTCAAAAAATATAACGAGGTATTACCAGATGCTTTTCATGGTTCACAAAAGAAAATGATCTATCAGTGTGCGTGCTCATAAAACCATGAGTCTCTTTTTTTCTGTTATGAAATCCAGATTGTGAGAACCTCCTAAAACCATTTGACACCATAAATTCTTGAATTGTTTTTTCAATTACTCTTTATGACGCGACTCAATCTATAATGTTTCCATAACCTAATGTCAATGAATTTAGCTTTGTCCTTTGTATATTTATTAGTATCATACCATAAATTGCGCAGCCTAATTTAGAAAATCATTGAACAAAAATAAGATAATTAAAAAAATATTACAAAGTTGTGTGTATGTGTGTGTGGACATATTTGACACATTACATCTTATCTAATTGCATTGTTATTTTCTCACACTCTCCTGGCCACCCCCTCATTTTTTGTATCCCAGTAGAATTTTTCCTTATAATTAATTTTGTAAACTAATTAGTTTTCTAAATTTAAAAAACTATATATTAACAATAAGCTGGGATTATTTTCCTTCTAACCTTAAACTTTTTTCACCAAGCCTCAACCATACTCATCCATTCAGGATGATCTTTCTTCCAAGATCTAAAAATAGAAATTTCAATATACTAGCATTGTCTCCCATTTTGGAAACCTGGTTAAAGTAAAAAATCATTAACGGTCAAAGAAAAAACATAAGTAAATCTATTCTTAATAGTTTTAAACCATGTTGTAAATTTGAGCTTCAGTAGCATTTGAATTTTTAAATAACAATAATTGATGATGTTGCCTTTAAAAAAAGTTACTAAAATGATTTTTTATGAGAATATAATATAAAATTATTTAAAACTATATAATTGTAAAATTAATTTACTGAATAAAAGGTCTAAATTTATCACAATTGAATAACATGTAATTATATACTTGTCTGAATTTGATGTATGTGAAATATCTTCATGTCACTACATTCTTTGATAATGGTCACACGAAATGGGAAAATATGGACACAATCTCATTCGAAGGCAATTCACCACCATCATCAAGTTTTGAAACACAATTGATTCATGTTCTTAAATGAGGCTCAAAATAATACGAGATATATGTTGAAATCTCTTCAACAATATATGCCTTGCATATTGAGCTCAATATGTACTTTGTTTTTAACTTTTTTTTTAAGGTTGAATAAGTATTTGCATGAAAGTAAATAGAGATTGAGTAACTAAATGTTTACAAAAAAACAGCAGACAATTGCTTAACATGCATGTAATCCCTAACCTCTTGTATGGATACATCCATATGTAATGCACATGACCTTTAATTTTTACCAAATAAGCCAAATGTATTGTCATATGTTCCTTTAAGTCGAAGAAAGAGGGAGAGAAGATTATCTCAAGTTTACACATTTTCTCAAGGATGTTCATTTCAAGTTGCTTCATTTGCTAGATATGCAACTTGTTCTAGCAAATATCTTTAAAATAATGACTAATCCCCGTGAGTCATTTCAAAACTCTTTTGACAAGAAATTCCTATAAGTAATTGAAATGAGTGTTTGTATAAACACTTGGAAGTTGTGAATCTTCATTTCATACAATCTACACCCCTCTAAATTCACCAACCTAGCTATGTTCAAAGCATATTCATCAGGAAATCATAGATTTTTAAGCCATTTATAAACAAGAAAATGTGCATCCTTGTCAAATACGAACGTGGCTTTGAGTTTTATGACTCGTAACTCGTTATTAAGTAGCTCTAAATTCCAATAATCATAATACAAAGCTAGATCCATTCTAACTTTTATATTGTCCATAACCGTGTTAAAAATATTATCAAACATATTCTTCTTGATATGTATAACATCTAAATTATGGTGAATGACATTCGTTTTCCAATAAGAAAGCATTCAAAAAATACTTTGCTTTACCTAATTATAGGTCACACCAAAACCATGAAATCTCTGTTTACCAAAATAAAAATCAAATATAATGCCCTCATACTACGAAACTAAATCATATAACTCTTCACTTAACAGTACCAGCGGTGCAATATCCCTTTTCCATACATTATGAAAAACCAAATTTTCCATCAGTGCTCCAACCCAAAACCATCCCATTTTAAGAAAATTTATAATCCACGCCAAAGCTATTTTTATTTGAAAATTTTGTTTCTTTAAGGCATCATACATCAAAGCTCTAAATGACCATAAATGATTTGACTCATCAATCAATGGTTAACGACAAACATCTATATTCTTACATAGATTATAAGGACTAGGTATGATCATAGATAAAAACATGAATTCTAGCCTCATGCACATCCTCGAGGGAAAGTTGTAAATTGTTAGTATAATCAACCAACAAGAATAGAGTGCAGCAAAAGAATCAAATGGATTGAATTTATTTGTGTATAACTTAATATGTACATTTTGTGGTTCCATTAAAAACTAAGGATGCACCTTATTAATCTTCTACCATACTTCACCATCGAAAATATAACACCCATATCCATTTATTTCCATAAAACAATGCATATCATGAGTAAATTGTTTTTTGGTATCTCAACATAGTTTCTTTTAATTGGGTCAATACCAAGTTATCGACCACATATTTATCATGTCCTCCAGGCCGATCCATTAACTCAATTCAATTAATGTGAACTAAATTTTTGTCCATTACGATGAAGATCATAACATTTCACATTTCCCACCATTTCTAACACATTGTATGATACCATTTATAATATGCAATAATCATGGAAATTAACATAATATATTCATAATTATATGCCAGAAAATACTTTTACTTAAAACTTAAGTACAACAATGTAGTTAGGTTTGATGTATAATTTTCTACATAATCATCTATATAAGTTGTTTGAGAAGGCTTTGATTACAAAATATGATGATTTATCTGATTTACTAGCATCCTAATACAAAATGTAATACATATATGAAGAAATCTTGTAGCTAAAGAGAAATGAAGTCCTAATTAGGTTGGTTCGATGATATGAGATGGACCTGTATATTATGCATTTATATATATATATAGGATTAATAAATTCTAAATCTAATTATAATAATCTCTTACATCTTATGCACGTTAAGGTATCAAAATTCTACATTGTTTTACAATTTAGCGTTAAGGGTCCCATTCATTCAAAACCAACATAATACATTGGTTTCTTTTCATTAGAAAACAACATTACAATGGGTTCTACACATATGGAACCAACCACATGTCTTAGGAAACAACATTTCATTGGATTTCATTCACTTAGAACCAGTCGTAACACATTAGTTTTTTTCCTTTAGGAAACAACATCATAATGGGTTCCATACACTTGGAACCGATCACATTGGTTTTCTTTATTTAGGAAAAAAAAACATTTCGTTGAGTTTCCTTTACATGGAACCAACCGTAACACATTAGTTTCATTCCTTTGGAAAACAACATCACAATGAATTCCATACACCTGGAACCAACCACATTGGTTCCCTTCATTTAGGAAACAACATTTCATTGGATTTCATTCACTTGGAATCCAACCGTAACACATTAGAATTCTTTCATTAAGGTTCTAAAAAATCACAACAGTTTAACCAATATAATTCTCTATTATTCATTAATTCAAACAAAACTATCCCTTTAAAGCCAATAATAATTTCAATTCATTCATTAATTTCCTGAGAAATCATGACCATAACTCAATGTGTTTCTTTGTTTTTCATCAATTCAAATAAAGGATATTTTGTCAATAGAGAGTAGGAAGGTAAGGAAAAGTGGCCTACCTACTCCTCATACGGTATGACCACCTTCAATTGATGATCTAGTCCTCAATGTCCCTCTTGTTTCATAAGAAGGGTTTTAGTCAATACATCATTTATAACCATTTTTCACGACATATTCATGTTTGTATCAATCATAAAAAAATGCATTTACATCTCTCATCTGTTTATGCCAATTTATACCCATTTAAAATATTTTCCTTCATACCTTACTCATTTGGTTGAAACTAACACGCACTTATCTTTCTAGGTATTCTTTTGAAAATGTCTCATGCATTCATGTTGGTATTATATCTACCAAGATTCTTCATTTATTGTGTCATTATCCATCTTTTTATGCTCACCATTATCTAAATGTATATGTCATACTCGTTAATGTTCACTTTTTGCTAACTACATGCATGTTTAGCATTTATTACATCATGTAAGGTTTTCTTTCCCACCA